>OGXA01003306.1_pt1 | contig 10488 bp, 6 predicted proteins | sample 1576171 | NCBI WGS metagenome assembly OGXA01 (sample SAMEA3541587, study PRJEB24748) | human gut metagenome | biome: human gut; feature: human-associated habitat; material: faeces | place: China | collected 2012 | reverse complement strand
TTTGAGGGATATTTTTAAACCCTTCACCCGCGAAAAAGACAGCCGGATCGATAAAACTGAAGGCAGTGGTCTGGGGATGGCGATCTCGAAGAAAATCGTCGATTTGATGGGCGGGACGATCGAGGTCAGCAGCGAGGTTGGTACTGGTACTGAATTTACGATCAGGCTGCCGCTGCAGATCAGTGAACTGGAATTGGGCAATTTTAAGTTTCCCGATTTGAAGATCATCGTAGTCGACGATGATGTGATCGTCTGTGAGCATACGACGGAGCTTTTACGGCAGATTGGCATTCGTTCGGACTGGGAAACGTGTGGACAGCGGGCGGTGCAGAAGGTCCTGGCGGCGCATCAGGCGGGTGAGCCTTACGACGCGGTGATAGTGGACTGCAGGATGCCGGATCAGGACGGAGTGGAAACGGCGGCGATCATTCGCCGCGCTATCAGCGAACCGCTGCCGATCATTTTGATTTCAGCATATGATTCGGCCGATGTTGAAACGAAGGCGCGTCATGCGGGTGTCAACGGTTTTATGACGAAGCCTGTTTTTATGTCGACTTTGTGCCGGGCGTTACAGAGATATGTTTTAGGTCAAGCAGCTGTCGATGAACAGAAGAGTAAAACTGATTTCAGCGGTAAACGCTTTTTATTAGTGGAAGATAACGCCTTGAACCGTGAGATAGCGATGGAAATGCTGGAATCTGCCGGCGCTGTGGTAGAAAGTGCCTGTGACGGCGCAGAAGGCGCGGCAAAATTTGCGGCGGCGCCGGCAGGATATTATGATCTGCTGCTGATGGATGTGCAGATGCCGGTAATGAACGGCTATGAAGCCACACAGAAGATCCGCGCTTCTGCTAAGACCGATGCCAGAACCGTGCCGATCGTGGCGATGACAGCCGATGCTTTTGCCGAAGATATCATCGAAGCGAAAAAGGCAGGTATGAACAGCCATTTAGCCAAGCCTTTAAATTTAGCGACGCTGGTGCGTGAAATAAATAAACAGCTGCAGAAGCATTGAAAAAGAGAATAAAAGTTCTGGGACACCGTATGTGTGATTGCATACGGTGTTTTTTTATTTGTTTGAGAAGAAAAGAGGCTGTTGTCTAAGGCTGGCAAGTAAATAATTCAAATAACAAAACCGTCTGCCTGGGCAGGCGGTTTTTTGCAGTTCGGGTGCCAGTTGCAAGACTTTCAGACAGGCGTATTCACTTATAACAAAAATGTCTTGCGGGGGGGGACAAATATGGTATTATATCAAAAATAATCTATATAGATACTATTAAGTATAAGGAATAAGAAATTATCAAAACAAGAATTAATTAAAATATTGCGAAAGTAGACAGGATGAGTAAGGTTTTCACCAAGACGTTGCGACCCTCCGTCTTGCTTGAAAATATTTCCCCATAAGTGCCGCTTTGCGAAAAAAGCAGAGCGGCAAACCCAAATACACGCTGCGTTTTAAAGACGCAGCTTTGATGAACGTTTTTAGACAGGGAATACAGTCGCTTCCTTTGTTTAAAATATTATTTCCAAACAACCCTTTATGTATAATCGGGGTCTTGCAATCAGCGTGAAAAATTTACAGAAAGGAGCGGGAAAGGCAAAAGCCAGGGCAATCATTTTCAGTAGAAGTCAGGCTGTAACACGCCTGCTGCCCCTGTGCGATGAAAGATAAAAATTTGAAGTAAAAATTGATGATGAAGGAGTGAGACAGTTGTCTAAATCCAAAAGATACCAGTTAGAGAAAAAAATCATAGTTTTTTTGAGCAGCAGTTTGTTTGCGATTTCGGGGTTTTGTGCAGGCGACGTTTATGCCGCGGCTGTTTTTGCGGATGGAACCGGGACCAATTCGACTGTTGCCGGCGTAAATAATAACGCCAGCGGTGAGAATACCAATGCTGTAGGTTATAACAATCATGCTATTTCTGATAACAGCAATGCGATCGGCGCGAATAACCAGGCTTTGGCCGAGGATTCCAATGCCATCGGCAGTAAAAACAACACTTATGCCAATGAATCGAACGCGATCGGCAGCGGCAATATCACTAATGGCATCGGGTCTAATGCTATTGGTAAGGATAATGTGGCCAATGGCTTGGACAGTAACGCTTTTGGTACTGCCAATAAGGCGAATTCGGATAATTCCAATGCTTTCGGTACCGGCAATCTGGCGGATGGTATCGGTACGAGCGCCTTTGGTTATTTGAATAATGTCAGCGGCAATGAATCAGTGGCGTTTGGTTTTACCAATACCATTTCGGCAGCAGAGGCCGTAGCAATGGGACGCAATAATCAGGTGATCGCTACCGGAGGCAGTGCGATCGGTAATAATAATCAGGCAATGGCGATGTATTCTACTGCGATCGGCAATGATAACTATGCGATCGGAGAGAATTCCAGCGCGATCGGGCTCGGCAACAATATTACAGCTAACGATGCTACGGCGCTGGGAAATAAGAATACGGCTTCAGGGATCTCGGCAGGCGCTGTCGGTATCAGCAATACTGCCAGCGGCCATAATGCCCAGGCTTTCGGTTATTTAAACGAAGCTACGGCTCAGGATTCCCAGGCCTTCGGTGCGCAGAACAAAGCGACGGAGCGTTATGCCAGTGCTTTCGGGCATGAAAATGAGGCTAAGGCCTATGCGGGCAGTGCGCTGGGTGTGAAAAACGTGGTTACAGGCGATTTTGGTTCGGCGGTCGGTTATGATAATACGGCTTCCAACTATCTGGCCAACGCCATCGGTACCTCGAATGTGGCTTCCGGCGCCTATGCCAATGCTTACGGTGTGTATAATGAAGCTACTGCCAGCTATGCCAGTGCCTTTGGCTACGGCAATAAGGTCGGCGGCGAGCATGCTATCGCGTCTGGCTACAATAATAATATCGCCGGTAATTTTGCCAGCGCTTTCGGTACGGAGAATACGGTCAGCAATATTCGCAGTGCGGCCGTAGGTTCAAATAATACCGTCAGCGGCGAGATCAGTAATGCTTTTGGCTATAATAATACCGCCAGCGGCAATTATACTAACGCGATCGGCTATAATAACCAGGCGCAGGCTTTTGCCGCTTCGGCGATCGGCTATCAGAACAGGGCTACGGCCAGCGCGGTTTCGGCCAGCGCCGTGGGTCGTTCCAACGAAGTGAGCAACGAATATGCCAATGCTTTCGGTGCTTTGAACAAGGCGTCGGGTTCTTCCTCCAGCGCTTTCGGCGTCAACAATAACGCTTCGGGGTCCTTTGCCAGTGCTCTGGGCTATCAGAACACAACGGTCGGCTATCTCGGCAGTGCTGTGGGCGCCAGCAATAACGCGTCTGCTAATTATGCCAGTGCTTTTGGTTATGGCAATGCGGCCTCGGGCTATGTCGGCAACGCTATCGGCAGTATGAATACGGCTTCCGGCAGTTATGCCAGCGCCGTAGGCTATCAGAATACTGCCAGCGGCGTCAAATCCAACGCTATCGGCAATGAAAATACAGCATCAGAAGAATACACTAATGCTGTCGGCGCCGGCAACAGAGTCAGCGGCTACGCCTCCAGTGCCTTCGGCAATAATAACGAGGTGACTGCTGAATTCGCCAGCGCTTTTGGCCACAGCAATAATATCAGCGGCTATGTTTCCAATGCCCTGGGTTATGATAACGCTGTCAGCGGCGATTATTCAACGGCGGTAGGCCTTTTTAATAATGTAGGCGGCAATTCGTCCCATGCTTTTGGCTATGGCAATAATATTGCTGCTAATTCCAGTTCCGCTGTCGGCAACGGCAATACGATCAGCACCGGAGCTGATGATTCCTTCGCGCTTGGTAACGATACCAGTATCTCGCTGGCTAACAGCGTTGCTTTGGGCAGTAATTCTGCAGCGACTGCGATCAACAGCGTTACGGGCAACAGCAGCTATACTAAATGGGCCGGCGTCAGCGACGTCGTGGGTGTTGTCAGCGTAGGCAGCTCCGGGGCGACCCGTCAGATACAAAATGTAGCGGCAGGGCAGGTCAGCGCAACTTCTACCGATGCCGTCAACGGCAGCCAGCTGTATGAAGTAGCGCAGAAAGCAGCGCAGCAGGCTACTGTTTCGGCAGGCGACAGCAACGTCGTCGTTACGCCTACCACGAACAGCAGCGGCGGCACTGATTATGAAGTGAAGCTGGCTGACGAACTGCAGATCGGTACTGGCGTCAATGTCGACGGCACCGGCGATGGCAAGATAGATGTCGGTAACGGCAATGTGGTCATCGACGGCAGCGACGGCTCGATAACTGCCGGCGGCGTGACGATCAATAAAGATGATGAAGGCACGATAAACGGCCTGACCAATACTACCTGGGACCCGGACAATTATGTATCCGGGCAGGCAGCGACCGAAGACCAGCTGAAAGCGATCCATGATAAAGCTGCGGAAGCGGCCGAGCTGGCAGCTAAGCATACAACTATGGAAGCTGTCGACAACAATATCCTGATCGAAAAAAGCACTAACGCTGACGGCGGCGACCATCACGAACTGAAATTGAATGATGTCGTTGAGATCGGCAGCGGTGCCAATAAAGTCACTATCGACGGTACAAATGGCACTGTCAGCACCGGTAATATCAATATGAACGGCACCAACGGCATGATAACTGCCGATAAGATCACTATCGACGGCGGTTCCGGCACAATCGGCGGTCTGACCAATACTACCTGGGACGCAGATAATTACGTTTCCGGGCAGGCTGCGTCGGAAGATCAGCTGAAAACCGTTTATGATACCGCAGTCAAATATGACGTGGACAGCGGCGGTAATATCAACACCGGTAAAATCACGCTGGAAGGCAGCAGTGGCACTACGATCGGCAATGTAGCGGCAGGCGAAGTCAGCGCTACCTCGATGGACGCCGTCAATGGCAGCCAGCTGTATCAGGTCAAGCAGGACATCAATAATATCAATCAGGATATCACCAAGCTGGGCGACGAGATCGATACGGTCGGCGCGCTGTCAGCAGCGATGGCAGGCCTGCATCCGCGCTTCCAGGACGGTAACAAGGGCGAGCTGGCCATGGCCTACGGCGGCTACGGCGGCAAAAGCGCATTAGCAGTCGGCGGCTTCTACGCCCCCAACGAAAAAGTAATGTTCTCACTGGGGCTGGGCATTTCCGAAGGCGGCAGTAAAATGGGCAACTTCGGCGTCAATTTTGCACTGGACCGCTCTAGAGACCGCAAGGCAGAACCGAGAGATATCATCTATACCCGTAAAGAAGTAGATAATTCTTTAGCGGCGCAGGATGAAAAGATCCAGCTGCTGCTGGCCAAGGTCGAAGAACAAAGCAGAGAAATGGAAAAACAAAGCCGTGAAATCGAATACCTGCGAGCACAGGTAGAAAAGTAAATACAGAAAATACTATACTTGCCCCGGCCTGCAAGGCTGGGGCAAACTTTCTGAGCAGAGGAGCAGTAAGTATGAAAAAGATCTGGAGCTTTATCCTATGTCTGGTCATAAGTCTGGCTATGACCAGTGTTTGCCTGGCCAGCGACGGCGCTGACCTGAACAAACAGCAGCAGGCAGTAGTTAAGGTATTTGCCGCCTTAAACGGTCAGAACGGGATGGAATATGCCGGCATACGCCAGCTGATGTCAGCGAAGCTGCAAACAGAGCTGGATGAAAAAACTTTCGGCAGTGTGAAAAATAATCTGCGCCGCAGCTACGGCGAGCAGCGCGAAAACAGGTTCCTGGCCTATCAGCGGTATGCTGACGGCGACCGCCTGACTTATCTGGCTAAATACAGTAAGGAGAAAGCTCTGCTGTTTATATTCGTTTTCGATAAGCAGAACGATCTAGGGGCGTTTTCCTTTCAGCCCATAGGCGAACAACAGCAGTAACAGTACAGTTTTGCCCGTTTCACAGCATTTAAATAGAAAGCAGCAGCGATATTTTCAGCAGAAAGCTTGCTGCTGCTCATCTGATTTCAAAAAATGATCCCTTTGCCACAGCGGCAGATAAGGGATCATTTTTTGAAATTTTAAATGTAACAGTTATAAAAATTATAAGAATTATAAAAAAGTGCTTAATTGTAATAAAAATATCTTGCAAGGTGCAAAGAAAATATGTTAATATGGCAAAAATAATCCATATAAATAGTATTAAGTATTAAGGTTTATAAATTAATTAAACTAAAATTACTTAAATTATTACGAATGAAAAGACGATGGAGAAAGCAGAGGTCAGCCTAAAAAACAGAACAGCTTTATAAAAAATAGATGCGGGGCAGATTTATTGTTTCAGCATACTATACAAAGCAAGTAACTATTTAAGGAAAAGAGGTGGGGAATTGTCTAAATCCCGAAAAGTTCAGTTAGAGAAAAAAATTATGATTTTTTTAAGCAGCGGTGTCTTTATTTTTTCAGGCCTGTATGCGAGTAATGTGCAGGCGGCGCCCGTTTTTTCCAGTGGCAGTGCTTCTGATTCCACTGTTGCCGGTGTCAATAATACAGCTTCCGCTAATTCCAGCAGTGCTTTTGGTTATTTCAATACTGCCGGGGGCCTGGCCTCCAGTGCTTTTGGCTGGAGCAATACTGCCAGCGCCGAAAATGCCAGCGCTTTTGGTTATGTCAACGAGGCGAGCGGCCTGGCGTCCAGCGCGCTCGGTTTCAGAAATAAAGCGGCCAATGAAAATGCCAGCGCTGTCGGTTATGGCAATAATGCCGGCGGTGTAGCGTCCAGTGCTTTTGGTTTCAGCAATGTTGCTAAAGTGGACTATGCCAGTGCTTTTGGCTATAGCAATGAGGCGAGCGGCCTGGCGTCCAGCGCAGTTGGTTTCAGGAATAAAGCGGCCAGTGAGAATGCCAGCGCTGTCGGCTATGGCAATAATGCTAATGCTCTGGCTGCCAGTGCAGTTGGCTACAATAATACAGCAGGCGGCGTAGGTTCCAGTACGATCGGCTATAATAATACGGCTACGAATGAAAATGCCAGTGCTTTTGGTTACGGTAATACAGCAGGCGGCCTGGCGTCCAGCGCTTTTGGTTTCAGTAATACTGCCAGCGGCGATAATGCCAATGCTTTTGGCTATAATAATATTGCCAGCGGTTCCAAGAGCAATGTTTTCGGAACGGGAAATACTGTTTCCGGCAGCAGCAGTACCGCAGTCGGCACTGCTAATGAAGTTGCCGCTGAAAACAGCACTGCTATCGGCAATAACAATACGATCAGCTCCAGTGCAGAAAATTCGGCGGCGCTGGGAAATAATATCAGTATCAGCTTAAAAGACAGTGTAGCTTTGGGAAATAATTCTACAGCGACGGCGATCAACAGCGTTACGGGCAACAGCAGTTATACTAAATGGGCCGGTGTCAGCGATGTCGTGGGCGTTGTCAGCGTAGGCAGCTCCGGGGCGACCCGTCAGATCCAAAACGTAGCGGCAGGGCAGGTCAGCGCCACTTCTACCGATGCCGTCAACGGCAGCCAGCTGTATGAAGTAGCGCAGAAAGCGGCCGAGCAGGCTACTGTTTCGGCAGGCGACAGCAATGTCGTTGTTACGTCAACTACCAACAGCAGCGGCGGCACCGATTACGAAGTGAAGCTGGCTGATGAGCTGGAGATTGGTACGGGCGTCAAAGTAGACGGCACCGGCGACGGTAAGATCGAAGTCGGTAACGGCAATGTTGTCATCGACGGCAGCGACGGTTCGATAACTGCCGGCGGCGTGACGATCAATAAAGATGATGCAGGCACGATCAACGGCCTGACCAATACTACCTGGGACCCGGATAATATCACCAGCGGGCAGGCGGCAACGGAAGACCAGCTGAAAGCGATCTACGATACGGCGGCGGAAGCAGTCGAGCTGGCCGCGCAGCAAAGCTCGGTATCGACAGGCGACAGTAACTTTATCGTCACAAAAACCACTAATGACAGCGGCGGCATCGATCACGAGCTGAAGCTGAATGAAGTAGTCGAGATCGGCAGCGGCGCCAATAAAGTCACTATCGACGGCAATAACGGTACGATCAGTACCGGTAATATCAATATGAACGGTACCAACGGCGTTATTACGGCCGATAAGATCACTATCGACGGCGGTGCAGGCACGATCGGCGGTCTGACCAATACTGCCTGGGACGCAGAGAATATCACCAGCGGCCAGGCGGCGACCGAAGACCAGCTGAAAACTGTTTCTGACAGCGCTATCAAATACGATGTGGACAGCGGCGGCACTATCAATAAAAACAAAATCACGCTGGAAGGCAGCAATGGCACCACGATCGGCAATGTAGCGGCGGGCGAAGTCAGCGCCACCTCGATGGACGCCATCAACGGCAGTCAGCTGTATGCAGTACAGCAGGATATAGGCAATATCCACAGAGATATCAATAAGCTGGGTGATGAGATCGATACGGTCGGCGCGCTGTCAGCAGCGATGGCAGGGCTGCATCCGCGCTTCCAGGACGGTAACAAGGGCGAGCTGGCCATGGCTTACGGCGGCTACGGCGGTAAAAGCGCATTAGCAGTCGGCGGCTTCTACGCCCCTAATGAAAAAGTAATGTTCTCACTGGGACTGGGTGTTTCTGAAGGCGGCAGCAAAATGGGCAACTTCGGCGTCAACTTTGCGCTGGATCGCTCTAGAGACCGTAAGGCAGAAGCACGAGATATAGTTTATACCCGTAAAGAGGTAGACAGCTCTTTGGCAGCGCAGGATGAAAAAATCAAACTGCTGCTGGCTAAGCTGGAAGAACAAAGCCGGGAAATAGAAGAACTGAAAGCAAAAGTAAACTAACAGCAAAACCCCTGTCTGCTTAGCAGACAGGGGTTTTATTCTGAGGATAGGAGCAGCACAGCACGGCTGATGATCTGCATAAAAGCAGTCAACAAAAAACAATGAAACAGCTTTAAAATTTCAAAAAAATTTACTGGAAATCATCTTTTGAATAGAGTGGCGCTGTTTATATGTTTTAGGTTCAAAAGGCAGCCGCAGCAGGCCTTGACAGGTAATGCGGCTTTTAATCTGGTTTTAATCTTGGTGTTATAAAATAAAGACAAAGCAAAGGCCGGCGACGTAACGGCCGTTAAGGAGGTAAAGGATATGAAAAGAAAATCTATAGCTATGCTGGCAGCAGCTCTCTGCACCTTGGCGATCACAGTTACAGCTTTAGCTGCCGAACTCATCAATGCGGAACAGGCGCGCAGTATTGCTGCTCAATGGGTACCGGCAGGCAGCACACATCTGGTGACTAAGGACGAAAGCTTTGAATTCGTGCCTCATTATGACGTTAAATTCTATGATAATAAAACCAATACCGCCTATGAAATCGAGGTTTTAAGAAACGGCGGCAAGGTAAGAGAGTTTAAAATGGAAGCGCAGACCGCTTTAGGCAGCCATAAAATCGTCCTTTCAGTAAATGATGTGCAAAATCTGGTCCGGAAGGAATTCCCGAATGCTGTTTTTACTAAAGTAGAATTAGACCACGGTGACGGGCTTTATGAATATGAAGCAGATTTTTACACGCCGGAGGTACGGGGCGAAATGAAATTCAACCCTGAAACAGGCACTGTTATTGAAAAAGAAATAAAATATACTGTGTTTTGAGCAAGAAGCGGACAGTAAAATAAGACCGGATTTTCCGGTCTTATTTTTATTTGACAGCTGCGGTTCGGGTACGGCGGCCAGAGTGTGCTGAAAGGTGTTATATTTGTAATAAGAATACTGTTTGCTGTTGAGTTTGCATTTAAAAAAGTAAAATGTATAAAAATTTTTTCTGATTTCGCAAGTTAGGAAATAAAAGCAAATAATCGAAAATAATATAAATAAGAAATAAACATAAAAAATAGAAATGCTGGCAGATGAAGGAATAAAATGAATTAATATTATAAAACATGATATTAATATACATGAAATGGCTAATTTATCCCTTATAATTGCTTAAATATGCAAAAAGAGAGCAGGATTTTTTTGCTGGATGTTGAATAAATACGGTGAAATTTAGCATGTTTTAGAAAGATGCTAAATAAATCTCAAGGGGGTAAAAGAATATGAAAAGGATGAATAAGGTTTTAGCAAAGGCTGTCGTTTTGAGCCTGATAATGGGCGGAGTACATATGGGGGGGACTTTTGTTTAAAAGGCTATGCGGCTGCAGGCAAAGGGTTCATTATCCAGAGTGATTCTAGGATACCGACGAATAAGACTGAGACCATAGGTGGTGTCAAAATAGATGACCCGGAAATATTACATAAAGACTATTATGGTGGCGGTCATAAAGACGACATTGAGTGCCGTGAGAGTGCCGGTGACTTGACAGTAGGGCAGATTGCGGAAATAAAAGATAAATTGGTAGAAAATGATAAAAAATTGGCTGATGCAGTTAAGGATGTCAATGATAAAATCGAGAACGGAGAATTGAAAGGCGAAAAGGGTGACAAAGGAGAGCAGGGCGAAAAGGGCGATAAAGGTGATAAAGGCGATAGAGGAGAGCAGGGCGAAAAGGGCGATAAAGGTGATAAAGGCGATAGAGGAGAGCAG
>OGXA01003295.1_pt1 | contig 10511 bp, 8 predicted proteins | sample 1576171 | NCBI WGS metagenome assembly OGXA01 (sample SAMEA3541587, study PRJEB24748) | human gut metagenome | biome: human gut; feature: human-associated habitat; material: faeces | place: China | collected 2012 | reverse complement strand
AGTACACAATTTGTCTGGTTTTGTTTCCTGCAAGTGGAATTTTTCTTGCATTTCCGGGCCGGTAAAACTATAATAGTCTTAGGCCGACACATTTTCACCGATTTGTGTATTTGTAGGAAACTATACAATATATACAGGAAAGTTGTGTTTATTCTATGAATGTTGCACAAGAAACAGGGGCGCTTATCCGCTATTACCGCAAGGAACGGCAGATGACCGTGGAGCAGCTTGCCGCGGCCATCTGCAAAAGCAAGTCATGCGTATCCAAATATGAAACCGGGCAGATTGCCGTTGACCTGCCCGCACTGTACGATATTGCCGCTGCACTGGACGTGCGGGTGACGCAGCTTTTGTATCTGCCTCCGGTGGCGTCCTCCACCGCGCCATTCGGCGTTGTCCCCGCCTTTTTTGCGGGACTGAGCCAGTTCTTTCTGTATTATTACGATGGGCGCAGCAATCAGATCACCCGCTGTGTGGTGGACATTATCAACGAGAACGAGCGCGGTGTTTACCGCGTGCAGATGTTCATGAATGTAAAAGACTACAACCGCTATCATCTGTGCGAGAATGTCTACTACGGCACCATGACCCATTATAATACGCTGACCATGCTGGTGTTGCAGAACCAGAACATGGAGATGGACCACTATCAGGTCGGCATTCCCAGCCCTTATATGAACGCCCCTGTCAAGTGGGGGTTGGCTTTCGGCATTTCCAGCCGCCCGCTTATGCCTACCTCCACCAAAGTGCTGTTAAGCAAGAATATTCAGGAAGAAACCGCCGAATTTGAAAAAGACCTCCGCTTTTCCAAAGAGGACATTCGCCTGATGAAGCTGTACAATATGCTGACGATATTGTGAGAAGGCCCGATTTCACCGATAACAGAGTATTGAAATTGCTTTGAAAAGCAGACGACAATATAAAAAAAATCACCTTGCAAAGTACATTGCAAGGTGATTTTTTGGTGCGACCGGGAGGATTCGAACCTCTGGCCTTCCGGGTCGGAGCCGAACGCTCTATCCAGCTGAGCTACGATCGCTTATATATGAAAAACGCCGTTACAGCGTATTTCAATCTTGTAAAGTAGTCAATTTCCAATAGTGGTCAATTCGTGGTCTGACTACCGTTGACCACCGCGTTTTTGCGAGTACAAATTACGCTGTATCGAGCAAAAACGAGTCTAAAACCTACCATATCGCAGTTGTCGGAGAACTACGACAAGCCCGTACAGACCAACGTTGAAGCGTGAATTTTGTTGGTTCTGCACAGTTGCGTCCAAAGCAAGAAAACGCCTGTTGGTGGTTGTCACAACGGGCTTTTCGGTGTTTTACGGTGCGTCTGCACAGTAGTAGTCAAATGGTGGTCAAAGAATGTAAAATAAAACGCAATAGAGTACCACTATTCCCGGTATATGACCCTTGCTTTAGCATCTTGCTGTTTTCCTATATAAACCCGTTCATTATGTTCAATTCCAAAAATGCTTGTGCATTTAATTGTCATGTTCATGCAAAAATATCCCAAAGAGTTTGTCCAACTTTCCCAACGATTTCTATAGACATCCTCAGCGAAATATATATCGAAAGCAAGTTTCTTCATCATCAATCTGTGGCTTATTCTGCTTGCAAATTTTAAATTACTTCATATTTCCATTGCAAGTATCCATAATTTTCGTCCATAAAGTGGGCCAAAAGCTGAAATCACTCCAGCGGCCGGGGATAAGCCAGCCGGGCAGGGTTTGCAGAAAATGGGGTACCGCCCACGCAAATGCCAGTGCTAAAGCAAACAGGGCTGCCCCGTGCAAGACACCGGGCAGGGCACAAATAAAGCGCAGCAACAGCACGACCAAAGCCAGTCCGACAATCAGGGCAGGCAGGGCACACGCTGCTTGAGCCAGCCATGCCTTTTGGGGGCCGTAAGTGATGGCGGTGATCTTTCCGGCACCGGTTGCTGCGGCCCACTGTTCGGCGTCCGTTTTGGGGGTGTCGGGCGAAAGACCCCGCAGCGCCGCGTGGGTAAAGCCGCTTTGCGCCGGATAAAGAAGCGTTTTGCTTTTACTTTTAAACACGCCGGAAATGAAATACTCGGTACGGTCCAGTGCAACAGTCAAGCCCATAATATCATAGCTGCCAAACAGTGTCCACGCCAGCGTCGAAGAAATCGCGCACTGCTGTCCTACGACACCGGGTGCTGTGCCCTGAAGATATTCCACAGGCAGACAGTCCTGCGCTGTACCGTCAAAGCCGATACAGGTCACATCTTCCGCTGTGCGGTCAGAATCTGCCGAGACCGCTGCTGCTTTCTCGCTCCAAAAGCTGGCAGTAACGGCTTGAGTGTTGGCATTACTTTTTTCCCATTCCCGTGCAGCGGCAAGCTGCCCGGCTGTAAGCGGGGAAGACAGGGTCACCGTCACGGTTGGGTTCTGCTGTACAATATGCGCTGCGCGGGTCTGCAAAAGCAGCTGCAAAACTACCAGCAATACTGCCGCAACCGCCCAACCTCTTTTACGATGCATCATGGATCTTCACCCGGTCCCCGGCCTGCACGGCCCGCGTACTGCTGACAATGACCTGTGTATCGGCGTCCAGCGCACCACTGACGGCGGCGGTGGTATCGCCCGTTTCCACCACCGTGACAGGCAGCGATACTACGATATTCTGCTGACCCAAGATTGTGGCTTTTTGTTCGATAGCCAGCACATAGCAGCCGGTATTATCTTTATGTACCGCGCTGGCCGGCAGCACACAGGGCCGCTTTTCACCCTGCACCGTGGCCGATGCGTTGGCAGCACCGGCACACCATGCCCCTTTGGACAAGGTGCATTTTGCTGTAACGGTGCCGTTTTCATCCGGGGCCGAAAGGCTCTGCACGGCGGCATCACAGCTTGCGCGGCTCTGGCTCAGGTGCAGTACAGTGCCAACTGAAACAAGGTTGGCTTGAGATTCTTCCAAAGGAATTTCGGCGGTAAAATCGGCATCTGCAGCCAGCTGGCCGCCCACGGCAGGGGAGGGCTGCCCAACCACGAGATCCAGCGACACAAGGGTGCCATCACTGGGGGCAGTCAGTGTGCCGCCCGCCTGCTGCACGGCAAGCAAGGCATCCAGTTCGGCCTGCAGGGTTTCGGCATCAGAGGCCGTTACAGCAGCAGCGGCGCGGTCCAGTGCGTTCTGTTTTTCCGTGGTTTCCTGCTCTTTCTCCAGCGTGTGCAGTGCGGTGTTGCGGTTATCCTCGGCACTTTGGGCGGCGGAAAGTGCCGCATTGTTGGCATCTTCGGCGGCTTTTTGGGCGCTGTACAGGGCATCCTCCGCAGCTTCCAGGGCAGCGGCGGCGTTTTCTACGGCGGCCTGTTTTTCAGCGTCGTCCGCATAGCCGGCATTGCGGGCTTTTTCCAGAGCGGCAGCAGCTTCGTCCCGCTTGGTCTGGGCACGGGAAACGCTCTCTTCACCATCGGCGTAGATTCTGTGTGTTTCCTCGTAGGCACGTTCTAATTGCTGCTGGGCGAGCTGGGCGGCGTAGGGGTCGGCGGTGTCTCCCGCCGTCTGTTGTGCGGCCTGGGTCCGGGCCTGCTGCAACGCGGCCCGCTTGGCGTTTACGGCGCGGTCCACTTCAGCGGCATCAAACACGGCCAGCGTGTCCCCGGCCTTGACGGTCTGCCCCGCCTGCACGGGTACTGCCATGACCAGCAGACCCGCGGGCACTGTAAAAGGTGTGCCGCCCGCAAAGCTGACCGTGGCCGTAGTGCGCACGCTTTTTGTCACATTGCCGGAGGACGGCCTCTGCACCGTCACGCTGGCCATGGCTGCCCCTGCTGTACCGCGGGCCAGCAGTGTCAGCACCAGCAGCAGTGCAAAAAAGCGGACAATCCACCCAAGCCGCTGGCGCTGGCGTGGGTCCATCCCGGTAAGCAGTTCGATAGGTCCTCATCCTTTCACGGCTCCGGCCAGGATCCCCTGTTCCAGATACTTTTGGCCGAAAGCAAAAATCAGTACGGCGGGCAGCAATGCAAACAGGCTGGCCGCCATGGTCAGTGCCAGGTCGCGGGTAGTATCGGTCAGATAGAGTGACAGCGACCAAAGCGACTGTGTTTTTAAAAAGGTCATAGGCTGTTCCAGCGCATTCTAGGCATCCAGAAAGCTCATGGTCAGCGCAGCCAGGATACCGGGCAGCCCCACTGGCAGGCCGATTCGCGCAAACTGCTGCCACGGGGTCGCGCCATCTATAGCGGCAGCTTCCAGCAGCGGCAGAGGAACAGCGTCAAACCCGCGCTGCATCACAAATACGGGAAATGTGCTGAATGCCCCCGGCAGAATGACCGCCCAGACAGTATCCATCAGTCCCAGGTGGTTTATCGTCAGATAGGCAGGCACCATAGTGACCTGGAACGGCAGCAACATTAAAATAAGGTACAGCCCCCGCACGGCCCCGCGCCCGCGAAATTTCAAGCGGGAGAGTGCCCATGCGGCGGGAGCACCCACGACCAATTGACCAGCCAACTGCGGAAATGTCTGCAGGCAGGTGTTCCAATAGGTGGTAAAGTATTCCGGTGTGTCCAGCAGCAGCTTGACAGCAGGTTCCAGCGTAGGGTAGCTGGGCAGCAGGGTCCACGCAGCCTGCCCGCTGCCGGAAAGCGCCGGGCCGATGGTCGCTGCCAGCTCCTCCGAGCCGGTCAGCGTGCCCATCAAAAGGAACCATAGCGGGAACCATACGAGCAGGACGAATGGGAAAAGCAGAATTTTTTTTAGAGCCGTTTTATGCATACCGCGATCACCGCCCCCAGCGCCCCTGCCATCAGGATTGCTGCGGCGCTCAGCCTTGGCAGATCCAGTGCCAGGAACCAGTTGTTGAACAAATGCTGCAATAAATAGATGCTTTTTTCCGGGTAGGCCCCGGCCACCAGATAGGCTTCGCGGAAAACTTTAAAGGTGTTCAGCAGACTCAGCACCAGCGTGACGGCCAGTGTGGGCAGCAGGTTGGGCAGGGTAATGGCTGTAAACTGCCGCCACCCACTGGCACCATCCACGGCAGCGGCCTCGTACAAGTCTGTGGAGATGCTGTCCAGCCCGCTGGACCAAAGGATGCTGTCATAGCCGATGTTTTTCCACAGATAAGTACCGATCAGCACCCAGAACGCAGCATCCGTGCCCATAAAGTCACAATGGGTGCCAAAAGTTCCGTTCACAAGGCCGTTTTGGGCAAACAATACTTTCCAGAGCAGTGCAAGGCTTGCCACCGGCAAAGCCATGGGCAGCAAAAAGGTTGTGCGGCAGACCTCGGCCCAGGAGGTATTTTTTAAGCCTTTCGCCCGTAGCGCCAAAGCCAGTGCCAGACTGAGCGCCAGCAGCAGCGGAACGCATACTCCGATAAACCGCACCGTATTTTCCACCGCCAGTCGGAACGCATCGTTGCCCAGTACCGCCGTATAGTTGGCAAGGCCCACAAAGTGTCGCCCCATCGTGTCGGTCACGCTGCGGCGCACCGTCTCCACAAAGGGGGCCAGCACAAACAGGGTGACACCGCACAGGCTGGGGGCCAGAAACAGCCAGGGCGTAGGGTCCGGGTGTTTGTTTTGTCTTTTCTGCATACAATTTTTTCCTGCAAAGCGATGCGCGGGGCAGCATGGCCGCTCCGCGCACCGATGTTACTTTTGTTCTGCCAGATACAGCGCCAGATCACTCTGCACACCCGCCACAGCGGCGGCCACGTCCTCGCTGCCGTCAATGATGGCCTGGGCATGGTTTATAAAGTTCTGCTGCAGCATCACCGGGAACAATACAGGTGTGGTGCAGTTGGCGTAGAAGGCATCCAGGTCGCCGACATACGCGCCGGTCACTTTACCCGTTTTTGCGCCGCTTACCGTCGCTTTGACGGCATCGAGTTTTTCCCGCAGGCAGTCCGCCCGCACCGTTGTACCATCGGAGCAATACTGGCTTTGCACATCGGTGCCGAAGAACGCAGCGGCCAGCCCCTTTGCGGCATCCGGATTTTTGCTGTTGGCATTCACGCCCACCAGTACCTGCGGGTTATAGGCACCCTGCGTCAGGCCGGGCATCGGGATCATATCCACGGGGACGGCCTCGGCATCCGCATCAAAAATATCGTTGGTGCGCGCCATTGCAATGACGGCGTAGGGGGTGGCAACATCCATCCAGCCGAATTTGGCGCGGCTGCAGGTGCTGTACTCGTCCTGCTGTGCATCGATGGTGACAATGTCCGAGTTGTCGTAGCTCTGGGAAGATACACCGTCCATCTCGGTGTTGATATAGTCAGCCATGCCATAGTAGTCGGCAGTTGTTTTCACAAAGGTAAATATCTTGGTCAGGGCGTCTGCATCCAGTGCGCCGTCGTGCAGCAGGGCATTGGCACTGGAAGGCAGGAGCAGCTTCGCGAAGTCAACGCCGCTGGCCAGCGCCAGAGCATACTTCTGGTCATCGGGCAGAGCCGTGTAATATTCATCGCTGAACTGCTCGGTGTCGGGGCGGGGTGCAGCGGCCAGCACGGCGTCCTGCAGGTCGTTCAGGTCGGTCAGGCCGTCCAGCGTGCCCGCGTCACCACAGAGTGCCGGGACGATGAACCGCGCAGGCAGCACATAGGCCCTGCCATCGGTCATAAACGGATCGATGATATTGCTCTGCAGCGCATCCAGCGGCACGGTGTCACTCATGTCAGCCAGCATTCCCTTATTGATATAGGTCGTGTAGTCGACACGATCCAGAAGCAGCACATCAGGCCCTTCCCCGGCCAGCAGTTCGGTGTTCAGCTGGGTCAGCGCATCGTTGATGGCGGCGCTGACATCATCGGTGTCGGTCTGCACGGCGGTTTCAAAGGTAACGTCCACCTCGGGATTGGCTTTTTTGTAGGCGTTCACGGCCAGCCGCGCCGTGGCGGAATCCGCCAATGACCAGACGGTCAGCGTTGTGTCGGCATGGGTGGGCAGCGTTTCGTCATAGTGATAGAAATAGAGATCGCCGTTTCCGCCGCTGTCGCCAAAGAGCAGGACCATAAAGTCCTCCGCCGCCGTGCGCAGCAGAGAGAGCGGATAGTTGCTGGAAATGCTCATCGCTGTGCCCTCGGCAGGGACGACCTGCTCCGGCAGGGTGCCGCCGGGGGCCAGGCGGTAGATGCCGTCCGTGCAGGCGTAATAAGCCGCGCCGTCTGCGTCGCCGGTCAGCGCTTGAGAACTGGTCGCATTGGGGACCGGGTTCAGCAGCTCGGTGCTTGCGCCGGTGGCGGGGTCCAGGGCGTTCAGGATAATATCGCCGGTATTATTGTCAAAGCTCAGGTAAACAAGCTGGTTGCCGACTGTCGTGAGGGAGTTGAGGCTGTACGCCAGATCCTGCGGCAGTGCGGCGGTCGTAACACTGCCGTCAGTCAGGCTGACCTGCACAAAATCCACGGTGTCGCCGTTGGAGACAAAATCCAGCTTATCCCCCTGAAATACAGCTGTGTTGGGGTTGATGCCCTGCTTTACCGTGTCATCCTCTACAACGGTTTTGGTTCCGTCAGGTGCCTGCAGAACCAGCCCGGCATTCTCCCCGTCATAGGTGATAAGCGCCTGCTCACCGTCCGGCGCAACGAGGATCCACGTGACCATCGCATCGCCCACGTCAAACGCTGCAGGTTCCGATGTCCAGTTGGTTCCGTCAGTGCTGGTGCGGCGGGTGTAGTCTTCGATGCTGTCCTCCCCCACCTTGCCGGTGTACAGAACAACCGTTCCGTCCGCCAGCTGCGTCGGGTAAGAGATGAGCTGCTCACCGCCAAGGTCAACGCGGCTCTCGACCCAGCGGCCCATCTGGGTATCGGTGGTGTCTGCAGCGGTCAGGCTGGGAGTGGTGTCCTGCCTGGCGCAGCCTGCCAGACTCAAAATAAATGCCGTGCATAATCCGGCACTGATGATTCGTTTCATAAGTATGTGCCCTCCTTCATCGGGTGTAGCACCAGTATACCGCCCGAATCTTGAATTGTCCTTGAAAAAAGCTGCGGCTTTTCAAGACTGTTTCAAGGTTTGGGGTGTATACTAGAAAGGGAAAAGGAGAATTATGCCATGCGGATTTTATTGATCGAAGATGACCGCGCCCTTTGCACGGCGCTGCTGCCTGCCCTGCAAGCTGCGGGCTATACTGTAGATACCTGCCACGACGGCGCAGACGGCAAAACCCTTTTGTGCGGCGGCGCATACGATGTCTGTGTACTGGACCGGATGCTGCCCGGGCTGGACGGTCTTAGCCTGCTGCGGGCCGCCCGCGCCAAGGGATGTACCACCCCGGTGTTAATGCTGACGGCCCTGTCCGGCATCAATGACCGGGTGGACGGCCTGGATGCCGGTGCAGACGATTACCTGGGCAAGCCCTTTGACACGCGGGAGCTTCTGGCCCGGCTGCGGGCACTAACCCGCCGCCCCGGCACCACTGCCGAATCTGCCATACGCTGCGGTGACGTGACGCTGGATGCCGCCCAACTGACCCTGAGCGGGCCAAAGGCCGCTGCGGCCCTGACCAAGAGGGAGGCCGATCTTTTAGAGGTACTGCTGCGCACACCGGGGCAGCTGCAGACCCGTGCGGTGCTTTTGGCGCGGGTTTGGGGACCACTGGCCGAAGTTGAGGACGCTAATCTGGACTGTTACATCCATTTTGTGCGGCGGCGGCTGAAAGCCGTAGGCAGTGCGGTAACGATCACCACCGTGCGCGGTAGCGGCTATAAGGCGGAGGTACCGCCATGCTGACTGCACTGCGCCGCCGTTTGACCCTGCTGATGACGGCGCTGACCTCGTTGGTGCTGGCAGGTGCGCTGGTCGTGACATGGAATTATGCCACCGCCCAGTACAGGACCGCCGCGGAGACGCTGCTCACGCAGAACTTTTCTGCCATCGTTGACCGGCTGGACAGCGCCGACAGCGTAAGTGACGCTTGGCTGGCTGACCAGGAGCACAACAGCGGCTGCCTTTTGTTTTTGTGGGACAACGGTGCCGCGCTGCATTTTGCGGGCACCACGGGCAGCGCCGATGCCCGCAATGCGGTTGAACCTCTGTTAGAAGAAGGTTTTTCCCCCCTGCTGGACACAAGTCTGCATGACAGCAGCGGTGCCGTGCAGCGGCAAAGCGCGGTGTTCACGCTGAACGAATACCGCTGCCACGCAGCCTTGCTGCCGCGCGGCACAGCAGGCAGTTATCTGCTTGTGGCAGCTTTACAGGATATGGGCTTTGTACACCGTCATGCGGTCCAGACAGTTGTGCAGTATGGTGCGATCTGGTTCACTGGCACACTGCTGCTGGCGATCATCAGCTGGCGGCTGACCGGCAAAGCGCTGGCTCCGACGGCATTGGCCATGCGGCGGCAGAAGGAGTTCATCGCCGCAGCCGGGCACGAACTGCGCAGCCCGCTGGCCGTAGTAAAAGCAAGCCTGGACGCTGCGTGCCGCACTCCTGTGACTGAACGCGCCACCCTTTTGCGGAATGCCGAGCAGGAGACGGACCGTATGGCGCGGCTGGTGGAGGATCTGCTGGTGCTGGCCAACGGCGACTTGGATGCCTTGCCGGCCCATCTGCACCCCATCGCACCGGATAACCTCTGCCTAGAAGTATACGATGCGTTTTTCCCGTTGGCGCAGCAGCGCCAACACCCGTTAAGTCTGACCCTGCCGGAGGACAGCGTTCCTTCCATAGAGGCGGACCCGGACCGTGTAAAGCAGCTGCTGGCAATCCTGCTCAACAATGCGTTTGACCACACCCCCGCGGGCACCCCCGTGGAACTGTGCTTGACATACTGTGGGGAAAAAATCACCCTGGCCGTGCAAGACCACGGCCCCGGCATACCGGATGCCGAAAAAGCTCGGGTCTTTGACCGTTTTTACAGCGCTGATCCCAGCCGCACCGACAAGCACAATTTTGGCCTTGGTCTAAGCGTAGCCAAGGAACTAGCCCGGCTGCATCATGCAGACTTGACCGTGACCGACACCCCTGGCGGCGGGGCAAAATTTGCGGTGACTTTTGCGGCAAGGATATCTTAATGCTTGATTGACATCCATAACCGAAAGATGCATCAGCGAACCCTGCTGATGACTATGTACAATACATTAGACGGTGAGCAAACTCTCTAATGAAATCCATCATAGGTGGATTGTCGCCTTGAATTGTGAATGTCGTGTAAACAATTAGCACTTACTGTTGACCGACTGCTAATCTGTGGCGTATACTAGACTTACAGATTTATTCTGTACCAGCACCTTTACAACTGAATACACAGCATAACAGGTACTTTACTTTCCCGGTGGGGCGCACAGCAAGGTCAAGGCAGACCCTAACCCACGGCAGGGAGAGGACATAATGATACTCCAGATGCCCCACAGCTTCAGATGGGGTGACCGCGCAGGGGTTGTAATCAGTAAGATTCTTGCAGAGTCAGTGTACGGTCGTTGCCAGCGGCTTGCCTGTTATGTTCCCATGTCTGGGGGCGAGCGGCAAATTAGACATTTTTCTTCAGCATTTATTTTGATGTACACGGTTTCTTTTATTATTTACA
>OGXA01003292.1_pt1 | contig 10517 bp, 13 predicted proteins | sample 1576171 | NCBI WGS metagenome assembly OGXA01 (sample SAMEA3541587, study PRJEB24748) | human gut metagenome | biome: human gut; feature: human-associated habitat; material: faeces | place: China | collected 2012 | reverse complement strand
AGCGATGAAAGCCATTGATATAGCAGGCTTTTTCGAGGCTTCTTAGGATACTGCCATGGCACACAAAAAGTATTTTCGTCATCGCACTCGCTCTCCTGAGATATTTCTTTTTCCTCAGTATAGCAGGAAATTGCCTGCGCGTCGAGAGAAGAATGCAGCCACGCCTGAGATTCTATGGCTTCCAGTAGTTTGCCTTTCTTCCATCCGAAACACAGGGCGGCTCGGATGTACCACGCCCGTTCCTCGCTGCTGCCGCATCCTTCTAAAATCGCCACATTCCGCGTCCAGCCGAGGCGCATCGCCAGATGCATGATTTCAGGGGATTTCTCATAGGCAGCGTAAAACGCGCGCATCCGGCGCAGGTTGCGGGGAGAGAAGCCGTCGGCTGCGGGATAGGCCGCTTGCAGGTATTCCGACGCCGCGACAGCGGCGCCTTTTTCGCCCCTGCCGCTGACCACTCTGCCAATCTCGCAGTACAGCTCCATCTGCGGGAGCTGCGCCGCAACAGCGGCGTCCAGCGCGGTGAACAGGGTGGTGTAATCTGTGGGCTTGCGGATATTCATAGCTTCTCCTTTCCGGCGTGGTGCGCCTGATCAACGCTCAAAGCAGAGAAAAGCACGGCGGTGTCACCGTGTTTTCCTCTGCTTTGACCTGCTTCAGATGATCCGCACGATCTGCTCCCACAGCAGGATGTGCTTTTCATCAATGGCTCGGTTGTCGTGGTAGTGGCCGAACAGCCAGTAGTGATATTTTGCTCTTTCCTGCACCTCCTGCAAGAAATCCGTGAGCCGATCCGCCTCGTTGTGGCGGCTGCCCATGAGGGCGATGCTGGTGGGGGCGCAGTGGGTAATGATGTAGTCCACCTGCCAGCCGACCGCGTCAAGGTTTCGCCGTGCCTCGGCGTATTCCTCATCGTAGGGCAACTCTCGCGCCCACCAAGAAATGTGGTTGACGCGGTATCTCGCTCTGGGCTTGCGCTGGAGCATCATGAGCCTTCGCTCAAAATCCGGGGCGTCCGGCTCCAGAATCCCATCCTCGATGTCGTGGCTTTTTGCGCCGCCCATGGTGAAGAAGCGGCAGCCTTCCAGCTCGAAGATCTGGCCGCGCATCAGATGCAGCACATGAGGGCGAATGCGGTGTACCCTGCCTCCGTGCCACTCGTCCACGGGGTATCTTTCCAGTGCGTCATAGTTTTCGTGGTTACCGCAGACGAAGGCAAGCGTGAAGGGCAGGCGTTCCAGCCAGTCCAGCGTTTCATCGTCGCGGCTGTCACCAAACCACACGCCGCCGAAGTCTCCTGCGATGATGACCGTGTCATCCTTCGTCATGTTAGCTTGTTCCGAGAAGTGTTTTTGCTCAAACCTTGCAAAATTTCCGTGGCAGTCACCGGTCACAAGTACCATTTTTCCATCTCCTATCTTAGTTTGATATGCTCTGGCGGATCTCGATGCCGCTCTTGAGCGTCACGCTGATCTCGTTCTTGGACAGCACCTTCACCTGTGCCACCAGCTGCCGGATGGCACTCTCGTCCCATTCCGCGATGTGGGGTACGGCGTTTTCCAGCATCCCCGCGGCATCCTTGATGCGCCGATCCGCTTCGGTGTGTTCTTTGCTCTCCGCAAGGATGGAGGCCCGCAGCTCCTTTAGCGCGGTCTGCTCGTCCAGTATCTCCTTGAACTGATCCCCATAGGCGATGGGATCATCCGCCGCCTTTTCCAGCAGCCTTTGGAACTGTGCCTCCAGCTCCGTCAGTCTGCGGTCGATGTCACCAAGGCTCATGCCGCTGCCAGGGAACGGGATGACCTCCGCCTCCAACGCCTCCGTGATCTGGCGGATGCGGCCATCCAAGTCCGGCAGGACGGTGTTGAGGGCGGCTATGATCGCCTGTTGGAGCGGCGCCTCGTCCAGCGTGGGCGAGCTGTGGCAGTATTTCTTGCCGTAGTCCAGGCGGCTCACACAGCGCCACACGACGCGCTTTCCATCGGGGCGCGTCCATGTGCAGCGGCGGTACAGCGTTCCGCACTCGCCGCACACCAGACGATCTGAGAGTGCGTAGCGGCTGGTGTAGGCGGAAAGACCGGTGGAGGCTCTCTTGGAGGGGCTTTTTGCCGCCTTGCGCCGCGCCATCTCCGCCTGCACCGCGTTGTACTTCTCGCGGCTGACGATGCCCTCGTGGTGGTTCTCTATGAGGTACATGGGGAGCTGCCCCGTATTTTTGATGATCTTGCGGTTGATGACATCCTGCTGAAAGGTTTTCTGCATCAGCACATCGCCGCAGTATTTCTCATTCCGCAGGATGCTCTTGATATGAGGCAGCGTCCATTGCGGTGACTTTTCGGAATATATCACGCCCTGCTCATGCAGCTCGTCCCGCAGCATCCGTGTGCTGGCGCCGGCGAGGTATCTCTCGTAGATCCAGCGGACGACCTCCGCCTCCTCCGGGATGATCTCCGGTTTATCGTCCGCACCCCTGCGGTAGCCATAGAGGTATTTGTACTGGATGGTCGCCTTTCCGCTCTCCATGGCGCGGCGTTTGCCCCATGTGACATTGGCGGAGATGGATTCGCTCTCGGACTGTGCGAAGGCGCCGGAGAGCGTGATGCGCAGCTCGCTGTCCTCCTCCAGCGAATTGATGTTCTCCTTTTCAAAGATGACGGCGATGCCCAGCTCCTTGAGTGCCCGTGTGTAGTAGAGGCAGTCCACCGTATTCCGGGCGAAGCGGGAAACTGATTTGGTGAGGACAACGTCTATTTTCTTCTGGCGGCAGTGGCGGATCATACGCATGAAGTCCTCCCGCTTTTTCACCGAGGTGCCAGTGATGCCCTTGTCGGCGAAGATGCCTGCCATGGTCCACGCGGGATTGGACATGATCTTGTCGGTGTAGTATTCCTTTTGCGCCTCGTAGCTGTTTGCCTGATCCTCCTCCTTGGTGGAGACTCGGCAGTAGGCGGCTACCCGGAGCTGTCTTTGCAGCTCCGTCTGCCGGACCGACTCCGGCTTTGCGGGGATCTTAATGACTCTTGGGGCGGTTTCGTTCACAGCTGATCTCTCCTCTCTATGGTCTGTCCGTTCTTCAGCGTCACGGTCACGTATTTGTTCGTCACGCGCACCTTTGACACCGCGCTTTGCAGCAGCTCCGCATCCGGCTCCGTCATGGGCTTGCAGCCGGTGAATAGCCGCCGCAGCCGCACGGTTTCGTATTCCGTGTTCCCGATGGCGTCGTACTGCTCTGCCGCCAGTTGAAGGAGCAACGCTCTGGCGTTGTCCTCGTCGATGGGCTGCCGCTCCAGTGCGGAGGTCAGCTCCTCCCGTGTTTTTCCGCAGGCAGCGCCGACCACTTGGGATACCGCTGGCTGAATACGGTCGGGGCAGCGTATGAGCTCGTTGAGCAGACTGGTGACGATCTTCTCCACCCGCTCGGAGGGCGGTGTGCCGCAGAGCCGCCGCAGAGCCTTCTGCGCGGGCGTTTTCTGCGGCGGGCGGGCTCTTGCCGTCCTCTTTTCCGCTGCCGTGCGGAGCTGCTCCGGCTCGATGAGTGCCGGATAGCCTTTCTCTCCGATATAGCGGCCATCCTCTAAAATACAGGAGACCATGTTTTTATTCCATGTCCGTCCCGCATAGTAGGGGATCTCCTTGCCGGCAGAGTGCCTTGGTCAGCTCACCCAGCGTAGCTCCCGTGCTGTAGCATTGGAAGATAAACCGTACCAGCTCCGCCTCCTCCGGCAGGATCGTGATCTCGCCCAGCGTCATACGGTAGCCGAAGGGCTGCTTTCGGTTTCCCATTATCGCACCGTCCTCTCAATGGATTCCCGCAGCTCCAGCCCGTTATGCAGGCGGAAGCGGAGGGTGTCATTGCTCTCCACGATGATTTCCGCAACGAGTGCGCCGCACAGCTCTGTGTCGGGGCGGTCGAGGAAGTCCGGCCCATCCTCCAGCAGGGCTATCAGCTCCTGCGTCCGCTGGGCGGTGGCATCCCCCTCGGCAGCCATAAGCTTCTCTTTGTCCAGCTTGGCCTGCCGGAGCTGGCGGGTCAGCTCGTTGCTTTTGGATATAAAAATGTCAGGATCAACGAGGCCGTTTTGCTTGAGGAAGGCCAGCGTTTGATTCTGACTGGAGAGTTCGGATATTTTTTTGTTGAGGGAGACGATGTCCTCGCTCCAGAGCAATCTGTGATCACGGATCGTCCGGAGGGTCTCGAGCATCTGCTCCAGAATGGGGAGGCTCTGATGCTTGAGCTTATAGTAGAGGCGGCAGAAGGCTTCATCCGTCTGCGCTCCGGCACGGGCTTGATGGCGCAGTCGCCTTTTTCATCGTGTCGGCAACAGCACCAGTACCATCTGCCATTGACTTGCTTTGCCCGGATGCGGGAGCCGCAGGAGCAGCGCATCCGGACGCAGAGCCTTCCATGGGTGACAGCCTGCCCGACGCTGCGCTTTTGCATCAGTGTCTGTACCTGGTCGAAAGTTTTCCGTGGAATGATGGGCGGATGTGTTCCTACTGCGTAATACTGTTCATGCTCACCGGTGTTTTTGTGGCGGGTCGCAGGAAGTGTATCGCTGGTGTAGGTTTTTTGCCACAGGGAATCTCCTGTGTATTTTTCGTTGGTGAGGATGTATCGGACAGAGGCACTGTGCCATTTTTTCGCTGGCCGCTGGAAATGCCCTCCTCGTTCAACATTTTTGCGATTGCAATTCTATTAACACCGTTGAGGTACCATTGAAAGATGCGGCAGACCACCAGTGCGGCGTCAGCATCGATTTCTATTTTCCTGCCAACAAGTTTGTAGCCGTAGGCCATGGACGAGGGAAGGAAAGTCCCTGCTTCCATTCTGCGCTGATAGCTCCAGCGCATATTGCCGGAGATGGATTCGCTCTCCTTTTGGGCGAAGGCGGCATAGATGGCGGTGATGAGCTCGCTGCTCACATTGGCGGTGTCGATGCCCTCGCGCTCGAAGCGGACATTGACGCCCAGCTCCTTCAGCTCCCGCACCGCCTCCAGACAGTCCTTGGTGTTCCGGGCGAAGCGGGAGATGGATTTGACGAGGATCTGGTCGATGATCCCTCTGCGGCAGTCCGCCATCATGCGCTGGAAATCCTCCCGCTTTGCGGCGGAGGTGCCGGTGATGCCCTCGTCGGCGTAGATATCCACCATGCGCCATTCAGCCTTGCCGGAGATCAGCTCGGCGTAGTAGCGGTTTTGCGCCGCGAAGGAGTTGAGCTGGTCATCGGAGTCCGAGCTGACACGGGTATAGGCCGCTACCCGTAGCTGCGCATTCCGCGGCTTCTCCGCCGCCTCGATCTTGATGACGCGGGGCTGCGCTGCCAGTGCCGTTGTGCCGTCTGTCAGATGCTTTTCCGCCATGCCTGCTCACCTCCTGTTTTTGCAACACAAACACTACCACAACCTTGTTCAGAAAGCTACTGAAAGATGAAGGAAATCAGAGAGAAATCATGATGTCCGCGCCGCTGTCCGCGGCGATCCGTGCCGCCACCCTCCGCAGCTCCTTTTCGCTGAAGCTGCCGCTTTCCCGAAGCTGGCGCAGCAGAAGGATGATGCCGTAATAATTGACGTTCTGATCCATATCGGTACCTCTTTTTCTGGATTTTGCCTTACGGCACAAATATGAGGATCGTCCGGGGGATAAGGAGGGGGTGAATGCAGGCCGTTCAGAGGATTGAAAGAGAGAAGAGAAAGGATGGCGGGAAAAAAGAGGAGGTGGACGATCCCCATACTTCTGCCGCAAAGCAGAAGAGGCCGCTCCGTATCGGGGCGGAACTGCTCCTTGCGGAGCGGCCTTCTTGCTCTTGCGTTGCTGCCTGTATTCGACACTACTTCCCCAGGCAAGGGCGGCGGCTGGAACCGCGCTGGCGCGCGTCACGGGAGTTTCACCCCTCCGAGGTTCTCTCGGAGCTGCGTACAGGAGTATCATTGTAAGCTGACGGGGTCATGGCGAAGCAGCCTGCCAAAGCTGCATTTGACCTGGGTGGGTATCGCTCTGCACCTTCCATTGGCCGTCCTAATATGCGGAGAATGCTCCGCACAGGTGGTCCTCGTGCACCCGGTCTGACGCTCGCGCCGTCAGCAAAGGTATTCCAGTCACCGGATATGACCGCCTGGGCGGTGTTTTTCAAGGTTCAGAGGGATCATGAAAAAGATCCCCTCATGTGGTAGGCAGCGAGAACGCGATTTTTAGAACCATTTTTCAAAATTTCTTGAAATATTTTTTGAGTTGTTGAAGTTGCTTACCGACAGATCTCTGGGAGAGGCCCATTTCCGATGCAATCTCCTGCTGGGTCTTGTCCTCAATGCAATACTTGGTCAAGAGCTCCTTCTCCGAAATCGAAAGCCTTTTCAGCACCCTCACCAACCGCTGGTCACCGATCCCCTCTATCCAGCCGTACCTTGACGCCGTTGTGTAATCGTCCCAGCGGCTGACCGATTCCAGAAACTTTTTCATCAATGCGGACTTGTCCTCCTGCTCGGCGGAAGGCTCGTCAAAGATGCCGATGCCCAAGTCCTGCGTATGAAGGCGATAGATCCTCTCCTGTTTGAATACCTCCCAATCGAAGTCATGCATCTTCTGGATGGCGGCATCGGACATCCCGGCCGCCCTATATTCACGCCGGAGTCTTGCCCACAGCGTTTCAAACTTCTTCTTTTCTGCCGCATAATTAAAGCCCATATATGGTTCCTCCGTATTCTGAAATTTGGTTGGCTGCAAATCTCAGAAACGGGTGGCGGGCCGCGGCAGCGGGGTCGCGCACAGGGCGCAAAAAAGCCCACAGCGACACCGCTGTGGGCATAAGGATATTCGAGGGTAACGATGGCGGACGGAGGCGGGGTATCCTCAAAAGGACGCAAAAAGTCAGGGCATCCGATGCCCGGCCATAGGTGAATGAAGGAAGGCTGCCATTCGGCAGCGACGACAGTACCGCGGATGTGAGGATACCCCATAAAAACCGCCTGTCCTGGCATTGAGCCAATGTTTTTTCATTGCCGTGCAAGTGAGGCACCTGCGGATAAGCCGGGAGATCACGGCAGAAAAAAGGAGAGATTGCGATACAGCAATCTCTCCCGCTTTCGACATGATGGTTGTTCCGTTAGCTTGGACAGGGGGGTGTGTCGGCCCTTATGACCGCCGCACCGCCTGCAGTCGAACGCCTGCCGGATCTTTTTCAGGGGGTATCGTATTCCGTTTTGGTCTATTTAAGGCATCTCCGGTTCTGGAGCAAGGCGCACGGTGAAGTCCTGCGCTATAGCACCCTCCGGCAGAAGCTTCGCCATGAGGACGAGCCGCTGGTTGCCGGTATTGTACTCATCGTACTTCCGGCAGCAGGTGGAAAGGGTCAGCACAGTGTCCTCCTCACCGAAGGTTACACCGTCAAATTCCAGCCAGTTCTTCTTTGCCACCTGCTCAAAGAAGTTTGTCAGCTCCTCGCCTGTGGGATTGGGAGCGATGTAATCAAAGTCAATATCCGTGATGAAGCAGGCCGTGATCTGGAAGACCATATCATCGCCTTTCACCGAGAGGTAGATATACGGGTTCTCCTTCACATAGTCCGCATTGGCATCTGCGATGGAGTTTTTCTCATTCAATGTGAGGAGCAGATGCTGACCGAAGTCGCTCTCACTGAACAGCTTTACGCCGATGTCCTCGTCCTCGTTATCGGTCAGCGGGATCTATTTCGGCGGCTGCAAGGCGATTCAGTTCGTAAACCCCTTCCTCGGCGGCGATCTCTTTGAATCGTCCGACCCACTTGTCGCTATCAATGCAAATGTCCTCCCATGAGAGCTCCACATCATCCGGTGTGGGTGCGCCGAGTCGGGAAAGCGCCTTGTCAATGGCTTCTTCCTCACAGGGCAAATACAGGAATTCGGTTTTTCCGTTGTATTCAGCCCGTATGAAGCAAAGCATTTGATCATACACATATGCCGGAAAATTCTGCCCGTCATAATCCTTTACGAACGGTGTGTCCTCATCGACGAAAAGCAAACCGTGTTCGGTAAAAACGCCCTTGCCGGATCGGATCAGCTCCCGTCCGAACTCTGCATATTTCGGATCGTCTGCATCATCGGCAGGCAGACAGCCCTTGACCGTGAGCAGGTATTCTCGTCCGATCTTGCCCATATCGCCGATATCCTGAATCAGAGGATAGCGATTGAGATTAAAGCTCAGATTGATGAGGTCGGGCAGGGTGTCAAAGCCCTCTAACTTCATGGCTTCGTAAAACTGATATTCTTCATCCCCGAAAAAGCTGTCCATTCGCTTTCCGAGGAAATTGACTTCGTCGAGGTTAACGAATCGGTCTTGCAGGCAGCCGAGTTCCTCGGGGAATACGACCTCGCTTGCATAGAGTTCAAGGGGTGTGACATCCTCGGCATGGATTCTTTCGAGTGCAGCATTCATTTCCTTTTCGGTGCAGGGAAAACGGATGTCGGTCTGACTGTTGCCGTATTTGATTTTCAGTTTAATCATGGCATTTCTCCCTTATGGCTGTGAGTCCGAATCGACGAATCGCCATAGCATTGCAGATCGTGCGCAACAGCATGGGCGGCACAAGGTCGGCGTCCGACAGATCTGACACGGTAATGTGTTTTGTGCCGAGCGTCAAGTCCTTTGCCGCACAGTAGAGGGTATAGGCTCGTTCGGTGCAATTATGGAGCTTAATGTTCTCAAAAAACACACAGCCGTTATTCATATGGTGCTTGCAGCAGCTCCACAGCCTTTGGTCGGCAGTGAGCAGATACAACGCCGAAAGCAATGCGTAATTTGCCTTGGCGATGTTCTTGGCGGCAAGTGTAAATCTTGCCCGATGCTTTTCATTAAGGTAGGTCATAGGCGTTTCCTCGCTTTCTATATATTCGTTGAATCTCTTTCGGAAGGGCGGGCATCGTATCTGCCGCATGGTTTCCGCAAGTATTTCCGTGGGTGTTGCAGCGGTTGTTGCGATGAATAGCTGTGCTTCGGTAAAACGGAAGCCCACGCCTCTCGGTGCAAAATTCGGAACGGTCATCATCAGCCGTTCCATGCGTCTATCATATGGATTATCTGAAAATATGGTCATTGTCTTTTCTCCTTGTGAAATAGAAAAAGCCCTCCGGTTTTTGTGTAACCGAAGGGCGATTGATAGTATTACATATTCTGTTGCGGGGGTGACACCTGTTCAAAGGTCGGTGGCTCGGCTTCGAGGGAGGGATATGCATCTGAGAGCTTTTCTTGAAGCTTATCCAACTGCCGTTCCTGCTCATAGGTTAGCGTTTCGCAGTTGCCTTTGGTGAAGTCCACACAGCGACAAAGGTATGCCGATTCATTCTCACTGAACAGACGATCTTTGCTGACGAGACCGGAGCGCACGGCAAAGGCTTCCTTGACATATTCATAGTTCGGAGAATAATCTCCCCAGAACACCGAGTCGCCGTCTGCATTCTGTTTCCATGTGCAGAACATAAAGCCGTTCTTTTCACTGTAGGTTGCCGCCAACACCGTATCTCCGAAGGCGGCAAGTTGTCTGTAATCGGAGACATCGGCAGCTTTCATCTGCGGTGCGTGTTCGTAGAGTCCGACATATTCTCGCACCGTAGAGATCTCATCCTGAATATCTGCAATTTTACTGCGGTATTCATCGGATAGGTTTTGGTCGGCGTTGCTTAGAAATTGACCGTTGTATTTTATCCGGCAGAGGGGGATGCCGTCCGAGGACACTTCCAGCCATTCGTTGCCGTCCATCTTGGTGTCGTACCGAGCCTTGAGCCGTTTGGCTAATTCTTTCTGTAGCATTTTTATTTCTCCTTTTTTGAGGGTAATAAAAAAGGCAGATAGATTTTTGCTTTCTATCTGCCTGTGTATCTGATATTTACTTTTCGGGAGTTCAAGTCTATCCACAAAGGGAAAACGGCGATTTTACATCTGCGTTTTGGTACAGAGAAAAATCGCCGTTTGGGTAGCAAAAAAGCCCGATATAATCGGGCTTTTCGCAGGAGACATCTTTTTTGCCTCCACATTATGGAAAAGCGCCACCATTTTGATAGAATACGCCCGGTTTTGCCGGGTGCACCCATTTCGGCTAACCTTATAAACACGACAAACCTATTTCATATAACCCATTTGGCGTGCCTACCGCAGTGTTCGGTGTATTTGCAACTAAATCCGTCGGGAAGGCATAGTTTCCATATTCGTCCATATATTGTGATTCAGTATTCTCATCAGAGATTCCATCAAAAAGCAACCGTATTGCTTCGTCTTTTGATATCTTTGAATCAACGCGTCCATCTGTAAATATGCTCATTTTAGTCTCCATTTCTCCTTGCAGGGTTAGCGCTGTCCGTTGATTACAAACGTCTGACCGTTCTGATTCTCGATAAATTTAATTGCACTGGGTAGGCGGTATATACTCAATAGATAGCAGTGATATAAAGAGAGAACTGCTTCCTGTAAAACCTGATTATCTTCAAGTGCGGTTACTTTTAGACCCAGCTTTTTACACTTTACGTAATCGTAGTGTCTATCGTGAACTTTC
>OGXA01003284.1_pt1 | contig 10539 bp, 6 predicted proteins | sample 1576171 | NCBI WGS metagenome assembly OGXA01 (sample SAMEA3541587, study PRJEB24748) | human gut metagenome | biome: human gut; feature: human-associated habitat; material: faeces | place: China | collected 2012 | reverse complement strand
GGTGGTCACCCGCTACTTTGGCGGGGTGCTGCTGGGCACCGGCGGCTTGGTGCGCGCCTACACTACCGCCACTGCCCGTGCGCTGGAAAACGCCGAGGTGGTCACGGTGCGCAGCGTGGTGGAATTACAAGTGACCGTGGACTACGCCCTTTACGAGCGTGCGTCCCTGCTCATTGACGCCGCCGGGGCAAAGCAGGCACCGCCGGAGTTTACAGACCGGGTCACCCTGCGCTGGCAGATGCCGGAGCATACCGAAGCCCCGCTGCTGGAGCAGCTGAGAGAACTGACCCGGGGCAGCGCTCAGGTAACGGTGTCTGACCCGTTCTACGCACCATTTTAAAAAACAAAGTCTTTTTTGCAAACCGACACCGAACTTCCCCCTTCGACATGGCCGATGTGCTACAATTGCCGTAGCGCAGCAATTGGGATCGGCTGTGCGCAGAGGGGAGGGGAGAAGCCCGAAAAACAAAAGGAGGATCTGTATGGATGTGCGCCGGAGAACCGAGGAGATCGAGCACCTTACCTTTGCGCCTTGGGCGACCTTCAGCGATGCAAGCCGTGGCCGCGCCGTACCGGAGCCGCAGGATCCGCTGCGCCCGGTGTTTCAGCGGGACCGCGACCGGGTGCTGCACTGCAAGGCCTTCCGGCGTCTCAAGCAGAAAACGCAGGTGTTCCTCTCGCCGGAAGGCGATCTGTACCGCACCCGGTTGACCCATACGCTGGAAGTTTCGCAGATCGCCCGCACCATCGCACGCGGTCTGCGCCTGAACGAGGATCTGACCGAGGCCATCAGCCTTGCGCATGATCTGGGGCACACTCCCTTTGGACACGCAGGCGAAAAGGCACTGAACGCTCTCTGCCCGGACGGCTTCCACCATTATATGCAAAGCCTGCGTGTGGTAGACCGGCTGGAAAAGGACGGCGAGGGTCTCAACCTGACATGGGAGGTGCGCAACGGCATCGTTACCCACACCAAGGGCACATGGGCGGCTACCCCGGAAGGGCGCATCGTGCGCTTGGCAGATCAGATCGCCTTTGTCAACCACGATATTGAGGACGCCGTGCGCGCCGGTGTGCTGGACGCTGCCACCCTGCCCAAGGACTGCACGGCAGTGCTGGGGCAGACTAAGTCCGCCCGCATCACCACTATGATCAACAGCATCCTCACCCACAGCGAGGAAGATGTCCGCATGGGCACCGAGGAATACGAGGCTTTTCTCGCTTTGCGGGATTTCATGTACGCCACCGTGTATGTGGACAAAAACGCCAAGCGCGAGGAGCAGAAGGTGGACAAGCTTATTGCGGAGCTGTACGAATACTACCTGACCCATGTGGACCGGATGTCCAACTTTTATGTGCAGCTGGCCTATCAGGAGGGACGGGAACGCGCCGTCACCGACTACATCAGCGGTATGAGCGACGAGTTTGCCATCCGCACCTTTGAAGAACTGTTCGTGCCCCAGAAATGGCACGTCCTTTAAAACTGGAGAGGTCGTTTAAATCAACATGATCCCACACGAATACATCGAGGAGCTCACCCGCCGCACCGACATTGTGGAACTGGTGGGCAGCTATGTGCAGCTCAAGCGCAAGGGACGTCTGTACGGCGGTCTGTGCCCTTTTCACAGCGAAAAAACGCCGTCCTTCTATGTGTACCCTGACACCCAAAGCTTTTACTGCTTCGGCTGTCAGGCAGCCGGAGATGCCATCAGCTTTGTCAAAAAGATCAACAATATCAGCAGCGGCGAGGCCATCAAGATGCTGGCCTCCCGTGCCGGAATGCCGGAGCCGCAGGAAGACGACAAGACCGGACGTCTGCGCAGCCGGGTGCTTTCCATGAACAAGGAGGCCGCCCGCTTCTTCCACGCCTGCCTGAACTCTACCGTGGAGGAGGCGCGGCAGGCGCGCGCTTACTGGCGGCGGCGCGGGCTGGACGATAAGACCATCGTCCGGTTCGGGCTGGGCTATGCCCCCAACGATGGGCAGGCACTGTACCAGTACCTGCGGGATAAGGGCTACAACCAGCAAGAACTGGACGCCAGCGGCTTGTTCAAACGCAGCCAGTCCGGGCGCATCTACTGCCTGTTCTGGAAGCGTGTCATGACACCTATCTTTGACCTGCGCGGCAACATCATTGCCTTTGGCGGGCGCGTGATGGACGACTCCAAGCCCAAATACGTCAACAGCCCGGAAACGCTGGTCTACCACAAATCCGAGACGGTGTTTGCCATGCAGATCGCCAAGCGCAGCGCCTCCCGGCGGTTCGTGCTGTGCGAGGGCTACATGGATGTCATCAGTATGCAGCAGGCGGGCATCGATACGGCCGTCTGCGCCTGCGGCACCGCCCTGACCCCCGGACAGGTGCGCATCATCAGCGAATATGCCGATGAGGTCATTCTGAGCTATGACTCGGACGAGGCCGGCCAGAAGGCGACCCTGCGCTCGCTGGAACTGTTCCGCAACAGCCCGGTAAAGGTGGGCGTTTTGCAGATTCCCGGCGCAAAGGACCCAGACGAATACATCAAAAAATACGGCCCGGAGCGCTTTCAGGCACTTCTGGATGGGGTGGGCAATGCGCTGGACTTCCGGCTCAAGCGCCTGCGAGACCAGTATGATCTCTCGCAGGATGCGCAGCGGCTGCAATATGTAAAGGAAGCCGTGGAAATGCTGGCAGAGCGCTCCAACCCCACTGAGCAGGAGGTGTACGCCGGGCGGCTGGCAGAGGAGACCAACATCTCCAAAACTGCCATTTTGGCGCAGCTGGGTACCGCAGCAAAGCGGGCGGGCGGCAAGTACCGCCGGGAGAAAAACCGCGAGCGCCTGCACTCCGGCGAGATGGATCAGATCAAGGTACCATACAGCGCAGGCGGCAGTCAGGCGCTGGGCATCGCCAGCGCCCAGCAGCGGCTGCTGGCAGCCATCCTGCGGGAGCCCCGCTATCTGGAATTGGCCAAACAGCAGCTGACGGCGGAGCAATTCATCCAGCCGCAGCAGAAGGAACTATACGAAGCGATGCTCAATTGCAGCCGGGAGGGCGTGGAACTCAGCCTGACTGCACTGCGGGCATTTGTAAGCGAAGAAGCATTGAATGAACTGAGCCGGCTTGCGGCACAATACAGCGATGTGAACTGCACTCCGGACGATATCCGTCTGTATCTGGACAGAATCGCCCGGGGAATGCCGGTTGCTAGCAAAGCTGCTGCAATGTCCGGCGATGAGATCACACAGTATCTTCAGTCGATGCGCGAAAAAAAGCAGGGGACGCTGCCCGAACAAGACTGATCCCTGTTTTCCCTCCGGCTGGAGCTGGAGAGAAAAGGAGCAGGAATCATGCAGAAATTGTCGCAAACGGAAGAACTTGCCCGCAGCCTTGCCGCAAAGGCTCACCGTCACACCCTGACCACGGAGCAGATTAGCCGTGCCATGGAAGAAGCGGATTTTGATATTGCACAGCTGGACGAGCTTTACGCGGCGCTGGAGCAGCGGGGCGTTCATCTGGCAGAGGAACCTGCCGAGCTGCCTGTGCTGGATGATGCCCAGATCGGCAGGCTGGAGAATGAGCTTTCCTCGGAGGGCGTGGCGCTGGATGACCCGGTCAAGACCTATTTAAAGGAGATCGGCCGGGTGCCGCTGCTGACCGCCGGACAGGAGATGGCGCTGGCAAAGGCTGCCCGGGCCGGGGATGCAGATGCCCGCCGCGCTTTGAGCGAGGCAAACCTGCGGCTGGTGGTATCGGTAGCCAAGCGCTACGCCGGGCGTGGACTGCCTTTTCTGGATCTCATTCAGGAGGGCAACCTCGGCCTGATGAAGGCTGCTGAAAAGTTTGAGCCGGAGCGGGGCTTCAAGTTCTCCACCTACGCAACCTGGTGGATCCGTCAGTCCATCACTCGCGCCATTGCGGATCAGGGGCGCACCATCCGCATCCCGGTGCATCTGGTAGAGAGCATCAACCGGGTCAAGAAAACGGCAGGCGATCTGCTGCACAAAAATGGGCGGGAGCCCACCGTGGAGGAGATCGCCGCCGCACTGGATATGGAGCCGGACAAGGTGCGGGAACTGTTGCAACTGTCGCAGGAACCCATCAGTCTGGAAACGCCGGTAGGGGAGGAAGAGGACGCCCATCTGGAGGACTTTATTCAGGACGAGGACGCCGGTGTCCCGGTGGATGAAGCTGGGCGCCAGCTGCTGCGGCGGGAGCTGCTGCACGTCCTTAAAAGCCTGACGCCCCGGGAGGAGAGGGTCATCACCCTGCGCTTTGGTCTGGAGGATGGCCGCGCCCGCACCTTGGAAGAACTGGGCAAGGAATTCAACGTGACCCGGGAGCGGGTGCGTCAGATCGAAGCAAAGGCGCTGCGCAAGCTGCGCCACCCCAGCCGCGCAAAGCTGCTGCGGGATTATCTGGACGAGTGAGCATTCTGTATAATAGGACAAGGCCGCTGCACGGCGTTCCGTGCGGCGGCCTCTTCTTTTGCGGCGGGGAAGTGGAAAAGTAATGCCTCCGGGCGCAAGAGCAAAGATAGACAAATTGCACAAGGGTGTTATGAACAGGAACGTGCAAAATAAAAAAATCAAGTACTTGGAAAGTAAACGGCTACACGCTACCGGGCGTTCGAAAACAAACCGAAAATAAAATTTATTTCGGCAAAAAACTGAAAAATGGCTTGACAACAGGGGTTTTGGGGTGTATACTGCATTAGTATCACATAATGGACTAGTGCGTCAAAAAGGGAGCTGTGATGGCTGCCACTTGAGGGGTCACCCCGAAAAGTTTGTGCAAAATGCCGGAAGGTTCCACAGGACGCGGGTCGAATTATGTGTGTCTGCTCAAATTTGACCCGCGTATACGACATCCCGTAGAATATAAAAGTAAGGAGTGGTTGATTTTATGATGAAAGTCAAGCCCGTAAAGCTCGGCAAAACCGAGCGCATGAGCTTCTCCCACATCGACGAAGTCATCAGTATGCCGAACCTGATCGAGGTCCAGAAGAACTCTTATCAGTGGTTCCTGGACGAGGGCCTGAAAGAGGTCTTCCACGACATCGGCACCATTGAGGACTACACCGGCAATCTGGCACTGAGCTTTGTGGACTTCCGGCTGGATAAGGAGCCGAAGTACAGCATCAAGGAGTGCAAGGAGCGCGACGTTACCTTTGCAGCCCCCCTGCGCGTCACCGCCCGTCTGCTGAACAAGGAGACCGGCGAGGTGAAGGATCAGGAGATCTTCATGGGTGACTTCCCCCTGATGACCGACGCAGGCACCTTTGTCATCAACGGTGCTGAGCGTGCAATCGTCAGCCAGCTGGTCCGCTCTCCCGGTGTGTTCTACGGCCATGCTAAGGATAAGGTCGGTAACGACCTGTACAGCGCCACCATGAACCCCAACCGCGGTGCATGGCTGGAGTACGAGACCGATGCCGCCAACGTGTTCTATGTCCGTATCGATAAGAACCGTAAGCTGCCCGTCACCGTGCTGTGCCGTGCACTGGGCCTGTCCTCTAACGAGGATATCCTGAACTACTTCGGCGAGGACGAGCGCATTCTGGCCACGCTGGAAAAGGATACCACCAAGAACCGCGAGGAGGGCCTGCTGGAGGTCTACCGCAAGCTGCGCCCCGGCGAGCCCCCCACGGTGGAGTCCGCTACCAGCCAGATCGATATGCTGTTCTTCGATCCGCGCCGGTACGACCTGTCCCGCTTCGGCCGCTATAAGATGAATAAGAAGCTGTCTCTGGCACGCCGCATCATGGATCATGTGGCCGCAGAGAACGTGGTGGATCCCTTCACCGGCGAGATCCTTGTCGAGGCCGACAAGAAGATCGACCGCAAGCTGGCTGAGCAGATCGATGCTGCCGGCGTGAATCTGGTCGTGCTGAAGATCGATGATCCCATGAAGGATCAGCCCCACAAGGTCAAGGTCATCACCAACGGCTGCGTGGACGCACAGGCCATCATCGACAGCTACTACCCCGCATTCAAGGGTGTGGATGTCAAGGAGTGCGGCATCAACGAGCGCTGCTGCCTCAAGGAGCTGCGCAAGATCCTTGATAACGCCTCCAGCGCCGAGGAGGTCATGGAGAGCCTGAAGAAGGATCACGACCTGCTCATCGGCCGTACCGTCACCATCGACGATATCCTGTCCTCCATCAACTACCTGAACGGTCTGGGCTACGGCATCGGCACCACCGATGATATCGACCATCTGGGCAACCGCCGTATCCGCAGCGTGGGCGAGCTGCTGCAGAACCAGTTCCGCATCGGTTTCTCCCGTATGGAGCGCGTCATCCGTGAGCGTATGACCCTGCAGAGTCAGGATCAGAGCGTCATCACTCCGCAGGCACTGATCAACATCCGTCCTGTGGTGGCAGCCATCAAGGAGTTCTTCGGCTCCTCTCCGCTGTCTCAGTTCATGGATCAGAATAACCCTCTGGCTGAGCTGACCCACAAGCGCCGTCTGTCTGCTCTGGGCCCCGGCGGTCTGAGCCGTGACCGCGCAGGCTTCGAAGTCCGCGACGTCCACTACAGCCACTATGGCCGTATGTGCCCCATCGAGACTCCTGAAGGCCCCAACATCGGTCTGATCTCCTATCTGGCATCCTACGCCAAGATCAACGAGTACGGCTTCGTGGAGGCTCCCTACCGCAAGGTCAAGAAGATCTACGACGAGAACAACAATCTCATCGAGCAGGTCGTCACCGACGAGGTGGAGTATATGACCGCCGATGTGGAGGACGAGTACGTTGTGGCACAGGCCAACGAGCCGCTGGATGAAGGCAAGCACTTCATCCGTCCCCGTGTGTCTGCCCGCCGCCGCGACGAGATCTTGGAAATCGACGCAGAGAAGGTCGATTACATGGACGTTTCTCCGCGAATGATGGTCTCTGTTGCTACCGCTTGCATCCCCTTCCTGGAGAACGATGACTGTAACCGTGCACTGATGGGCTCTAACATGCAGCGTCAGGCAGTGCCTCTGATGGTCACCCAGCAGCCCATTGTTGCTACCGGTATGGAGTACAAGGCTGCTACCGATTCCGGCACTGCTGTGCTGGCCAAGAGCAACGGCGTTGTGGAAAAGGTCGATGCCGACCATGTTGTGGTGCGCAACGAGCAGGGCGCTCTGGAGGATTATTCTCTGATCAAGTTTGCCCGCTCCAACGCAGGCACCTGCATCAACCAGCGCCCCATCGTAGAAGTGGGCGAGACCGTCACCGCCGGTCAGGTGCTGGCCGATGGCCCCGCAATGCGCAACGGCGAGATCTCTCTGGGTAAGAACGCCCTGATCGGCTTCATGACCTGGGAGGGCTACAACTACGAGGACGCCGTCCTGCTGAACGAGAAGATCGTGCGCGAGGACGTGTACACCTCCATCCACATCGAGGAGTACGAGACCGAGAGCCGCGATACCAAGCTGGGACCCGAAGAGATCACCCGCGACATCCCCAATGTTTCTGAGGATGCCCTGAAGGATCTGGACGAGCGCGGCATCATCCGCATCGGTGCCGAGGTCAAGAGCGGCGATATTCTGGTCGGTAAGGTCACCCCGAAGGGCGAGACTGAGCTGACCGCTGAGGAGCGCCTGCTGCGCGCCATCTTCGGCGAGAAGGCCCGCGAGGTGCGCGACACCTCTCTGCGTGTGCCTCACGGCGCATACGGCATCATTGTGGATGTCAAGGTCTTTACCCCGGAGAACAGCGACGAGCTGCAGCCCGGTGTGCGCGAGGTCGTCCGTTGCTATATCGCCCAGAAGCGTAAGATCAGCGTCGGCGATAAGATGGCAGGCCGTCACGGTAACAAGGGTGTCGTTTCCCGCATCCTGCCGCAGGAGGATATGCCCTACCTGCCCGACGGCACTCCGCTGGATATCGTGCTGAACCCGCTGGGCGTGCCTTCCCGTATGAATATCGGTCAGGTGCTGGAAGTCAACCTTGGCTACGCGGCCAAGGCCTGCGGCATCAAGGTCATGACCCCTGTCTTTGACTCTGCCCGTGAGAACGACATCGGCGATACCTTTGATACCGCCCGCGAGATGTGGCACGGTGAGAATGCTCCCGCATATCCCACCAAGCTCCCCAAGATCATGGGCGAGAAGGGCCACATCATCGACTTCTCCAAGATCGAGCTGGATCGTGACGGCAAGACTACCGTTTACGATGGCCGTACCGGTGAAAAGTTTGATAACCGCGTTACCGTTGGTTATATGTACTACCTCAAGCTGCATCATCTGGTCGACGATAAGATCCACGCCCGTTCCACCGGCCCCTACTCTCTGGTCACTCAGCAGCCTCTGGGCGGCAAGGCTCAGTTCGGCGGTCAGCGCTTCGGCGAGATGGAGGTCTGGGCACTGGAAGCTTACGGCGCCGCTTACACCCTGCAGGAGATCCTGACTGTCAAGTCCGATGATGTGGAGGGTCGTGTCAAGACCTACGAAGCCATCGTCAAGGGCGAGCCCATCCCGCAGCCCGGCATCCCCGAGTCCTTCCGCGTTATGCTGAAGGAACTGCAGTCTCTGGGTATGGACGTGATCGTGCAGGATAAGGACGGCAACGAGATCGATATGCGCCAGAACTTCGACGATGAAGAGACCGGCTTTGATATGCGTGACGTTGCCGGTACCGAGACTGTGGTGCAGGAGAGCGAACTGACTGATTACAACATCAAGGACGCCGATGCAGGTTTCGATGATCCTTCTGTGCTGGAGGACGATAACTCCGGTGCCGAGGCTCCGGCTGCTTCTGACGAAGTAGATTTCTGATTTGGATACACAACACAGCCTTCCCCTTTGGCCGCGTGCTGCGGCAGGGGAGAAGCGCCTGTGATCCTATAACAGAAAAGCCGCCTGTATCATCGAAACAACTAGAGATTAAGAAAGGGTTCGTTTCATGGAAAACAACGTTTTCGATTCCATTAAAATCGGCCTTGCCTCCCCGGAGCAGATCCGCGCTTGGAGCTACGGCGAGGTCAAAAAGCCCGAAACCATCAACTACCGCACCCTGAAGCCGGAGCGTGACGGCCTGTACTGCGAGCGCATTTTTGGACCTACCAAGGACTGGGAGTGCCACTGCGGCAAGTATAAGCGCATCCGTTATAAGGGCAAGATCTGCGACCGCTGCGGCGTCGAGGTGACCAAGGCCAAGGTCCGCCGTGAGCGTATGGGCCACATCGAGCTGGCCGCTCCTGTGAGCCACATCTGGTACTTCAAGGGCATCCCCAGCCGCATCGGCCTGATGCTGGACATCAGCCCCCGCCTGCTGGAAAAGGTGCTGTACTTTGCAAGTTATATCGTCACCGATCCCGGTCTGACCCCGCTGGATAAAAAGCAGCTGCTGACCGAGAAGGAATACCGCGAAATGTGCGAGCGCTACGGCGACGAGTTCGAGGCTGCCATGGGCGCCGAGGCTGTCCAGACCCTGCTGAAGGAGATCGATCTGGATCAGCTGAGCGCTGAGCTGACCGCCGAGGTGGAGAAGTCCTCCGGCCAGAAGCGCGTGCGCATCCTCAAGCGTCTGGTTAAAGGATATGGAAAAAAACGGACTGATCTACCGGGAGGCAGTTCCTTATGATGCCCGCCTAAAGCGCATTGTTGCCACTCAAAAGGCCATGCAGTATCAGGAACTGATCCACCAGAGTCTGGAAGAAACCGAAGATCGTCTGACCTCCGGAATATCCCCTCAGGAGCTCGCCGTGTTTTTCAGGGTCATCAACCAGATGATCCGAAATATGTCCTGAATATCCGGACGGATCCCACCTGCAGAACCTGCATGTTCTCCGCATCAGGAGCTTTTGCGGGATCGCTAATTTTATATGGAAACGAGGTAAATCATTCATGGTTAAAACACTTTTAAAAAGCGTGCGCCAGTACAAACGCGTGTCCATCGAGACACCGCTGTTTGTCACCATGGAAGTCATTCTGGAATGTACGATTCCTCTCATCATGTCTAGGCTTATCGATGACATGACCGGAACTTCCATGGCACCGATCTTAAAATACGGCGCCCTCTTACTGGTCCTTGCGACCCTTTCTCTGCTCTTCGGCGTTCTCTCGGCAAGAGCGGCTGCCACAGCCGGATGCGGACTCGCGAAGAACTTAAGAAGAGATCTCTACTTTAAGACCCAGGACTTCGCCTTCGCCGACATCGATAAGTTCTCCTCATCCTCTCTCGTGACGAGGATGACAACAGATGTCACGAACGTTCAGAACGCCTACCAGATGCTGATCCGTATGGCAGTCCGTGCTCCTCTTATGACAGTCTTTTCCGTCATCATGAGCATGAGCATCAACGTCCGTATGTCCTTCATCTTTCTGGCACTTCTCCCGGTTCTTGCAGCGGCACTGTTTGGCATCTTCTTCTATGTCCACCCGATCTTTAAGCGGATCTTCGAGAAATACGATGCCTTAAATAACTCCGTACAGGAGAACGTCGGCGGTATCCGTGTCGTAAAATCCTTCGTCCGCGAAGGTTACGAGAAGGAGAAATTCGAAAACGCTGCGACAAGCTTTACTCACGCGTGTTTCCCGTATTCGACCGTCCGTCCTCTCCCGGC
>OGXA01003283.1_pt1 | contig 10544 bp, 10 predicted proteins | sample 1576171 | NCBI WGS metagenome assembly OGXA01 (sample SAMEA3541587, study PRJEB24748) | human gut metagenome | biome: human gut; feature: human-associated habitat; material: faeces | place: China | collected 2012 | reverse complement strand
CATTCATTGTTGTAAAACTGTAGCCGTCAGCTTCGCTTATCGCCGGGCCTCCTCCATGTCTCCCGACTGGCGCAGGATGTCCTCCGCCAGCACCAGCACCCGATCCCGCACCCGCAGCTTCAGGGCCTGATCCGCTTCGCTGTCGGAATTGGCGATGACGTGGAGTCGGATGACCTTCTGCTCCAGCGCATCCTGCCGCTGTAGGGTACAGACCCCCCACAGCAAAGCCGCCGCCACTGCCAGCAGCAGCGCCGCCTCCCATGTATGTAATTTATTTCCAGTTTTCTTCCGCATAGGAAACACCTCTCCGTGTCGTTGATTTTTGCACGGAAGGATGAAAGCACCGTCCCATGCAGCTTATCTGCATTGTGGACGGTGCTTTTGCGTTTTATACCGGTACGGAAAAATTTTGGACGATCACAGGACAAGGCCGGGACAAAATCACGACCTCTTTTTTCTTCCTTTTTGTCCGCTGGACGTCCGATAAATGTCCAGAAAAATGTCCAGAAAAATGTCCGGAAAAAATATCAGGCCGCCGTCGGGCAAATTACCCCCGCCCCACACAGCGGACAAAGGGGACCTCGGTCATAGCCGCTGCGACGGACCGGGCAGCTTCCTCCTGAGAAAAAATTCCCACCACGGCGGAGCCGGAGCCACTCATGCAGGCCGCCCCCGCCCCCAAGGTCAGAAGTCTGTCCCGGATGACAAAAATTTCACTCTCCGGTGACAGCACCTGCTCAAAGACGTTGCCGATCTGGGAGAAGATCTCCGCCAGATCCCGGCGCTGTAAGGCATCCATCATCCGGCGGGTGTCCGGGTGGACCGCCATTCCCGCCTCATCCAGCCGCCGGTACATCTCCGCCGTGGAGAAGGATACCTGCGGCTTGCACACAACGAACCAGCACTCCGGCAGCGCCCGCAGCGACAGCAGCTGCTCTCCCTTCCCCTGCACCAGCACCGTGCCGCCCCGGACACAGTAGGGGACGTCACTGCCCAACTCCATGCCCATGCGTTCCAGCGCCTCCATAGGCAGCTCCGGGGCGTACAGCTTCCGCAGGCCACGCAGCACAGCGGCAGCGTCGCTGCTGCCGCCGCCCAACCCCGCCTGAGAGGGGATACTCTTTTCCAAGGTAATATGCAGGCCATCGCAGGCCACGCCTGTGGTGCGGAAGAACACCTCCGCCGCCCGCCACGCCAGATTGCTCCCGTCGGCGGGGATCGCCGCATCGTCGCAGGTCAGGGAGATTCCCTCCCCCATGCCGCTCTCCATCGTCACCGTATCGTACAGCGCCACGCTCTGCATCACCGAGACTACCTCGTGATAGCCGTCGGGGCGTCTGGCCCCCACATCCAGCGTCAGGTTCACCTTGGCGGGCGCCAATTCTTGCCGCTTCATGCCGCTCCCTCACTCTCCTTGTTCTCCCGAGGATTATATCACAGGTCATGCGGAAATTCCATAGTGAGAAGAAAATTCGTGAAAAATGGTCAAGACTCCGATCCAAAAGGGTCGGAGTCTTGTGGTATGACCGTCGAAATGCCGGGCCTTTCTTAAAAGTCTTTGCCTTTCCCGCTTCCGGAGGTGAGGGCATTCCCCTTATGGTTCCCCGCTTTTTGTGGGATGGCGCACACATTGCCGCCCTTCGGCAGCGGGCAGACCGGTGTCTTTCAGGACGCTGGCCCCCGGTTTACGGTATTTCGCTCTCTGGGAGATCAGACCAGTACGACCCTGTGGAACACCTTCTTACCCTTGCGGATGATGACGCCATCGCCGGTGAACTGCTCACAGCCCAAGGCTTCGTCAATGGACTCCACCTTCCGGTCATTGACGCTGACGCCGCCCTGCTGTACCAGACGGCGGGCCTCGCCCTTGCTGGCGCACAGGCCGCAGCGGACCATCAGATTCAGAATATTGATCTGCCCGCCGCCCAGATCGTCGTTGGTCAGCTCCGTGGTGGGCATATGGGCGGCGTCGCCGGCACCGGAGAACAGAGCCTTGGAGGCCTGTCGGGCCTTGTCGGCCTCCTCGTCGCCGTGGACCAGCTTCGTCAGCTCATAGGCCAGAATGTCCTTGGCCTCGTTGAGCTTTGCACCCTCCCAGCCGGCCATCTCGTCGATCTGCTCCAGAGGCAGGAAGGTCAGCATCCGGATGCACTTGAGCACATCGGCATCCGCCACATTGCGCCAGTACTGATAGAACTCGAAGGGACTGGTCTTGTTGGGATCCAGCCACACGGCGTTGCCGGCGGTCTTGCCCATCTTGTTACCCTGAGAGTCCGTCAGCAGGGTGATGGTCATGGCGTGGGCATCCTTGCCCAGCTTGCGGCGGATCAGCTCCGTGCCGCCCAGCATATTGCTCCATTGGTCGTTGCCGCCGAACTGCATATTGCAGCCGTTGTGCTGGAACATATAGTAGAAATCGTAGCTCTGCATGATCATGTAGTTGAACTCCAGGAAGCTCAGGCCCTTCTCCATGCGCTGCTTATAGCACTCGGCCCGCAGCATATTGTTGACGGAGAAGCAGGCACCTACCTCACGCAGCAGATCCACATAGTTCAGCTTCAGCAGCCAGTCGGCGTTGTTGAGCATGACGGCCTTGCCCTCGCCGAACTCGATAAAGCGCTCCATCTGGCGCTTGAAGCACTCGGCGTTGTGGTCGATATCCTCCTTGGTGAGCATCTTCCGCATATCGGTGCGGCCGGAGGGGTCACCGATCATGGTGGTGCCGCCGCCGATGAGGGCGATGGGCTTGTTGCCCGCCATCTGCAGGCGCTTCATCAGGGTCAGGGCCATGAAATGACCCGCCGTCAGAGAGTCCGCCGTGCAGTCAAAGCCGATGTAGAAGGTGGCTTTTCCGTTGTTGATCATTTCACGGATCTCTTCCTCGTTGGTGACCTGTGCGATCAGGCCACGGGCCACCAGCTCTTCATAAATTCCCATAGTTGTTCTTTCCTTTCTCCTTTATGTGGGATGTGATCGGGCGCAGGGGGAAAAGAAAACGCCCCCTGTCCGCAGACAGAGGGCGATGTATCATCGCTGTACCACCTCAGCTTCGCCGCTCCCTCACGGAAGGCGGCCTCATGGAGTGCCATCACACTCCGCCGCTGTAACGGGCGGACCCGACCGTGCCTACTGGCCCGCAGCGGGGCGTTGGGGCGGCTGCTCCGGGATGTATTCGCAGCGGCGCTCCTCTCCTCTTTTCACCGGACAGAGGCTCTCTGGGCAGGCAGCAGGCGCTGTTACTTGTTCCCTTCCTTGCAGTAGCTTTTGTAGTTGCTGTGAGGACATTATAGGGGGTATCGGCGGGTTTGTCAAGCCCTATTCCAGCGTGCGCTTAAATTCCTCCGCCGCAGACAGCAGCTCCTCCGCCCCCTCCAGCATGGTGGGGGTGATATGGGCGCCGCCGGTGAGACGGGCCAGCTCCTGCCGCCGCTGGGCCCGATCCAGCCGCCGCACATGGGTAAAGGTGCGGCCGTCGGTGACGCCCTTCTCCACGGAGAAATGGGTATCGGCCATGGCGGCCAGCTGGGGCAGATGGGTGACACACAGCACCTGCTTGGTGCGGCTGATGCGGGCCATCTTCTCCGCCACCTTCTGAGCGGCCCGGCCGGAGACACCGGTATCCACCTCGTCAAAGACCATGGTGCCTACCCGATCCTGCTCCGACAGAACGTTTTTCATGGCCAGCATGATGCGGGCCAGTTCACCGCCGGAGGCGATCTTCTGGATGGGGCGCAGTTCCTCGCCCACGTTGGCGGACATGAGGAAGCGCACGGCGTCCATTCCGGACTCAGACAGGGGCTGGGGCTGGAAGTCGATGGCGAAGCGGATGCGGCCCATATCCAGTTGGCGAAGCTCCGTGAGGATCTGCTCCTCCAGCCGCTCTGCCGCCTGATGGCGGGCCTTGGACAGCTCCTCCGCCGCAGATTGGGCAGCAGACAGGGCCTTCTTCTCCAGCTGCTGCAGATGCAGCAGGGTGTCGCCGGCGTCCTCTATGGCGTCCAGCTCCTTGGTGCTGCGGTCCAGATAGGCCAGCATACTCTCTACATCCGGGCCATATTTCTTTTTCAGCCGATACAGCTGATCCAGACGGCCCTCCACCTCATCCAGCTCCTGCGGGGAGAAGTCGAAGGCATCCCGCTTGTCCTGCACGGTGTAGGCCAGATCGTAGACCTCGCTGTACACCGCCTCCAGCCGCTGGTACAGCTCCTCGAAGCTGTCGTCCAGACGGCGGATGGGCTCCAGAGCGCTCTGGGCCTGCCGCAGCAGGGCCAGTGCGCCGCTGGTGCTGTCGTCGCCGCTGAGGCAGAAGTCTGCCTCGGAGACGGCGGACATGAATTTTTCGCCGTTGCGCAGCAGGTTGCGGCGGGAGGTCAGCTCCTCCTCCTCACCGGGCCTCAGCTTGGCCCGCTGAAGCTCCTGGATCTGGTAGCGCAGAGTATCCATGCGGCGGGCCTTCTCCGCCTCGTCCATTTGCAGGGCGTGCATCTGACGGCGGATATCCGTCAGCTTGGCGTATTTCTCCCGATAGGCGGTCAGCAGCGGCTCGGTGCGGCCGAAGCTGTCCAGATACAGCAGGTGCTGCTCCTCGTCCAGCAGCTGCTGGCCGTCGTGCTGACCGTGGATGTTCAGCAGGCGGCTGCCCAAGGTGCGCAGCTGCGTCACCGTGACGGGGCGGCTGCCCACCCGGCAGACGTTTTTGCCGTCGGCGTGGATCTCCCGCTGCAGCAGCAGCTCCTCATCCCATGTGATGCCCAAGTCCTCCCCTACCTCCGGCGGGATGCCGGTGAAGCAGGCGCTGACGTAGGCCTTGTCGGCCCCGGTGCGGATCAGGTCACGGGAGGTGCGCTGACCCAGCACGGCGCTCAGCGAGTCAATGACGATGGATTTACCGGCGCCGGTCTCGCCGGTGAGGGCGTTGAAGCCCGGCTCAAAGGTGATATCCGCCCGGTCGATGATGGCGATATTTTCGATATGGAGCAATTCCAGCATCTGTCATCCCTCCGTACAGGCGCTGTTTCAGCGCAGCATCTCCTTGATCTCGTCGGCAAACTCCGCCGCTGCGGCGTTGTCACGCAGCACCAGCAGGACGGTGTCGTCCCCCGCCAGAGACCCCACCAGATAGGGAACCTCCATGCCGTCCAGCGCTGCGGCGGCGCCGTTGGCCAGACCCGGCATGGTCTTGATGACCACCAGATTCTGGGCGTAGTCCACGCTGAGGACACCCTCCCGGAAGATGGTACGCAGACGGTCGGCAAAGTTCAGCTTCGTCCGATGGGCGGACACGGCATAGCGGTAGCGGCCCTGCCCTACCGGCTCCTTGATGAGGTGCAGCTCCTTGATGTCCCGTGAAATGGTGGCCTGGGTGCTGCGGATGCCCCGCTCCTGAAGCCGTTCCAGCAGCTGCTCCTGTGTCTCCACCGCCTCCTCGGCAATGATCTGCAGCAGCTGCTCCTGACGCTGATTTTTCATGCTTTTGTGACCTCCCCACCCATTTTCTTATCCAAAATCTCGCAGAAGCTCTTCTTGGACAGCCGCACCAGCTTTGTGGTGTATCTGGAGGTGCTGACACGCACCTGATCGTTGTTTTTCAGAGAGAACGCCTTGCCGCCGTCCACGGACAGGTAGACGAACTTGCGGTTGGCGTCCGGGGCCTCCACGGTGATGACGTGCTCCGGCGAAAGGACGTAGCTGCTGGAGCGGGTGGAGTGGGGGCAGATGGGGGTCAGCAACAGGTTCCGGGCCGTGGGCTCCACGATGGGGCCGCCGGCGGCCATGGAGTAGCCGGTGGATCCAGTGGGGGTGCTGGCGATAATGCCGTCGCCGCCGACCTTGGTGAGCTGGCCCTCCTCTGTAAAGATATTCAGCCTTACAACCCTTGCAATGGAGCCCTTGGAGATGACAGCGTCGTTGAGGGCGATGTTGTTATACACGGACTTGCCGCCCCGGAGGACGGACACGTCCAGCATCATCCGGGACTCCACGTCGAAGCTCCAGTCCGCCAGATCCCGCAGGCGGTCCAGCTCGTCCACCTCCAGCTCCGACATGAATCCGAGGCTTCCCAGATTCACTCCCAGCACCGGGACGCTGTGCAGCGCCACCGTCCGGGCCAGATGCAGAATGGTGCCGTCGCCGCCGAAGGCGATGAGCAGATCCGCCGAGCGGATCTCCTGATGCAGCGGGGTGATACGCAGGCCCAACTCCGCACCATAGCCCTCCCGCTGGAAGGGCAGGCACACCACCGTCTGAAAATGGAGGGCATCCAGCAGCTTTTTGGCCTCCTTGCACACCCGCAGCTCGCTATCCCGATAGGGATTGGGGCAGAGGATCACTTTTTTCATATCTACTCCTCCTCAGTCCTTCAGCTGACTATGCGACTCCGCCACCAGTGTCGGTAGGTCAAAGCTGCCGTCCGGCTCATCGCACTTTTTCAAATAGCCAAGATATTCGATGTTCCCCTCCGGTCCACGGATGGGAGAATAAGTGATTCCAAGCACTGTAAAGTGACTCTCCTTGGCATGGGTCAGGAAGTGCTCCAGCACTTCGAGATGTACAGCAGGGTCCCGTACCACACCTTTTTTGCCTACCTTTTCCCGACCGGCCTCGAACTGGGGCTTGATGAGGCAGGCGATCTCACCCCCCTGCCGCAGCAGGCCGTACAGTGCCGGGAAGATCAGCTTCAGGGAGATGAAGGACACGTCGATGCTGGCAAAATCCAGTGGATCGGGGATCTGCTCCGGGGTCAGATACCGGGCGTTGGTGCGCTCCATACACACCACACGGGGATCGCTGCGGAGCTTCCAGTCCAGCTGGCCGTAGCCCACGTCCACGGAATAGACCTTCCGGGCGCCGTTTTGCAGCATACAGTCCGTGAAGCCACCGGTGGAGGCTCCGATGTCGGCGCAGATCTTATCGGTCAGGGTAATGGGAAAGGTTTTCATGGCCTTTTCCAGCTTCAATCCGCCCCGGCTCACATAGGGCAGGGTGTGTCCACGAACCTCGATGGGGGCGTCGCTCAGCACCGCCGTGCCGGGCTTATCCACCCGCTGGCCCGCCACGAACACGTGGCCCGCCATGATGACGGCCTGTGCCTTCTGGCGGCTCTCCGCCAGGCCACGCTCCGTCAGGAGTACGTCCAGCCTTGTTTTATTGCTCATGCACAGCCTCCTCTGCCGCAGCGGCGACGCTCTCAGCGTCCAGTCCGCAGAGATGACGCAGCTCCGCTACACTGCCCTGCGGGATAAAGCGGTCGCCTGTATTTTTCAGCACCAGTCGCCGGGGGGCCATGCCCAGCTGGGCCATGACGGCCGCCACCCGCTGGCCCACGCAGCCGGTCTCCACGCAGTCCTCCAGCACCAGCAGACGCTTCGTGCCGGTCAACGCCGTGCGGACGGTCTCCGGGTCCAGGGGGGCGATGGTGCTGAGCTTCAGCACCTGAGCGGAGATACCCCGCTGTGCCAGCAGATCGGCGGCGGACAGGGCTTCGTTGATGAGGGTGCCGTAGGTCAGGAGGGTGATATCCGTCCCCGGACGCAGGCAGGCGATGGCCTCATCGCTGCGATCCTCCTGATAGGCCCCCTCCCCGCCACGGGGATAGCGCACCGCCACGGGACCGGTCTCCTCCTGCACCGCACGGCGCAGCATGGTCCGCAGTTCGGCAAAGCTGGCGGGACAGAACACCTTCATGCCCGGCACCTGCGACAGGTACATCACGTCGAAGCAGCCGTGGTGGGTCTCGCCGTCGGCCCCCACCAGTCCGGCCCGGTCCACCCCCAGCACCACATGGAGCCCGCTGAGGGCCACATCATGCAGCAGCATATCATAGCCACGCTGCAGAAAGCTGGAGTACACCGCCAGCACCGGCACAAGGCCCTGCTTGGCCATGCCCGCCGCCGTGGCCACGGCGTGGCCCTCGGCAATGCCCACATCGAAAAAGCGGCTGGGGTAGGTCTTGGAGAATTTCGTCAGCCCCGTACCGTCCACCATGGCGGCAGTCAGGGCGCAGATGCGGCGGTCCTCCCCCGCCAGTCGAGTCAGTGTCTCACCGAAGACGGAGGAAAAACTGGGTGCGGCGGGCTTGCCGCTGCCGGTACGGACATCGAAGGGCCCGATGCCATGGAACCGGCCGGGATCCGCCTCGGCGGGGCCGTAGCCCTGCCCCTTCACCGTGTGGACATGGAGCAGCACCGGACAGCGGAGATCTTTAGCCTCCCGCAGCATCCGGGTCAGCTGGACCACGTCGTGGCCGTCCACCGGCCCCATATACGTAAAGCCCATGTTTTCAAACAGGGTGCTGCCGGGAAGCAGGGACTTTTTCAGCGCCGTTTTCACGTCGTGGCTGACGGAATAGAGCTTCTGCCCCGTCTGGGAGGACTCCAACACCTGACGGTAGCGCTTTTTGAAGGCGTAGTAGCCGGGCTTGCTGCGCAGGCGTGACAAATGCCGGGACATCCCGCCCACGTTGGGGTCAATGGACATCCCGTTATCGTTCAAAATCACGATCATAGGCTCGTGAGAGGCCCCGGCGTCATTCAGTCCCTCGAAGCTCAGACCGCCGCCCAAGGCTCCGTCACCGATCAGTGCCAGCACCTGATAGTGCTGGTGCAGCAGCGTCCGGGCCCGTGCCATGCCCAGAGCCACGGACACGGAGTTGGAGGCGTGGCCGGCGATGAAGGCATCGTGGGGGCTTTCCCACGGCTTGGGGAAGCCGGAGAGGCCGCCCAGCTGGCGCAGGGTGCCAAACAGCTCCCGCCGCCCGGTGAGGGCCTTGTGGACGTAGCACTGGTGGCCCACGTCGAACACCAGACGGTCCTGCGACGTGTCGAACACCCGGTGGATGGCCACCGTCAGCTCCACCACGCCCAGATTGGACGCCAGATGCCCGCCTGTCCGTGACACCTGCTCCAGCAGGAAGGTGCGCAGCTCACGGCACAGCAGGCGGGCCTGTTCATCATTCAGTTTCCTCACATCGGAGGGGTCATGTATCTGTTCCAACAGCAAGTTGATCGCTCCATTTCATCGGTAAAGATGCAGGGTATGCATGAGCCGGGCCACCCGGTACACCACGCCGGTACACTCGTTGATGGCCACCGTCTTTCCCAGCGCCTTGCCGCCGATGGTGATACCGGAGATCAGCGCCGTCACGGCGATGGAGATGAGGATGGAGGTGGTGCTCAGGTCCCTCTGCAGCTCCACCACGATGACAGCCGCCGTGGAGCCGCTGACGATGCCGCAGATGTCGCCCACCACGTCGTTGCAGAAGGAACTGACCTGATTGGCGTTTTTCAGCAGACGGATGGCCTCCTTGGCGCCCTTTTCCCTGTGGGCCGCCATGGAGTGGAAGGGCTTGGGGTCGGCGGCGGTGACGGCCACGCCGATCATATCAAACACGATGCCGAGGGCGATGAACACCGCCAGCACGATGATGGCCACGGCGTAGCCGGTCCCCTCCAGCGCAGTGGAGGAGAAAAAGCTCAGTAGCGCCGACAGCGCCACCGCCAGCAGAAAGACCCGCAGCGCCCAGCTGCAGCCGCTTTTCTTCTTGTTCTTACTCTTGCTCTTTCCCTTATTTCTATCGGTTTTATCGCTTTCGCTCAAAGGAATATCCCTCTCTTTGCTTTGCAAAAATATAGATGCTTCATAAGAAAATACTGAACAGGGCAGCGCCGAGGGTTAATCTTGCGGCTTAGGTACGGGTAGGATTTCCCCACAGCACACCTCTCGTTGCCGATCAGGCGGTTTCCCGTTCGGTGCTGCGCCATGATGTTACCGGTCATGAAACCCGACTGCCACTTAGTCCGCACTGCAATCCCCCCTGCGCCCCTGTGGGACAGCCTAGGTGATTTCCACAGCAGTCAAACCGTCTCTTAGCCTCTTTTGCAGGCAGGGTTTCGAGAGAATCAACACGCTGCCCCTGGCCAGGGGCAGTGGTGCTTCCACTTCCCTATCTACCCTACCCACGCAAGGCAGGCTACTCTGCACACAGCGTTCACGGCACAAGGCCGGGTAGCACCGCATTGCAGGTTCATAATCTGCCTCGTACACAAGTCGCTTGACCACAAAGGGAGTACGCCTGTGCACAACAGCAGGTCTCCACAGAGGCAGGGTCGGGTCCTCCATGCCATTGGAGGGCGCCCCACCACCGCAGATGCGGGGGCTCCCGCATCTCCTCCCAGCACCCACCCCAAACTGGGCGTAAGCAGCAGGCACCAGGAGTTTCACAGTTGTGCCCTTAAAAGGATTTTTAGGCCCTTCTTAGAAGACGGCAGATCTGACTAGGATACTGCGCCGCTGTTCAGTGATTCAATATATTATCATACTTCCGCCGAATTTACAACTGATTTATGCAAGATATTCCGTATATTTTAAGTCATCCGGGGAAAAATCGGCCGTTAAGAAATTTACAAGCCCCGGAGGAAGGGCCTCCGGGGGCTTCAGCGTGTCGAAAAAGTCTTTTCGCCACGCTGTAGCATTTTTCAGAGCTTCAAAAAGCTCTGAAAAATGGGGATCATCATCGTGCAGGACACCCTTCCGGGTTTCCCGCACAC
>OGXA01003282.1_pt1 | contig 10547 bp, 10 predicted proteins | sample 1576171 | NCBI WGS metagenome assembly OGXA01 (sample SAMEA3541587, study PRJEB24748) | human gut metagenome | biome: human gut; feature: human-associated habitat; material: faeces | place: China | collected 2012 | reverse complement strand
ATCGCTACAATAAGCCATGAAAACTCTATGTCCTGCGGCTTTATGATTTTGCCAAAGGAATCCCTGAACAGCTCAAAGCCCATGATGAGTATGATTGCTGCAACTGCCAGTGTAGCCACATACTCCATCCTCGCATGTCCGTATGGGTGCTCCTCATCAGCTCTCTGTGCCGCCATCTTGAAGCCCGCTATCGTGATGATTGATGAGCCTGCATCTGACAGGTTGTTGAATGCATCCGCAGTGATTGAGATTGCACCACTAAGCATTCCTGCAAAGAGCTTGCCGGCAAAGAGTATGAGGTTTAAAAATATACCGACTATACCGCACAGCATGCCATATTTATTTCGTTTTTCAATGTCTGTTTCTGTCTTTGGCATTTACTTTACCTCTATTTTTATTTTATATCCTGATTTACAGCTTATTTAACCGCTCCGAATCTGTCGAACGGGTAATATCTGAATATCGCTTTTGCAAGTATATCGTCCTTGGACACATATGTGTGCTCCCAGACTCTTGCGTCTGATGAGCCATTTCTGTTGTCACCGAGCAGCAGATATGAGTCCTGTGGCACCTTAAACTCGTAAGGTCCGGCATTTACTGTCCACGGATCCTCACCGCTCTGGTTTGACTTGAGATAATCCTCCTCAAGTGCCTCACCGTCTATATACACCCGGCCGTCCTCTATGGTGACTGTCTCTCCCGGCAGACCTATTACACGCTTGATGTATTTCTCAGAAGGCGAATCCGGTGCATTGAATATGACTATATCCCCTCTCTTTGGGTCTGAAAATGTATATGCGAGCCTGAAGCCAAATATGTCATCTCCAATCTGTATGGTATTCTCCATTGAGCCTGACGGAATATTTGCATTTATAATGACATAGTTCTTTATGAGTATTGCCGCTACAATGGCGAATGCGATTGTTAACACCCAGCTTAAGATTTCCTTAACAGGTGATGTTTTTTCCTCCGGCTTTTTTGGCTCCATCTCATCGGTTGTTTTTGTGTCTTCTTCGTTGTTTAAGTCTAATATCTCCATTTTCATGTTCTCCTTATTTATGCTTCAATAAGTGTTTGATAATATATGTCCGGGCGGTACAGCCTATGGTGCCATCCACCACTTTATAAAGTCCTTCCTTGTAAAATAAAGACTTGTAAGCCCGTAATCTGCGATTTCCCTGTCTGTAAAGGTCTTTGCTATATACGCATTGATTTCATCCGGGAAGTCTCTCTCGAGGCACCACTGTGCCTGCAGGCTCATTGGCTTTTCCAGCTCATATTGGTGCACGAGCTCGCCTCCAAAATCTATGATACTGTTCCATCTGGATGCATTGCCCAGTATCCTCTGCTTGATATTTTCTATGATCACAGCTCTTGCAATCCTTACCTTTTTGTACTTTTCGGCGCGCTGCAAAAGCATTGCATTGCGGTTGTGGGTATTTATCACCAGCTCCATCGGGTCTGTCAGCTCATTTGACACCAGACAAAATACAGGGTCCAGATCATAATACTCCGGTCTTAGCACGTAGTCGTTTCGAAACGATGCTGCTGTCTTTGCCACGGTTAGGTCTGCCGATACATCCGTGTATATGATGCCCGGCATGTCACCCATAACATACTCCATTGATGTGATGTACGGTGTCATAAACTGCCAGAAGGCTCTGATATTCTGCTCAAATACTATGATATCGTATTTGTCAATAAACTGACCATAATCATAAGGGTAGTTCTCCCTATAGTGTGCAAAAAGTGCCCTCTGCATGAAAGCTATCTTTATTTTCCGCCCGATAAAGCCGTTTATTACTGTCCTCACCGGAACCTCTACCTCGCGCTCCTTTATATATACAAGCACCTGTACAGCTCTGCTTACCAGCTCATTTTCCGCCTCGTATTCACATACCAGCCGTTTTCTGCCATCTGACAGATACTGGCCAAGTGTAAGCGGGCTCTGCCCAAAAGCATCTATGATAATCTGTCCTATATACTGGCGGAGCTCTATGAGCTTTTCATCGAAGGCTGCTCCGTCTCTTGATATGCTTATATTTAAAAACCTCTTTTTGATATTGAGCTGATACGAGAAATTGTCTATCCATGATGGTGCAAGCCCCAGTATGTCTGTAGCATCTGACACAAGGACTCCCTGCTGGTACAGCGTGGACTTATGAAAATACCCCTTGTGCTTTGGATGATATATGGCAACATAGCCCTCAAGCAGGCTGTTATCCACTCGTATGATATTCATGCCAACAAGCTCATTCATCGGATAGTTCCACTTTGCCTTTGGCTGTGACAGGCATACCTCCCTCGTATCACACCTGATATTTACAGGTATAGGGAGTGTAAGCATATAGTGCTTTATGGTTTCTACTATAAAGTCCAGATCTATATACGGCGCATATGATGGTTTTACGGGGATAGAGATGCGTGTGCCCGGTGTCTTTTTCTGCGATATGACATACTCTATCTGGCCGCTCTCCCCAAACCACTTTGCCATGACCGGTGCGGTATCCTGCGGATTGCTTATGTTCCAGGCAGTGTTTATGACCTTATCCTTTTTCGACTCGATGAGCACAGCCTTTGAGACTGTAAAGCACGAGCATAGCCCGATGCCATAGTGGGAATACGGCTCATACTTCAGCTGCTGATTGAAAAAATCTGTGCTTGTATAATAGCTTGCCCCTATCTGTGCGATAAAGTGCTCCAGGTCATATTCATTTATGCCTATTCCATTATCCTCTATCGTAAACAGTCTTGTATCACTGCTGTACGTGATGTCTATGCGTGGCTCATATATGGCCCTGACATCGCGCATCTGGCTTGCCTGCTCCATCTCAAGGAACTCCGTGCCCCAGCTCCACTCAAGTGCCTGCCGCACATTGCAGGCATCCATGGCATTGAGCAAAAGCTCCCTGATAAAGACCTTCCACGAAGCATAAAACTGCTGGCTTGCAATAAGCGGAAGCATATTTGATTTTCCTAACTCTACATCGATGCTTTTCATGCTTTATCCGACTGCCCGTAATAGCTGCCGTAGTAATTGCCATAGTACCCACTGACATGGCTGTTTTTCTTGTTGTTTACCTTGTTGAGCACAGCTCCCAGTATCCTCACTCCCGATGCCTCGAGCTGTTTCTTCACACTCTGTATCATCCTGGCGCTCGCCATGCCCTGCCCTATCACTATTATAGCTCCGTCACAATACTTTGCTACAACTGCCGCATCTATGGCAGCTCCTATCGGTGCACAGTCTATAATTATGTAGTTAAAGTGCTCCTTGCCGAAATTAAGAAGCTCCTGAAAGTATTTTTTCTCGAGAATCTCTGTCGGATTCGGCACAGACGGCCCTGCAAATATCATAAAAAGGCCCGGTATTTCCGTGCCATACATCACTTCCTCAAGACGTCTCTGACCGGAAAGATAGTGCGACAATCCGCATATCTCCCCTCCACTTGCCGCTGTGGCACGCAGACGCCCTGCAAGCACTGATTTACGCATATCAGTATCTATAAAAAGCACTCTATTTCCTGACTCTGTAAGCGACCGCGCCAGATCAAGTGCCACGGTGCTTTTGCCTTCATTTGGTACAGAGCTTGTCACAAGAAGCGTGCGTATATCATCCCCGCAAAACTGTATATTTGTCTTCAAAGCTCGAAGTGATTCCTTCATCGTATAGCTTTGTTCTTTTAGCTTGCCAAATTTTACTAATTCCATCTGCCCATCTCCTGATACAGGCTTCCTTATACTGAAGCCGATTTCTTTTTTCTTTTCTTTCTGTGGCTGCCTCTGCCATGCTTTCTGCCATTTCCATGCTCGCCATCATCCTCCGCCTCATCAAGCGGAAGTGTACCAAGCACGTTCATGCCAAGCTTCTTCTCCACATCCTCTGTATCTATGATTGTATCATTGAACAGATAAGAAACCACTATAACCGCAATCGACAGAAATGCTCCCGCAAAGGCTCCTATCACTGTGTTTTTGCCGATATTAGGGCTTACCGCGCCTCCATCATCATATCCGCTCTGGATGATGGTCGGCGGATCCTGCTTCATCTTTTCCGCTATATATGCCGATGCGACCTTTGCTATCTCATCTGCTATGGTCTTTGCCATCTGCGGATCGGGATCCGTTACTGTGATATTGAGTACTCGCGAGTTGGACGGATTATCAAGCGTCACCCTGCCGCCAAGTGTCTTGTAGCTCTCATTCAGATTCAGATTTTCTATGACCTGATCCAGCACCGGACGTCCCTTTACTACAACTATGTAATCATTTGTCAGGCTGGTGCCTGTCTGGATATCCGCAAGGCTTGTGATGGATGTACTCTTTGAAAGTACATAGAGCTCAGATGTCGATTCATACATAGGTGTAATCATAAATCTGCTTATCGCAAATGCCACTGCACCTGTCGCTATCGTAACAAGAATTATCCACTGCCAATATGAAATTATCTCAAGAAACAGATCCTTTAAGTCTATCTCTATCTCGTTGTCAAAATCCTGTTCTCTCTCCATTACTTATCCCCGTATTTAAACTTATTATCTTCCGTTTATTATATTTTCCGGTGTGGTCTGCATGATTTCCTGCGCATAGTCATCACCGAACTTCTTTGCCACGTACTCATAGCATTTTTTCATATTGCAGACGCGCTCCTTTGTGCCATGGCTGTCGCTTGCTATTACATCAACAAGCCCTGCCTTCAAAAGCTTCTTTGTATATCTCTTGAAGTGTCTGCCATCTATGCCGAGCACTGAGTCTGCATTGACCTGTATGAGTGCTCCAAGCTCCTGCAAATCCTCTATACGGCTTATATCTCTGAGGCATTCATATCTCTCTACATGTGCTATCACCGGTATATATCCTGCAAATATAGCTTCGCGCGTCATCTTGTATACAAATGAGTATTCGCTGGAATGTGAATACTCTGTGAGTATATACTGTGTGTCTGCCAGTGTATGGCACAGCCCACCATGAAAGGCATCTATCATATCGGTTGCCACATGATACTCTGTGCCGAGCTTTATTTCTATTCCAAGCTTCTTTGCATATGGCATCAGCTTTTTATAGTGTCGCTCTATCTTTTCAAGCGGATGCTTAAACATTCCATGGCGCAGGTGCGGTGTGAGGATTATGCCTGTGATGCCCTGCTTTTTGGCTATCTTGAGCATCTCTACCGATTCCTCGAGCGACTTTGAGCCGTCATCCACTCCGTATAATAAATGGCAATGTATATCTATCAAAATTCATGGTCCTCCGTTTCGTTTTCCTGAACTATCATTATACTATATACAGATTTTTCGTGCAATTCTTTAGATATTAAATTTTTCTTCTTTTTTGTGGGGAGGGCGTGTCCATTTTTGAAAATTCCGATTCATTGCGATTTCAAGTTTATCGCTTTATATACCTTTGATTCTTGCTATTAGGCTTATCCGGAATAGTACGTTCCACCGCCCCAATATTTAATGCAGGATCCATATAATTCTTTCTAAATGTCTCACGTGATTTAAGCCCTAGCTGTTTCATTAAAGAAACGGCTGTATATGGCACATCGAATTCCATTACCTCAAGCAAACGTTTTACATATTCTGATTCATCATTAATGGATTTACGAATTTGTTCATTCACTTCATCAAGAATATCATCTATACGCTCCAACATAAATTCAATAAAAACATTCGAGTTTCCATTTACGTGGCACTCTGAAATTGCATTGTAATAATCATTTTGAAATTTTTCTATCTGGCTTTCTAATGGTATATAGGCAAATACTGGATTCCATTCATTTAATAACATGGTATGCCATAGTCTTGCAGTTCTTCCATTGCCATCTGAAAATGGATGAATAAATACAAATTCATAATGAAAAATCGCTCCCATTATCAATGGATGTACCTCTTTTCTATTTGTACTCATCCAACCGAATAAATCTTGCATTAGTGAAGGTACAAACTGCGGTGGCGGAGCCATAAAAATACAGGTATCACCATTAAAAACACCTTCATCACCATCGCGAAACCTTCCTGCGTCATCTTTTAATAGGTATTCCATAATTCCTTGAACTTTTTTCAGATCATCTAAACTATATGGATTGACCTTTCCAATCATTTCATACGCTTTGTACGCATTTTTAACCTCTTGAATCTCATGCTCTGGTCCAAGAACCATACGACCATTTATGACATCTTTTGTTTGTCCTATAGTCAACGAATTGGCTTCAATTTTCAATGATGAATGCACCGATTTAATTCGATTATTTCTCCTTAAATGTGGCTTATTATCCAGATTGTGGTATATCTCTATTCTACCTAGCTTAGTCGAAATAGATGAAACCAGATTAAGCATTTTTTCAGTTATAGTATATGGTGGTTTATATTCTTCCATAAAATCGCCTCATCTTGCTTATTATCTTGCTTATTATCTTACCATAATTATATATCTTTATACAATATCCATCTACAAATATCCACAATTTTAATACCTTCATACTGATAATTTTTATTACCATTTTTTGAAAATAATTCTTTTTTTGGTAATAGATTCTTTTTCCCAAAGAATCCTAAAAAGGTGGACTGCCACACATAGCAATCCACCCTCTGCCTTATTACAATTAATTTGTAACTATCCGATTTGTCTGACGAGATTTATCATTTCGATTGCACCGAGTGCACAGTCATATCCTTTGTTTCCGGCTTTTGTTCCGGCTCTTTCTATTGCCTGCTCGATGTTTTCGGTTGTCACTACTCCAAACATTACCGGGATTTCTGACTCGAGTGATACTGATGCGATTCCCTTTGATACCTCGTTGCACACATAATCATAGTGGCTTGTTGCACCTCTGATTACTGCTCCGAGGCAGATGATTGCATCATATTTTCCACTTTTTGCCATCTTCTTTGCGATGAGTGGTATCTCGAATGCTCCCGGCACCCATGCTACGTCTATGTTTTCCTCCGGCACGTCATGTCTTACGAGTCCGTCCTTTGCTCCTCCTAAGAGCTTTGATGTGATAAATTCATTGAATCTTGCTACTACGATTCCTACCTTGATTCCATCCTGTGTCATTTTTCCTTCGATTACGTTCATTTTTCGTTCTCCTTTTGTTTTTATTTTTACTCAGATGAGTTTCTTTGCAATTTTAGTATGAAAGTATATGTCCCATGCGGTTCTGCTTTGTTTTCAGATAAAACAGGTCATGTGCTGTGGCGCTCATCTGGATTGGCACGCGCTCGCTTATTTCCATGCCAAACTCTGAGAGCTGATATACCTTGTCAGGGTTATTTGTGAGAAGGCGCAGACTGTGTACGCCGAGCTCTCTTAATATCTGGGCTCCTATATAGTATTCGCGCTCATCTCCGGCAAAGCCAAGTGCCAGGTTTGCTTCGAGTGTATCCATACCCTGTTCCTGAAGTTCATAGGCCTTCAGCTTATTTATCAGGCCGATGCCTCTGCCCTCCTGACGCATGTAGAGCAGTATTCCTCTACCCTCCTCGTCTATCTGTCTCATGGCTGCCTCAAGCTGCTGACCGCAGTCGCAGCGCTGTGAGCCGAATACATCTCCTGTGAGACACTCTGAATGTACCCGGCAGAGCACATCCCTTCCATCTGCGATTTCGCCCTTTACAAGTGCTACATGATGTTCTCCGTTTAATCTGTTTACAAAGCCATATGCCTTGAATTCGCCGTATTTGGTCGGCAGCTTTACCTCTGTGACACGGTCAACGAGCTTTTCATGTATCTTTCTGTATTCCTGAAGTGCCGCTATTGTGATGAACTTGATGTCCCATTTTTTTGCAAGCTCCATAAGCTCTGTTGTGCGCATCATGGTACCGTCCTCACGCATTATCTCACAGCACAGTCCACATTCCTTTAGTCCTGCGAGCCTGCACAGATCGACTGTTGCCTCTGTGTGTCCGTTTCTCTCCAGTACGCCGTTTTTCTTTGCAAGAAGCGGAAACATATGGCCCGGACGTCTGAAATCATCTGGTTTTGCATCATCAGAGACACATTTCATTGCGGTGATTGAGCGCTCTGCTGCTGAAATACCTGTTGTTGTTGAGACATGGTCTATTGAGACTGTAAATGCTGTCTCATGATTGTCTGTGTTTTCCTGCACCATCTGCGGAAAACGAAGCTTCTTTACATATTCCTGCGACATCGGCATGCATATCAGCCCCTTACCGTGCATCGCCATAAAGTTGATGTTTTCTGTTGTGGCAAATTCTGCCGCACAGATGAAATCGCCCTCATTCTCTCTGTCCTCATCGTCTGTGACAAGTATTATTTTTCCTGCACGAAGCTCATCAAGTGCTTCTTCTACTGTGTTGAATTTCATTTTTATGTCCTCGCTTTTCTATTGTGATTTTGCAGCTATTCAATTGCGTGTTTTTGTTAAAAGCCGTATTTTGCCAGGAAATCTCTTGTTATTCCCTGCGACTGCTCTTTAAATAACAGCTTCTCAACATATTTTCCTATGATATCTGTTTCCAGATTTACGACAGCTCCCACTTTTTTGTCCTTTAGAACGGTCTGGCTTACCGTGTGCGGTATCGCTGATATCGAGAAATTATCCTCTGCCACCTTTGCGACTGTGAGGCTTATTCCATCGATTGTGACGGAGCCCTTCTCGACTATATAGCGCATGAGCTGTGGTATGGCCTGTATTGTATACCAGATGGCATTGTCATCCTTTTTGACCTCCACAATCCTGCCTGTTCCGTCAACATGTCCCGACACTATGTGCCCGCCAAATCTGCCATCTGCCGCCATCGCACGCTCCAAATTGACATGTGATCCTCTCATCGCATTTGCAAGCGATGAACGGTTTAGCGTCTCGTGCATGACATCCGCTGTAAACGCATGTGGCATGAGCCTTGTGACCGTGAGGCAGATACCGTTTACCGCTATGCTGTCTCCGACCTTTGTTCCATCAAGCACTTTTTCAGCTCTGATTGTAAGTACTGCTGAGTTTGCTCCACGTGAAATTGTATCTATTGTTCCAACTTCTTCAACTATTCCTGTGAACATTTTATATTGCCTTTCTTTTTTAAGTATTCACAACATCACTCTCGATGAGGAAATCATCACCAAGCTTTGTTACCTTACTGTTTCCAAGCATCACGGCATGTGCCGGTGAGTCGGTTCCCATTCCCTCTATCGGTGTTTTTGCATTCGCTCCGCCGAAAAGCTTTGGTGCAATGTAAGCGTATACCTTATTCACAATCCCACTCTCCAGGGCTGACCAGTTAAGTATGCCGCCTCCCTCAAGTAAAATGCTGTCTATGCTTCTTTCGCCGAGCTTTTGCATGAGGTCATTTAAATCAATGTGACCATTTTTTTCAGCTACATACAGAATTTCTATTCCGTTTTCTTCATATTTACCGATTTTTTCTTCTATACTTACTTTTTCAGTTTCAGGCAGGGCTTCTGACTGTGCGGTTTCACGATATCTCTCACTGACTGCAACTATCGTCGGCACTTCCTTTGCTGTCTTTACTATCTGCGATTCCAGTGGAAGCTTAAGGTGCGTATCACATATTATGCGGATTGGATTTACTCCGCCCTCAATTCTGCATGTAAGCAGTGGATCGTCTGCAAGCACTGTTCCTATTCCTGCCATTATGGCTTTATATCTGTGGCGCAGGTTTTGCACATGTTCCCTCGCTTTTTCTCCTGTTATCCACTTTGAAAGCCCTGAATATGTGGCTATCTTTCCGTCCATCGTCATGGCATATTTCATAGCGACATATGGACGTCCGGTCTGTATGAAGTAAAAGAATACTTCATTCAGCCGGTCGCATTCTTCTTTGAGCACATTCGTGATAACCTCTATCCCATGCTCTTTAAGAATTTTGATACCGCCTCCGGCGACAAGCGGATTCGGGTCATCCGAGCCTACATATACTCTTTTTATACCAGCTTCTATCACTGCCTCCACACACGGTGGCTGCTTGCCATGATGACAGCAGGGCTCGAGAGTCACATACATATCCGCTCCCTGTGGCGATTCCTTGCAATGCTTTAACGCATTTCTTTCTGCGTGCAGCTCTCCGTATCTCTCATGCCAGCCCTCTCCGATTATCCTGCCGTCCTTTACTATCACAGCTCCGACCATCGGGTTTGGCGAGGTATATCCCATGCCGCGCTTTGCAAGCTCAATCGCCCTTCTCATATATTGTTCATCAGTCATTGGGTTTCCTTTCTGCATATTCTTTATATGCCACAACATACATCTCGAATTCGCTTCTTTTTCCACTAAAAAAGCCCCAAACTATTAATGTTCAGGGCCCAATAATTTCAAATATCATGATTTCAAATACCATATTCTCAATTAAATATATGCTAGCTGCATTTTATGATATGAGTGTCAAAAGGTATTTTGAAATAAAAAACTCCGGAATGTATCAAAACACTCCAGAGTAGATATCTGTTATAACTATGTATTCACATCTTCTTTCATCCAGACTTTACTGTCGGCCTCGGAATCTCACCGAATCATGCCTTGCGGCTCGTGGGCTATACCACCGGTAGGGAATTGCACCCTGCCCTGAAGA
>OGXA01003276.1_pt1 | contig 10569 bp, 15 predicted proteins | sample 1576171 | NCBI WGS metagenome assembly OGXA01 (sample SAMEA3541587, study PRJEB24748) | human gut metagenome | biome: human gut; feature: human-associated habitat; material: faeces | place: China | collected 2012 | reverse complement strand
TGGAAACGTAGAAGTCCTTGCCGTCGTTCAGGCAGGCCGCCCAGCCGTTCCAATCGGCACTATGGCTCTCGCGCAGCGTGATGGCAATCATCTTCATAGACGTGCAGTACGCCGCTTTCGTCCGTATCGCTGCGGCGGTCGCCGGGCTTGACGGTCTCGCCGATGTGATCCGCCCAGCGCGGGAACATCTCAACGGCCTTTGCTGCGTCGCTGTCCGGCAGGCTTTCGCTGGCCTGCTCGATATAGGGCCTCAGCGCGCGTGCGCGCTCAGTGTAGCTTTTTCCACTCATAATAGGAATCGACTCCTTTCAAAATCTTCTTTCGTGCATAAGTGATCAGCTTTGACAACAGATTTAACACCGATGTGGCGCGCTGTGCTGCCGCGTCTTGCAGAGCGCGGAGCAGTCTGCTGTCATTGACTTTACGAATTCTTCGTTGTGCCCATATCGGTTCGTTCCATATTTCCCTATGGCGCAAGTTCCTCTTTTTCATGTTTTCTGGGAACCTCCGTTTCACATAGGCGTGCTTTGCAGCATCTTTTGCCCGCTGAGGCACGAGGTGTTCGATATCCGGCTGTTGATATATCTCATATAGCATGGGTTCAAGGTCTTCAACACCGCAGAGCATCAAGTCCTCATTATCGTTATATTTTTCGCGGATTCTTTTTACTGCGCGGTGGATTCCATTGCATACGGAAACGTGGCTCTTATCGAGCAATTCGCCGATATCCCGCAGGCTTAACCATTCCCCGTAGTAAAGATATAAGTAAACGGCTTGCGTTTCGGTCAGGGAAGAAAGAATGTCCTCGGCCACTTCTCTTGAAGAAAAATCAATAACGCCCCGAGCTTCTGCGCGCTCTTCGTTGCGCATGGCTCCTTCGATTTCGTTGATCGTTTTCTTTGCGCGCTTTAGAGTTCTCGACACTGTGGTCTTATCCACCCCCGTTGCTTCTGCAATTTCCCGAATCGATTTCCCCTGCAAAAACAAATCAAGCATTTCCTGCTGCCGAGGCGAGCAGGCGGCTTTTCCGCGCTTGAGGCATCGCATCAGGCGGGCTTTTTTGTCTTCGTCATCCGGATCAATGTCAAGGTCCGTCCAACGCACCGTATTCCCGAAAATATCGGCAACAGCACCGTCTTTAGCTTCGCCGCGGCAAGCGTTTTCGGATTCAAGGACGCCTTCCATATAAAGAGCGATCCTGCGCTGCTTGGGGGCCTTCCGCCGCTTGTCCTTCGGCGGTCGGGCAGCCTCCATACGCAGCAGGGCTTCTTCATACATTGCCTCAAGAATGCCATAGCGTTTTTTCTGCTTGGCGAGCTCTTCCGGATTGACGATGTCCTTTAACTGCGATTTGACGAGCTCTTTTCTATCCCATAGCTGCTTGCGCTCCTGATCGGCCTGCTCGTAGGCGGTCATCCTATCACATCCCCGTTAGTCGGCCTCGCCGAGCAGGATCTTCGCCGCCTGCTCGGCGTCTGCCATTTCCGCAATTTTGCTGTCTTTCTGCGCGATCTGCTGCGCCTTTTCCGCAATCAGGGCGTTTTTCTCGGAAAGCTCACTGTCCTTGGCCTCGGATGCCGCCGTCAGCTCGGCAATCTGCGCCTGATAAGGCGTCACATCGCCCCAGTACTGTTTGTCGACCTCAATCGTCACCTCAAAGCTGTCGTAGCACTTGATGTACTGAATATCCTTGACAACGAAGGAATATCCTTCAGGAAGACTGCAGGGAGGATAGTTCGCATCCAGTGTCTTCACAGTGACATGAGACCAGTCGATTTTCTCAATTTCCTCCAAGGTATTTTCTTCAAAGCAGCGTTCGAAGAGGAAACTATACCCCTTATTAAAGTCGACGCGGCGCTCGCCGCTCGTGCGGTGCCCATTCACACTGTAATTGGCACCAAACCGTCCCTGACTTCTCATATTGCTCTCCTTTACTGTTTTGTTCCGACAATGGGAACAGACTCTTCCAACCGTTCCCATGTCATGTTCATATTCTCGAGCTTTGCCCACGTCATGTTGACTGCCTCAAACCGTTCCCACGTCAGGCCGGCAATGATAAAGCGCAGATGCGCCGGACTGATAAGATTGACGGAATCCGTCAGACCACTTAGATCTAACTCAACCAAATCGTCCGTCTCCCCCAGAAACTCCAACGTGAAGCTGTAGTCATCATTGAGAATGACGCGTGCAGCGTATCCGGTCATCGCTGTAGCCATGTCGCGGATGGTATCCGCAGTGGTATTGCCGCCAGCCAACAGGCGTGCCTTTAGTGCGCTGCGGCGTGATGCTTCGGTGGCTCCTGTCGGAGGCGCAATACCCACCTGCTGCTCCCAGAGCGGCAGACTCCACGTGGCAGTCTCGATAAAAAACTGCTTTTTGACGTCCTCTACAAGATCCGCCATCTGCTGGGCGGAAAGCCCGAGCGTGTCGAGCAGCGCGGCTGTCTGTGCATTTTTACGATACCGAACAGGTACTTTCTCGCGATTCTCCATGCTCCACCGCCTTAATAGGTCGTTACATCAACAGTGCCGAGCACGGGAATCGTGCCAGAGTTGATGCGCAGCGCCGTCTTTACTCCATTGACAGTGAATGTGCTGTAATCCGCTATCGTCTTTGCTACCAGTCAGCAGCACCGTGAATCTACCATCCGATCCGCGCTCAATCGAAACTTTTGAGCAATCCTTATTCATTGCTGCCTCCTTCCTGGACAAGAAAGACATAGGCCGTCCGGACGCCGTATTCGCGCGCGGCTTGGTGGTCGGCAAAAAACACATCCAAGCTCTTGGCCTTGATCGCACCGCCACAGTCCTCGGCAACATAGCGCGCAGAGCTGCCATCGGCATAGATCACTTCGATGGTCGTGCCGTAGGGAATAACGGTCGGATCGACCGCGACAGTACGGCCCTCAGTGGCCACCGTGCCGGTAGCGGTGATGCCGTCATTCTTGCCGCAGCAGGCTGAGCACGGGCAGTAGGCCGTAAGCTCAAACAGTCCAAGGCACACGTCGTTGCAGTACGCATACTCCTCAGCTGGCAGGCTGTCTTCCGGCATCTCTACGCGCGGCTCCGGCGCCGCTGACGATAACGCATTTGGCTCGTCCATTTCACCAGGAGAGTCCAGCGCGGCTACAGTAGTCAGCAAAGCAATTACGATCAGCAGGCCAATAGTGGCGCAGATGGTATCGCGGGTGCCTCGGTTCACGCTGGCTCACCTCCTCGCGCTATAAACTCGATCATTGCATCAGCATCGACCAAGTATTTCCGTCCGCAGCACGTCACTGGGACTTTTCCACTTGCAATCAGGCGCCGAATCGCGTGCACGGTGACCTGTGTTTTCGGATCCTGCTCACGGATAATGGCCATCACGCCTTCAGCTGTTCTCATTCTTGCCATGGCTGTGGCTCCTTTACATCCGGCGCCGCGGCATCGATGGCTCGCGCCACGATCTCCAGTACAATGCGGCATTCTTCATAGCTGATTGCGGTATCGGCTTTTGTGAGGATATCGAAGATCCTCGAAGCCGCTTTCATCAGATTCGCCATACGAACGGGGCGTATGTAGTAGCCGCGCTCAGCGACGATTTTCTCCTGCTCAGCGAGCAGTTTTTCGGTAGGTGTCATAGTGATCTCCTTTCGTGGTTGTTAGGGGATATTGCCCTCCTCGCTACGCCGTGATAGACTGGCGGTAAAGGGAGGTGTGAAGCTATGCTTACTCGTGAACAATACAAAGAATTAAAAAGATACGAAGACTCCGAAATACCGATAGGAGATGAAGGGCTGTCCGAGATCGAAGAATATCTCCTGAAATGTGGATATATTGAAGCCTCTCGAATGGATGTACAAAGTTGCCCCGGTATCGTGCAGTTTTACGACTCCGCGTATCAAATTACCGAACTCGGTCGCCAGGCACTTTCGGAGTACAGGCATGAGCGTTACGGCAAAGCGTTCCAGGTCTTTCTGGTGCTTTTAGGCGCGGCGGTGGCGCTTCTTGCTGATATTCTCCTGTCTCTTTTTTGCTAACTCCGTGTACATAGCCCAAAACTCATCGAATTTTTTCGTGTTGTAGCAGGGCTGACCATCCTGTTCAGTTTCAGGCAGAAGGCCGGTTTCTACTGCGGCGATCAACGCGCAGCCTTTTAATGATAGGCTTAGTGTCGGACTATACTGTTTCTTTACGTTCATGGTGTCCTCCTCTCTTTCGAGCGTTTACCTTGCCCTCCTCTCCGCGCCGTGATAGAATGGAGGCTGGGAAGGAGGTGTAAAAATGAATTGGTGCGTACACATTTGTCAAAACGGACATGTTGAAAGAGAAACACGTTGGATTGATGGTGCTGAATTTTGTGAAAAGTGCGGCTCGAAAATGATTGATAGGTGTCCTTCATGCAATCATCCCATTATGGAATGGGATTGGGGCGGCCGTGTCGTTTTGGGCATACCGTCATACGAGCGCGCGTCTTACTGCAAACATTGCGGGAAACCGTATCCTTGGACAGAAACCGCTCTTGAGACGGCAACTGAGTTGATTGAAGAAGAGGAAACATTGGATCCGGTACAGCGCGACAATCTGGTGTCTTCGTTGCCGGACCTCATTGCGGAAACACCAAAAACGCAAGTTGCTGTCGTTCGTGTGAAGAAGTTTCTCACATCTGCAGGAAAATTCACCGCCGATGCTATCCGGCAATTTGTCATTGATTTTGGCTGTGAACTGGCAAAGCAGCAGTTAGGAATTTGATCCCTCTTTTCCCTTTTGAAAGAGCCTATAGCTCGGACACTCACTCTGCCCGCAGTTATATGGCTCTTTTTTTACCCAGCAGTCGCAAATCTCACGCAGCTTGGTTCCACAAGCTCTGCAAAAATTTGCGGCTTCGCTGTTTCTATTTCCACACTTTTTGCAATGTACTGTTCTCTGCTTATCCATGCTGTCCCTCCTTTCCGCCAAGCGCATTTAGTGAATTAAATTCACGCATCATTGAAAAAAATATAGTTGATTTCTTCGGATGTCAGATTGAGCTCTCCTCTGAGGACCTTAATCTCGCTGGCCTTGAAATCACTTTCGCCATTCAATTTGTTGTAAAATGCCTGCTCAGATATACCAAGGGACTTGGCAAGGCCGCGATATGTCTTTCCGGCCCGTGCTATGGCCGCTCTCAGCTCCGCAGTATTCAAATCGCATCATCTCCTTTCGCCTTGATGGTGAATGTAATTCACACGCATATATTACCTCCGGTGTGAACAATTGTCAACATATTTTTATAGAAATCTAAAAAAATGTTGACACAAATTCACGCTCATGATATATTTCCTCATTGAGGAGGGGACTTCAATGGAATTACACGAAAACATCAAAGCGCTTCGCACTTCCCGAGGGTGGTCTCAGCAGCACTTAGCCGATCTGGCAGGGTATGGTGACAGATCATCTATTGCAAAAATAGAATCCGGTAAAGTTGATTTGCCCCGCTCGAAAATTGCAGAGTTCGCCAGAATATTTGATGTGACACCCGCTTATTTGATGGGGTATAGCGATGATACGTTGGCCCTCTTAGATGCCATCGTCGATGATAATAAAACCGGTCGCCCCGCCGCAATAGATGAGCTCCGTCGGCTCTTCGGCACAGAGCACAGCATCCATAACATCTATGCCTGCAAGGACAGTAAGAGAATCGCCTTGCTATATTACAAAGCTTTGGAGCGAAACGTCGCCCTCTCTTTAACTGATATCATCGGCACCGTTGACCAGTTCGACGGCAGCCAGGCCGAAAAGACCATGCTCCTCCTGCACGCTTACCTGAAGGCCGGACAGCCGATCCGCAACATTGTGGATACCGCGCTGGATCCTTATGTGGAAGATTTAGATGAACTCCCGTGCAGCAACTCTCAAATCGACCCCCTTAAATCTGACACGAAGCCCGCCCCTGTTAAGCAAACCGTTCTCCCCTTTCCGAAGGCGAAGATCAACCACCGCAAGGAGGACAATTTCGACGAGCTTACAGTTTTTGAAGAAGCTGCCGCCGCAGGCCTCGGTAACTACTTGAGTGATACGCCTGTTACGCACATGGAGCAATATCCTTCCGGCATAATCCCATCCGGAACAAACTATGGTGTTCCGATCTCCGGAGACTCAATGATGCCGAAGTTCAAAAACGGAAGCACGGCATTCGTCCAGTCTACGCCGGTTCTCAATGCCGGGGAGATTGGCATATTCGCCCTGAACGGAAACTCCTATATCAAGCAGCTTATTGTAGATCGAGAGAACGGCACAGTACGTCTGCACTCGCTCAACCAAGCTTACAAAGATATCATCGTCTCCGAAGGCGATACCCTTTACACCCTGGGCCGCGTTCTCGGCAGCTATCCGGAATAAAACAAAAAACGCCGTCCTCGGTGCTACCAACACCGAGGACGGCAGTGCGCAAACATATCCCCTAACAACCACGAAAGAAGAAATGAAAGAAGAATGGAGTCTATCCATCCCTCCGCGCCCTTTCATCTTACCACGAGAGGGCGCGGTTGACAAGATGAAAGGAGTTATTTTATGGCTACATATACCAAACGAGGCAACGCATACCTAATCAGAGCATCCAGCGGCCTCACCGTCTCTGGCAAGCAGGTTCGCCCGTCCATGACATGGAAGCCGACGCCCGGCATGTCAGAGCGGCAGATTGAGAAAGAGCTGCAGCGGCAAATGGTTCTCTTTGAGGAGGAGTGCCGCGGCGGCGTCTGCGCCGGGCATATCAAATTCGAAGCCTTTGCCGAGCAATGGTTCAACGAATATGCCGCTCAAAAGCTCGGCAAGCGCACGATCAGCAATTACCGTGCCCTTACAAAGCGCGTATACCATGCGCTGGGGCATCTCTATATGGACAAGCTCTCTGCGCGTCAGATCCAGAAGTTCATTTCCGGTTTGTCCGAGCCTGGGGCAAATGAAAAGGACTCTACTAAGGGCCTTCATCCAAAATCTATCCGAAATTATCTCTCGTTCATCTCCAGCGTCTTCGCTTATGCTTTACGAATGGGCGTGGTCAAAGAAAATCCTTGCCCGCGTGTCGTACTACCGGAGCGTCAAGAGCGGGAGAAAAACATCTTCACCATCGAGGAAACACAAGCATTCCTTGATGCACTTGACGGTGAACCGCTACGCTATGTGGTTTTCTTTGTGCTGGCCATCTTCGGCGGGTACCGCCGCGAAGAACTGCTCGGCTTCGAATTCCGAGATTTCAACTTCACCACCAACGTCGTCACAGTCGAGCGCGTCTCCCTCTATGATCCGGCACACGGGATATTCACAGGCCCGCCAAAGACAGCACGCTCTCATCGTTCCCTGAAGCTCCCCGCATGGATCTTCGACATGGTAAAGGCTCTACGTACAGAGCAGGCAATGAAACGGCTGGAGCTGGGCGATCAGTGGCATGAGAGCGGTCGGCTTTTTACCAAGCTCGACGGATCGCCGGCGCGTCCTGGGGATTTCTATGACTGGGGAAAAGAGCTTTGCGAACGTCACGGCCTGCCGTGGTACGGCATCCATCAGTTTCGGCATCTCAATGCCTCGCTGCTCATCGCCAATCACACCGACGTGCGCACTGTCTCTGCCGCACTTGGCCACTCTCAGACGTCGACCACATTGAACATCTACTCCCACGCCTTCGAGACTGCACAAGCGGAAGCAAGTGCCGGTCTCGCGGCATCGCTCCCGGTCAATTTTGGAAAGAAAAAGGCATAGTGGAACAAACGTGGAACAAAAAGCCCTTTCAAGGCAACAAAAAAACCTTGAAGCCATTGAAGCTTCAAGGTTTTTCTCTGGTGCGCGGTACAGGACTCGAACCTGTGACCCCATGCACGTCAAGCATGTGCTCTACCAGCTGAGCTAACCGCGCGAATCGAACAGTGATATACTACTATATCCGCATTCTTTTGTCAACATCTTTTTTCAAAAAGTGCGGATTTTTTCTTCCCCCCGTAAAGAGACTGTTTATAGCATACGCTAAGAGCTCGCTGATGTAAAGAGGGGAAAATAGCAGAAATTCGCCGCCGTTTTTCATCTATTTTTCTGCGGGCACATTTCTTGTCAAGCCGCCGTACGTTCTATATAATAGGCATATATTATGTGTAAATTGAAAATGGGGTGCTTTTTACGATGGGACAAATCGGTTTTGATAACGACAAATACCTTGCCATGCAGTCCGCGCACATCCGCGAGCGCATCAGCAAGTTCGGCGGCAAGCTGTACCTGGAGTTCGGCGGCAAGCTCTTCGACGACTTTCACGCTTCGCGCGTGCTGCCCGGCTTCCAGCCCGACAGCAAGATCCGCATGCTTCAGCAGCTGCGCGACGACGTGGAGATCGTCATCGCGGTCAACGCGAACGACATTGAAAAGAACAAGGTGCGCGGCGACCTTGGCATCACCTATGATGACGACTGCCTGCGCCTGATTGATGCGTTCCGCTCGCTGGGGCTTTATGTCGGCGGCGTATGCATCACGCAGTATGCGGGGCAGAACGCGGCGGATGCCTTCATCAAGCGTCTCAACACGCTTGGCGTTCGCAACTACCGCCACTACCCCATCGCGGGCTATCCCTCCGACGTCGCCCACATCGTGAGCGACGAGGGCTTTGGCCACAACGAGTATATCGAGACGACGCACTCGCTCATCGTCGTCACCGCGCCGGGCCCCGGCAGCGGCAAGATGGCGACGTGCCTCTCCCAGCTCTACCACGAGCACAAACACGGCGTGAGCGCGGGCTACGCCAAGTTTGAGACCTTCCCCATCTGGAACCTGCCGCTCAAGCACCCCGTGAACCTCGCCTACGAGGCCGCGACCGCGGACCTTGACGACGTGAACATGATCGACCCGTTCCACCTCGAGGCCTACGGCGAGACGACCGTGAACTATAACCGCGACGTGGAGATCTTCCCCGTCCTGCGCGCGATCTTCGAGCGCATCTCCGGCAAGTGCCCCTACCAGTCCCCCACCGACATGGGCGTCAACATGGCGGGCAACTGCATCATCGACGATGAGGTCTGCCGTCGGGCCTCGCGCATGGAAATTCTGCGCCGCTACTACACCGCGCAGGTCGACGTCGCGCGCGGCATTGCTGACGCCTGCCAGCTCAGAAAGCTCGAGCTCGTCATGCAGCAGGCGGATGTGACGCCCGACCTCTGCCCCGCTGTGGCCGCGGCCAAGCAGAAGGCCGAGGAGACCGGCGCGCCCGCGGGCGCGATGGTGCTGCCCGACGGCCGCGTTGTCACGGGCAAGACCTCTTCCCTTCTCGGCGCTTCGGCGGCGCTGCTGCTCAACGCGCTCAAGGCCATGGCGGGCATCCGCAGCGACATGAACCTCATCTCAAATCAGGTCATTGAGCCGATCTCAGCGCTCAAGATCCAGTCGCTCGGCCACCACAACCCGCGCCTGCACTCTGACGAGGTGCTCATCGCGCTGGCGATCTCGGCGCTGACAAACCCCCTCGCCGACATGGCAAGAGCCCAGCTCGGCACGCTCCGCAGCTGCGATGCGCACTTCTCCGTCATCATCTCGGAGGAGGACATCAAGCTCTACAAGCGCCTCGGCATTCACGTCAGCTGCGAGCCGAAGTATGAATCCAAGCGTCTTTATCACAAATAATTCGGAGAAAGCAACATTATGTCTAACGAAAAGAATCTTCCCTATGCCGTCGTCTGCGGCGGCGTGAATATCGACATCGGCGCCCATTCCTTCGCTCCCCTGCGCGACCGTGACTCCAATCCCGGCCGCGTCGAGCTGAGTCTCGGCGGTGTGGGGCGCAACATCGCGCACAACATGCGCCTGCTCGGCGTACCGACGTATCTTCTGACCGCCGTGGGCGGCGATTCGCGCGCAAGCCAGGTCGAAGAGAGCTGTAAAGAACTCGGCATCGACCTTTCGCACGCGCTGCGCGTGCCCGACGGCCGCACCTCGACCTACGTGTTCGTGGGCGACAGCGACGGCGACATGGCCGTGGCCGTATCTGACATGGAAATCTGCGAAAAGCTGACGCCGGACTACTTTGCCTCCCAGAAGGAGCTGCTCGACGGCGCCGCCGCGGTGGTCGTGGACGCGAACCTGCCGCGCAAGTCCATCGCGTACCTTGTCGAGCACTGCGCCGCGCCGCTCTTCGTCGATCCGGTGTCCACCGTCAAGGCAGAAAAGCTCCAGGGCTTACTCAGTCACGTCCACACGCTCAAACCCAACCGCATTGAAGCAGAGCTCCTCTCCGGCGTGAAGATCACAGACAATGCAACGCTCCATCAGGCCGCGCAGGCGCTGCTCGATCAGGGCGTGCAGCGCGTGTTCCTGTCGCTCGGCGGCGACGGCGTGTTTGCCGCGCAGCAGGGCGAGACACATTTGGAACCCATCTGCAAGGCCGAGATGCGCAACGCCACCGGCGCGGGCGACGCGATGATGGCGTCCCTCGTCTGGTCGTTCCTCGCGGGCCGCGACCTTGCCGAAAGCTGCGCCGCCGGTACGGCTGCCGCGGCCATCGCAGTCGAGAGCGAGGAGACCATCAATCCGAACATGAGCGCCGAGGCCGTTCTGGCCCGCGCCGCGAAATAAACTTACT
>OGXA01003273.1_pt1 | contig 10574 bp, 8 predicted proteins | sample 1576171 | NCBI WGS metagenome assembly OGXA01 (sample SAMEA3541587, study PRJEB24748) | human gut metagenome | biome: human gut; feature: human-associated habitat; material: faeces | place: China | collected 2012 | reverse complement strand
GTGGATAAGTTGGCTAATGACCGGCGTTGAAAACCCTTGCCGGGTAGGTTGCTAATCCTACATTTACTATATGCCCTTGTGGGCGCAGAACCTCGTGGTCACAAATTCCGCCGCCGTTCTGTTTCAGCATCCAGACGCAATCCATCTGCGAGGGATAGACGCTCCTGATGCCCCGGCTTGCCAGCCCTTTCAGATTGAGGTCGGGAAAAGTCTGATGCGAGCCGTCATACTTCGGGCGCACGAAACAGTTGAACTTGCGGTTATACATCGTCGTCAGCCGCTCCTTGAACTGTGGCGACTGCTCTTCGAGCCATTCGGAGAAGCCGTTTCGTATCTCGTCAATCTTGGCGTTGGCGAGCTGTATTCCCTCGCTGTCGCGCACCTTGATGTCGTTGCCATGCTCGTCCCTGCCGATGGACTTCATCATGTCGGGACAGGTGTTGTGCAGGGCGTGTTTCAGAAGGTGCATGCCGTCATAGTTCCGGTAATAGCCCTTCACTAAAAACTCGTCCGTGATTTTCATGGTGCGGTAGCCGCACGCCACCGAAAACTCGTCCATGCTTGCGGAGTAGGCGATTTTCACGTCCGTGTCGAAAAGGTGGCTCATATAAGCAGCGTACACGCCCGTCGGAATCCAGCGTTCCCCGAAGTTGAAGTCAAGGTCCTCAAAGGAGATGCGTTGCGGCTCGGCTTCTTTCAGAGCCTCCAACGCCTGCTTCACTTCCGGCATACGTCCGTTTTCAGGGTTGTCGCCCATCCATGCCTTGATGCGCTCCGCCTTCTCTATCACGTTCCCGGCGATGAACCTGTCCTTTATCTCGTAACCGGTTACGAGCGGGTTGTAGAAGATGCGTCCTTTGAGGGCGTCAAGCAATCCCTCCTCCGTGCTGTCGGTTATCTCCCGCATATAATCAAGATTGACCGTGCCGAACTTGTTGAGCGATGCGGATAACGCCTCTTCGGGAGAGCTGACGTTGGCATGGCTCTCCACCGAGAAAGAAACGGGACGCTCGAAAATATCCGCCTTGACGAACCTGCCGTCCTCCGCCCGTTCCAGCGAAAGGATGTCGCGTCCTCCTGCATCCATCATCACCAGTTTCACGTTCTGCTTGGCGTTGAGGTTGCCGTAGCGCATGACAAACTCATCGTAGCAGGTGTTCAACGCTCCGCGTTGCGCAGACCCTTCATCGTGGTACTCCGCCTCGTAGCGGTAAAGCCGCTCGTATGAATCACGGAGTGACACATACAACATCGCTTTCTCCTTCTGGTAGCCGGTCAGGTCAAGCGGTTGGAATGTCGCGCCGTAAAGCGTGAGGTCTTTCAAATAGCCGAGATTGCGTGACGCATCCAGTACCATAGAGCCGTCACGGTAGTGCGGCTCCAGCAGACCGTTGAACGGACGGGGAGAAAGGTAGAGAGGTTCCTCCTTCGGTTTTTCCGCTTCCATTTCGGGGAAAAGGGAGGTTGCAGCCGTTTCCGTTGCGGGAGCGGCAGGATTGGCGGCAATTTCCGGCTGTGTTTTGGGTCGCCGTGTTTCCTGCTCCGGTGCGGCTTTCACGCCCGTGACATGCTGCCGTTTCTCCTGATGCTGTGCCGCCAGCCTGCGAAGCTCCTTGCGTCGCTCCGGCGTGAGGTCCATCATCATTTCATAGAAGCCGTTGATGGGCGGGTTGGTATCCCAATCCAAAGTGGCGTAAATATCATCCGGATCGGCTTTGGCTGCGACACTCACCGACTTTGTTTCATGGCTGTCCCTGTTCTCCGTCAGCAGTGCGGCAGACGGCGGCGGTGCGGTCGTAACCTTCGGCGTAACCTGCGCCTGCGGTTTGGGGGACATACGCCTTGCCGTGCTTTCCTTTCTCGCTGTCTTTTTCTTCTTGGCGGGTGCTTCCTGCTTGCGGACTTCCTCGGTCATGCCCCAAAGGTCGAGCAGGGAGAGCTGCACGCCTGCTGAATAATCGGGGCGGCGCGGCTCTATCTCCGGCTTTTCTTCCTCCGGCTGCGGTGTTACCGCTTCGGGCTTCACTGCCATTTCTGTAAGAGGCTGTATTTCAGGAGTGACAACCGGTGTGAAAATGGGTTCCGTCACTGTGTTTTTTACCTGTGCCGGATGCAGGTTGTGCATTTCATATAGTTCTATGTCTAACTGGGGTAACTCAATATTCAGATGTTCCCGCAAGTCATCCGCCATTTGTCCGATGCCGCCCCGGTGTATAAGTTGATAGGCAGGTTTGCCATAAGGGTCTGTGCCTCTGATTAAATCTGTATTGGAAAGAGAACTGATGCTCCATACATACCCGTTTACAGAAGTGCCGATAGGGGTCTGTTCGGTCTGCATGAAAAGTTTCTCGTTATAATACAGCTCCCCATTCTTGCCGCTGTTCTTTTGAAGGATAATAAGGTCGCTGCCCACTTCCGTACCCGCGTTGTCCGTGAAAAGGTTGTTCGGCAGGCGTGCGACACCCACCAGATTGGCATTACGCATCATATACTCGCGTATGGGTGCGTTGGACGGTGCGTCCAGCACCCCCTGCGAGGTGATGAACGCCACGATGCCGCCCTCACGCACCGCGTCAAGGCTTTTCAGGAAGAAATAGTTGTGTATTGCCTTCGGTGCGGAACGCCTTGCGGGGTCTTGGCTTCCCGTAAACTCCGGGTCGAACACAGCCACGTCACCGAACGGGATGTTCGATATTGCCAGATCGAAATAGTCCGTGAAGGGCTTCTCTATCTTCTCGAATCCCTGCACCCTTACCTTTTGGTCGGGATGCAGGTGTCCCAATATCTTGCCCGTCATCAGGTCTTTCTCGAAAGCCATGATGTCCGCGTCCGGCTTGTTTTCCAGCACGGCATCCACGAATGCGCCCACACCCGCCGACGGCTCCAGCACACGGTCGGGACGTATGCCGTGTTCATGCAGTACATCCGCGATAGTGCCGGTTATCTCCGGCGGGGTGTAGAAAGCGGTCAGCACGGACTGCTTCATGGCATCCACGTACCGCTTGTACTCCGTTTCGTCCTTGCTGTGTTCACGCACCAGCCTGTACAGCTCCACCGTCGGGGCGAACAGTTCGAGGTCAGATTTCGCCCAATGCACGGCATCCGTCAGTTCCTTTGCCGGGTTCAGTATGCACTTCAACCCGCCGAAACCGCAATACTTCCGAAGTATGGCTTGTTCCTCGGCGGTTGCCGTCCTCCGTTCCCTCTCAAGGATGAATGCCGTCCGTATCGCCTCGATGTTGTCCCGCAGCCGTTGTTTGCGGTTAAACGCCATACTCGTCGATATAAAGGACGACGGCTCCCGTCAGCTCCGTATAGAGCAGGTCGTATTCGGGCGACAGGGCGAAGTTGTCGTCCGAAAGGTCATAGACGGAGAATACATTACCGACAGGCGGCAGCAGTTTTCGGATGAAGGCTTCGCGTTTCTTTTCCGGCACTTCACCGGCAAACTCGTTTTCCACGACTTCGCGGAGGATGGCGTACTTGGAATAGCGAAGCCCCCGCAGGAGCGTGTCCATCGCCAACTCCTGCGCCCCTTCGGGCGGATAGCCTTCGAGCCGCGAACGCTCATACGTTTCGGCGGCACGGTCGGCACGCTCCCGGATGAAGGCATCGTCGGAAGCCTGTTCAAACTTGTTTGTGCGGAGGTAGTCCAGCAGGTACAGACCGTAATAGGAAAAGTCGGTCTGACCCTCGTTTTTCTTCTTGTTGTTCATTACTTTGGATTTAGCGGATTGATAATTAACGGGATAATCGGTTGGAAAAAGGAAGAAAAAGGCACTCGGTATCCCTCCGAGTGCCACCACTAAATCCAAAGTATGAGTGTAATCCGGTATCGAAGAACAATTCATTACTCTGAACAAGTGGCAAAGTTAATACTATTTCTTCCGTCCTGAAAATTTCCTGCTCGTTTTCCTTTCGGGGAACACGAAAGTCGTGTTATAGTCCCCGTCAAAGGCGACTATGGCGTCGAAGCTCTTGCCCTGCTTGCTCTTGAAGCCTTTGAGCAGCTTCGTATGCCCGTCGGTGAGCAGTTCTTTGATCTCGTCGTCGGAAAGGGTGCGGTTCGCTTTTAGGCGGAACACGGGCAGCCCACACTCCGCGTTGTCGCAGCGTACCACCTTGCCGTAGAACTGCATGTTGCCCGTCCCACACTTGGGACACTTGCAGCCGGAATCCCTGCGGGAGAACAGTTTGTCGCACGAGAGCAGTTCGGAGGTGATTTCGCGTGTGTACGCCTCTATCTCCCTGCGGAAGGTGTCGGCTGGCAGCTCCCCGCGCTCGATGCGTGCCAGATTCTTCTCCCATTCGCCCGTCATGGCTACGTCGGCGATGCGCATCGTCTTCACGACCGAGTAGAGGGCAAGCCCTTTTTCAGTCGGCACAAGCGACTTCTTGCAGCGTTCCATGTATCCGCGCTTGAAGAGCGTTTCGATAATCGCCGCACGGGTGGCGGGCGTGCCGATGCCGCAGTCCTTCAACGCCTGACGGAGTGCGTCGTCCTCTATGTCCTTGCCCGCCGTTTCCATAGCGGACAACAATGTCGCTTCGGTATGCAGCGGCTTGGGTTTGGTCTTGCCTTCCGTGATGGAGCAGCCTTTCAGCGTCAGCGTGTCGCCTTCCTCCCAACCGGGGATGGCGGTTTCCTCCTTGTCCTCCTCGCCATAGACGGCACGCCATCCGGCTTGCCTGATGACGCTACCTTTCACCGTGAACTCCACTCCGGCACACTCTGCCGTGACGGTGGCGGTATCCTTGACGCATTTCTCGGAAAACGCCTCGATCATGCGTCCGGCAACCATCTGATAGACGGTGCTGTCCTCTTTGGAGAGGAACAGCGGCTTCTCGCCCGTGACGAGCAGGGCGTGGTGGTCTGTCACCTTGCTACCGTCCACGCTTCTGCGTGTCGGTACGGCTTTCGGCTGCACCTTGCCTTTCCATTCGGGCAAAGCCCCGATGAAGGCGAGCAGCTTGGGGATTTCGGCGAACACGTCTTCGGGAATGTAGCGGCTTCCGGTTCTCGGATAGGTGATGAGCTTCTTCTCGTAGAGCTTCTGCGCGATTTCAAGCGTCTGTTCCGCCGTGAAGCCGTGCTTGGCGTTGGCTTCCTTCTGGAGCGTGGTCAAGTCGTACAGGAGCGGTGTTTCCTCCGTCTTCTCCTTGCGTTCGGCTTTCGTGACAGTGGCTGTGCCTGCCGACTTCACCTTATTATACAGTTCCGTCGCGGGCTCTTTCTCTTTCCATTTTTCGGAAGATGAAAACTTCACCGTTCCTTCATCGCAGCCGTCCGTCGCGATATGGAGCTGCCAGAAGGCTTCGGGGCTAAAGCGGCGGTTCTCCCAATAGCGTGCGCACACCATCGCCAATGTAGGTGTCTGCACCCGTCCGACGGAATATGTGCCGTGTCCGGCGGCGATGGAAAGTGCCTGCGTGCCGTTGATGCCCACAAGCCAGTCTGATTCGCTCCTTGCTTTGGCGGCAAGATAGAGGTTGTCGTATTTGCCGCCCGCTTCGAGGTTGCGCAGTCCCTCGCGGATAGCCTTATCTGTAAGCGAGCTTATCCAGAGGCGGACGAACGGGGTGGTGCATCCGGTATAATGGTAGAGGTAGCGGAAGATAAGCTCACCCTCGCGTCCTGCATCGGTCGCCACGATAATCTGTTCGCTTTCCTTGAATAGTCGGGCTACGGTCTTGATCTGCGTCACCACGCCGCTGTCGGGCTTGTAGCCCTTCTCCGTCTTTACCTGACGGGGGACGAGCGTGAAGGTGTCGGGGATGACGGGCAGGTTGTCACGGACGAAGCCGCGTATGCCGTAGCCGTCGGGCATGGCAAGCTGCACGAGGTGTCCGAACGCCCATGTCACGGCGTAGCCGCCTCCCTCGAAATATCCTTCCTCTCTCTTTGTCGCGCCCACGATGCGGGCGATCTCACGTGCCACAGACGGCTTTTCTGCAATGATTGTCTTCATATTTTTCTGTCGTTTTGAATTTTACAAATGTTACTTCGGATTTAGTGGCGGACACTGGATTACATCTTCATGCCCTTGCCCGTTTTCTTCTGCGGCTTCTCCTGCTGCTGTTGCTGTGCGGTGTCCTTCGGGGCGGTCTGTCCCTTTCGCAACGGCTCCTTCAGGTTCTTGGTAGCCTCGTTGGTCTTGCCCTCGCTGTTCACCGCCACCTGCGTGCGGCTCTCGTTGGAAGACGCGACCTTCTGCGCGTTGTCTGGATTGGTGTCGTAGCGGTACGGGCGTCCCTTTTCCGGGTTGAACTTGATGTACATCGTGGCGTGGAAGCCCTGCTTGTCGGTCACGTTCTCCAGTTTCACGGCTTTGCCCGCCACGTAGTCGGCTTTCTGCTGTTCGGTGAAGTCCACGCCGCTCCATTTGCTGATGGGGCGGATGCTGCCGTCGGCGTTCGTCCACGTGTTGCGGCGTTGCTCCTTGTTCGTGCCCCCGGCATTCTCCGTACCCTGCGCCTGTCCTTGTGCGGGGTTGTTCTTCGTTTCCTGCGTTTGGGCGGTACGGGGCGACCTGCCGGTTCCCGGCACGAACTCCACGCCGCGCTGTTCCACATTCACTTGCAGGGTGGTGACGAACTTCCTGCCGTCCTTGCGCTCGATGAGCTTGTCGCGCACGGGTAGCCCGGCACGCAGCATGCCCTGCTCCTGCTTGGTGATTTCCGTCTTGCCGATGCGCTCCGGTATGCGCACCTTGCTGGCCGGGACATCCGTGATTTCGTTCGTCTTGCGGTCGATGCTGACGAACGAGGGGATGATCTCGCCCGTTTCCCTGTCCACGAGGTCCACGACCCTGCCGAGGTTGCCCGTTTCGCGCAGGTTCTTACGGTCTTCGTCGGAGAACTTGTGTTCCTTGTACTCGTCGAGCTTCTGCTCCTTGCGGATGAAGTGCGGCACAAGGCTGACATTGCCCTCGCCGTCCTTCTTGAAGGAGAGGCGGGCGTCCAGCTCGAAAGCCTCTCCGCCGAAATTGGGCGACACCCTCACCAAGTCGGACTTGCCGTAGTTGAGCATCCTGTCAAGGTCGCCCGACTTTTCAAGGTCGTCGCGCTTCACGCCCCATTTCTCCTCCAACTCCTGCCAGTTGATCTTGCTCTCGTCGATGGGCCGGTAGCCCCGGTTGCCCTGCGTCTGCTGCGGGCTTTCCTGATTCTGTTCGTTTTTCTGTTCCAGTTCTTCCTGTTTTTTAGGTTCGTCATCTTGTTTCTGTTCCGGTTGTTCCTGCTTTTCGGCGGACTGCTCCTCCTGTACTTTCTTTTCGTAGCCGGAGGTGTCCACCTTGTGGGGCGCAAGCAGTTCCTTGTTGCCGTCGGGGTCTTTCAGCAAGTCCTTGATAACCTCCAGCAGTTTGTCGGCTTGATCCGCCGCGACACGGTAGAAACCGAAGCGGCTGGGTTCCTTGCACTGCCGGAAGAAGTTCTTGAAGAAGTTGTCCAGCACGTCGCCGTGCCGGTCGAATTGCAGGAAACTCTGCGAGTTCTCCGCTTTCGCGGGGATGCGCTTGGGGAAGCCGTCGGCGTTCAGCCCGGCTACCACGCTGATTTCGCCCGTCTTCTCGTCACGGACAACCAGCACGTCCTTTTCGTCTTTTTTCTTTGCCATCTGAAAAATGTTTTAATGGTTATTTTTGAAAGAAATTATGGATACGAGCCTTGTAGAAGGCTATGTCTTCCTTGCGGAAATCCTTTACATGTTCGGAGAGGAACGTCAGCACGTCCGCCTCGCTGTAATAGGTCTTTTTGCCGAGCGTCTTGTAGGGCAATGCGCCGATGCTGCGGTAGCGTTGCAGGGTGCGCTTGCTGATCTGGAGCAGCATGCACAGGTCTTGGTTGTCGAAAAGCCTGATCCCTTCCATCGGGTTCGGGGCTTTGCCGGACGGCTGCATGGATAGCAGCATCTCGTCCTGACGGTCGAGCCGTTCCATCACCTTCTGCATCCAGTTCTCGAAATTGTTGCGGGTAAGCAGTTCCATGTCCTACGTCCTCCTTCCTTTGGGTCTGCCGCCCGTGCGCAGCGTGTGGTTGCGTTTCATCTGTTCCGGTGTCGCGGCATCTCCCGTGACGGTGCTGTCTTCGAGCAGGCGGTCGATTTCCGACTGCCGATAGCGGCACTTGCCGCGCAGCACGACATAGGCGATGCGCTGTTCGCTGCGCATGCGCTGGAGGGTGCGGCAACTCACGTTCAGCAGGTGCGCCGCCTCGCGGGTGGTGAGCAGCCTGTCGGGAGCTTCTTCCTTTCTCCCGCCGGAAACGGCACGCACGTGTGCCGCTATCTCGGCTATCTGTTCCGTCAATGCGGTGAAGGCGGAACTTTCCATCGTTATCACTTTCATATTCAGTCCTTTCTTTTGGTTTCTGCGGCAAAATTCGGCAATAAACCAAAGGGGCTTTAACAGCTCACTACGTGGCTCACGTAAGATTTTTACGGATAATGGCTCCGTAAACCGGACAGACGGCGCAACAAGCTGCCTTTTAGCGGGAAACGGCACGTGTGCAAGGCGGCTTCGTTACCTTTGCGGCAAACTCTGAAATGTTTTGCTTATGGAAATAGTATCTATCGAGAAAAAGACCTTCGAGATGATGGTGGCGTCCTTCAACGCCCTCGCGGAGAAGGTAGCCGCCCTGAGGCGCAGGAGCGACGGCGGGCGGATGGAAAGGTGGCTCACGGGCGAGGAGGTCTGTGGGCAGTTGAGGATCAGCCCGCGCACGTTGCAGACCTTGCGTGACAGGCGGCTTATCGGCTACTCGCAGATTAACCGCAGGTTCTATTACAAGCCGGAGGAGGTCAAAAGGCTCATTCCGCTTGTCGGCACGCTCTATCCCGGCGGAAAATGATTTGATTTTTTATTATTCACAACCCACTGAATCCGAAATGATGATGAACGAGAACAATGAAGTGTTTACGATGGAGGACGAGCCGCTTGCCTCCGTCGTGCAGAACATGCGCAAAGGCTCGAAATGGCTTTCCGCCTTTCTGGAAAGTTACCGTCCGCCGCTGGATGGGGAGCGTTACCTGACGGACAGGGAGGTGGCGGAACTGCTCCGTGTCAGCCGCCGCACCTTGCAGGAGTACCGCAACAACAGGGTGCTGCCCTTTATCCTTTTGGGAGGAAAGGTGCTTTACCCCGAATCGGGGTTGCGTGAGCTGCTGGAGGCGAACTACAGCAAGCCGATGGAATAAGGCGGCTGCATGAAAAAAGGGAACGGGCAACTCCATACGGGCTGTCCGTTTCCTTTATAATTATATGTATGTGTGTTTAGCAATACCCGGCTTTTCCGTTCTGTATGAACATCACGTATGCCTGCCGCTTTTCCTTCGTGAGTGCCTTGCCTACCAGCCACGTGCGGAACACGTGCGCATGGTAGGTGTTCAGCCGGAAGGCGACGGGGATGATGATTTCAAGCGAGTAAACATCCGCGTGCAGCCCGTTTTCAAGCCGCATGTAGCGGCACACCTCGTAGTCGTTCAGCACGTCCGGCTTGCGGACGGCTCTGATGGCGGCGTTCACTGCCGGGACGCCCGTGTGGAACAGCCCGGCGATTTCTGTGGCGGTCATCCATACCCCGTTACCGGTTACGCTGACCCTGTTGTCCTCTATGATGATGGTTCCTCGTGTCATGGCTTCTCTGTTTTTAGATGGTGCAACCTGCAAATTCCTCGATGCCGTTCAACCTTGCGGCAAGGTTCTCCATGTCTTGGTTGAGCTTCTCTTTGGTGATTTTTGCGTATATCTGCGTCGTTTTTATGCTCTTGTGTCCCAGCATGGAACTCACCGTTTCAATGGGTACGCCGTTGGAGAGGAACACCGTCGTAGCTGCCGTGTGGCGGCTCTGATGCCACGTGATATGCTTGGTGATGCCGCAACGCTTGGCAACGGAACGGATTCCGGCAAGGCACGTGTTGTAGTGGGGAACGGGGAAAATCCTGCCGTTCCCGCACAGTCCCCGGTATTTGTCGATGATGCGCTTTGCGATGTCGAGCAGGCGGATATTGGACACCACGCCCGTCTTCTGGCGGTTGATGTTTATCCACTCGTGTTCGTCGAAGTAGGTATGGATGTTCTCTTCCGTCAGGTTGCGCATGTCGGCGAACGACAAGCCCGTGAAGGCGCAGAACAGGTAGAGGTCGCGGTAAAGCTCCTGCTTGGCGTTTTTCAGCCTGCCCTCCATCAGCAGCCGGATTTCCTCTTTCGTCAGGAAACTGCGTGTGGTTTCCTCCTTCTTGATTTCGTACTCCCGGAACGGGTCGCGTGTGAGCCACTCGTTGTTGATGGCGATGAACACCATCGTCCGCAAGGGGCAGACATACAGCCACACGGTATTGGTGCAGCAGTGCTTGTCCGTGCGCAGGAACATCTCAAAGTCGGAGATGAAGGCGGGCGTAAGCTCTTTCAGTGCAATATCCTTCACGCGGTAGCGGATGGTGAGGAACTCTTGCAGGTGCTTGTAAACGGTCCTGTACTTCAAGAGCGTGCCTTTGGCTTTCATGCCGGCCTCCACCTGTTTCTCGTAGTCCTCGTTGTGCTGGCGGAACACCTGCATCAGCGTGTGGTAGCGGT
>OGXA01003271.1_pt1 | contig 10575 bp, 10 predicted proteins | sample 1576171 | NCBI WGS metagenome assembly OGXA01 (sample SAMEA3541587, study PRJEB24748) | human gut metagenome | biome: human gut; feature: human-associated habitat; material: faeces | place: China | collected 2012 | reverse complement strand
AAAAGCCATGGGTGTGACTATCGTGGAAAAAGGTGGGTATGAGGCAGATGATATTTTGGGGACCATTGCAAAACGCAGCGAAGCAGAGGGACTTGAAGTATCCGTTGTGTCAGGAGACAGGGATTTATTGCAGCTTGCTACCGACCATATTAAAATCCGTATTCCGAAAACAAAGCGCACCGGAACCGAGATCGAGGATTATAATACGAAGGAAGTTTTGGACAAATATCATGTGACGCCGATCGAGTTTATCGATGTGAAAGCATTGATGGGCGATACTTCGGATAATATCCCGGGTGTTCCGGGAATCGGAGAAAAGATAGCAACAGCTCTCATTGCGCAGTACGGCAGCATTGAAAACTGTTATGCGCATGTGGATGAGATCAAACCACCGCGGGCAAGCAAGAATTTAAAGGAAAATTATGAGCTTGCACAGATGAGTAAGACATTAGCGACAATCGAGATCCATGCAGATATTGACTATGATCTGCAGAGTGCAAGATTAGAGCAGATCAAAGATCTGTATACAGAGGAAGCATATCTTTTGTGCAAACGTCTGGAGTTTAAGAATATGCTTGGCAGATTTGAGGTGGATGCACCAAAGAATCAGGCGGAAGAACATTTTAAGCTTGTGACAGAGAAGAAGGAAGCCGAAAAGATTTTTGCAAAGATCAAAGGCATAGAATGTGCATTTCAGATCATTCCGATGGAGGAAAAAAAGGATGCGAACATGGATGCGGGGGGGCAGATGAATCTTTTTGCAGCATCGCAGACGAATGAATTTCTTGGAATGGCAGTCTGCTTTGGGGAGAAAGACACCTACTTTTTCAAGGCTGGGGAAGAACTGACAAGCAGCGTGTTGTCAGACCTCCTCACACACTCTGAGGCGGCAGGATACATGACACTGGATTTAAAACCGCAGCTTGGACTGCTCCATATGATCGAGCAGAGAGAGAACGGATGTCTGAACCAGAAAAACATTTTTGACAACGTCATCGCAGCATATCTGCTGAATCCGTTAAAAAATGAATATCCGTATGAAGACATCGCAAAGGATTACTGCAGCCTGATGATCCCATCGAGAGTGGATCTGCTTGGAAAGTCAGGCTATGATCTGGCAATGGATGAGAAACCGGAAGGATTTTTAAAGACAGTCTGCTTTATGGCGTACACTGCATTTTCCAGCAAAAAAGCAATGATGGAAGAGCTGAAGGCAACCGGAATGGAACAGCTCTATGAAACCATTGAGATGCCGTTAGTGTTTACCCTTGCAGACATGGAACACACAGGAATTGCCATTGATGCAGTTAATCTGAAAGAGTATGGGGAGAAACTTGCAGTCCGCATCAAAGAGTTAGAAACCCGGATTTATAAGGAAGCAGGGGAAGAGTTTAATATCAATTCTCCGAAACAGATGGGAGTGATCCTGTTTGAAAAGCTTGGCCTTAAGGGTGGAAAGAAAACAAAGACAGGTTATTCCACAGCGGCAGATATTCTGGAAAAGCTTGCACCGGAGTATCCCATTGTAAAGGATATTCTGGAGTACCGTCAGCTTGCGAAACTGAAATCTACTTATGCAGACGGGCTTGTTGGTGAGATCGCAGAGGACGGCAGGATTCATTCTACTTTTAACCAGACAATTACAGCAACAGGAAGGATCAGCAGCACAGAGCCGAATCTTCAGAATATCCCTGTAAGAATGGAGCTTGGAAGACTGATCCGTAAGGTATTTGTTCCGGAAGAGGGATATGTATTTCTGGATGCGGACTATTCCCAGATCGAGCTTCGCGTTCTGGCGCATATGTCAGGGGATGAGAAACTGATCCAGGCATATAAAGAAGCCCAGGATATCCACAGACATACAGCATCAGAGGTATTCCATGTGCCCTTTGATGAGGTGACAGATCTGCAGAGGAGAAATGCCAAGGCAGTAAATTTTGGAATCGTTTATGGGATCAGTTCCTTTGGGCTCAGCCAGGATTTAAGTATCACACGAAAAGAAGCAGCAGAATATATTGAAAGATATTTTGAAACTTATCCAAAGATCAAAGGATTTCTTGACGGACTGGTGGAAGAGGGAAAAGAAAAAGGATATGTGACTACCATGTTTGGCAGACGCAGGCCGATCCCGGAACTGAAATCCGGTAATTTTATGCAGAGGTCTTTTGGGGAGCGAGTAGCCATGAACTCTCCAATACAGGGAACTGCGGCGGATATCATTAAAATTGCAATGAACCGTGTGTACAGACGATTAAAGGATGAGAATCTTAAATCCCGTCTTGTACTTCAGGTACACGATGAACTTCTGATAGAGACCTGTAAAGAGGAAATCCCGCAGGTTTCTGCTATTCTTGAAGAAGAGATGAAAGGTGCCGCAAAGCTTTCCGTAGAACTGGAAGTCGATATGCATCAGGGTAATAACTGGTATGAGGCGAAGTGATGATGATAACAATAGGAATTACCGGCGGAGTGGGTGCCGGAAAAAGTACAGTGCTTGATTTTCTTGAAGAAAAGTATCAGGCATATGTGATGAAAGCAGATGAGATCGGGCATCTGGTGATGGAGCCGGGGCAGTCCTGTTATGAACCGGTGATTGCACTATTTGGAAGACAAATCATAAAAAATGATAAAACTATTGACCGCAGACAGGTTTCGGATGTAGTATTTTCACATCCAGAGCTTCTGGAGAAATTAAACCAGATCATCCATCCGGCTGTGAAACAGTACATCAGAGAGCAGTTAGCTGTAAAGAGACAGCAGGGACAGAAGATATGTGTGGTGGAAGCTGCACTCCTTCTGGAAGATCATTATCAGGAGTTTTGCGATACGATATGGTATATTCATACGGATGAAGAGATCCGTATCAGGAGACTGATGGAGAACCGCGGTTATACAAGAGAGAAATCAGTCAGTATCATTGCCAGTCAGGCACCGGAGACTTTTTTTCGGGAAAATGCAGACTATGTTGTGGTAAATAACGGAGATTTTGCACAGACCAGACGGCAGATTGAGGAAGGAATCAGAAAATATGAGACTTTGTAGCATTGCCAGCGGAAGCAGCGGAAACTGTATTTATGTGGGCTCAGATAATACCCATCTTCTGGTGGATGTAGGCATCAGCGGAAAAAGAGTAGAACAGGGATTGAATTCTCTGGAATTGACAGGAAAAGATATTGATGGTATCTTGATTACACATGAACATTCGGATCATATCAAAGGTCTGGGCGTGATCGCAAGGAAACATCAGATACCGGTTTATGCGACAGAAGGAACTGTGGAAGCTTTATCTCACATGAATCTTGGAAAAATGCCGGAAGGGATTTTTCGTGAGATACACGAAGATGAGCCTTTTGAGATTAATGATCTGACAGTGAATCCTTTTACGATCCCTCATGATGCTGCACAGCCCGTAGGATACCGGGTAGAGTGTGGAGAGCATTCTGTGGGGATTGCTACAGACCTTGGAAAATATAATGAGTACATAGTCGGTAATCTTCAGAATCTGGATGCGCTTCTTCTGGAAGCAAATCATGACATCCGTATGCTGCAGGTTGGAAAATATCCATGTTCGTATACGGTGACATGAGAGGGGAAGATATCCAATATGAATATAACGGGGGAAGCGGAAGAGCAAACTTCTACTACTATATGGAATATACAACTGCAGACAATTTCACCACCTCAACAGCCGTATGGCAGATGCCTTATGTAGTCATTGCACGCGCCAACCGTCTGATTCAGGCAGCAGAAAGTGGCAACTTGACCGATGCGGCAGAGGCAAAAGCCACTATTGACCAATATGATGCAGAAGCAAAAGTTCTGCGCGCCATGGCACTGTTTGACCTTACACGTATCTACGGTAAACCTTATACGGTAGATCAAGGCAGCTCACTCGGTGTGCCCATCGCTACCTCCCCACTAGAATCGACAGAAAAGCCAAGCCGCAGCACGGTAGCTCAATGTTATGAGAGTATTGAAAAAGATTTGACAGATGCAATCAACTCAAATGCACTGCCCAAAACCAATGAAGTGGGTTATGTCAACCTTTGGGCTGCCAAAGCCTTGCAGGTACGTGTATATATGACAAAAGGCGAATGGAGCAAGGCTCTATCCGTAGCAGAAGACATCATATCAAACTCGTCTTACAAACTTTGGGAACCGTCAGAATATGTTGCAGCATGGAGCAAAAGTGATGCCAATCATTCAAAAGAAATCATGTTCGAGATTTCCATCAACAACAATACTGACTGGACAGACCGTGAAGGTATTGCCTATTTATATGCCGACAAGGCTGGCGCTTCTCCCGGATATGGAGATGTAATTGTCACAAAAGACTTCTCTGACATGCTTACATCCGACCCGGCAGACATCCGTAACGACATTTTATTGGCTGCGGCAGCAGGAGGATTTGACAAACGCAAAGTTTACATCAACAAAATGCCTGCTGTAAACGGAGATGTACGTTACTCCAATGTCCCATTGCTACGCTTGTCAGAAGTTTACTTGTCAGCAGCAGAAGCAGCTTTCCAAGCCGGAGACAAGAACAAGGCTGCCAACTTGCTGAATGATATCATCTCCAACCGTACAACGGATGAAAGCAAACAAGTAACCAGCGGAAATATCACATTAGACCGCATCTACATTGAACGCCGCAAGGAACTTGTAGGTGAGGGACAGCGCTATTTCGATGTTATGCGCCGAGGTGAAACTGTTACACGCTACACGGACGTTAATGCCAGAGGATGGCACGACGTATTGAGCGAAGAAGCGCGTACATTCAATCGAGATTCCAAGAAAGCGCTCCCATTGATTCCCGTAGGTGAAATCAATGCCAATCCGAACATAGAACAAAATCCAGGCTATTAATCAATAGTAGCCTAAAGAAACTTGGGAATTTTCCCAATGTGTTTTTATAAATAAAGTGTTTAGAGGAGGTGTGCCAGTGATGGTATGCCTCCTTCTTTCAATATATCCACCAATATCGGTTTCACTCCGCTGACAAAACACTCAACGGCAATAACCATCAGAATAAGCCCCATCAGACGCATCATCACATTATTTCCCGTCTCACCCAAGATTTTGACCAGCCGTGTGGAAGCACGCAATATGAAAAAGGTAATCAGATAAATAAAGGCAATCATTCCTATAAGAACTCCTTTCATCTGAATGGTATGGGCATCCTGCATCAGCACAATGGCATTGGCTATGGCACCTGGACCACAAAGCATCGGAATTCCAAGAGGAGTAATGGAAATATCATCGGCATAAGTCTTGATTTCCTCGTCTTTCAGCTTCATTGGAGTATAACGGGCTTGCAGCATATCGAAGCCAATCTTAAAGATAATAACTCCACCGGCAATACGGAAGCCATTGGTAGAGATACCGAAGAATTTAAAGAGAAACTGTCCCGCAAACGTAAAAACCATAATCGTAATAAAGGCAACCAGAGTGGCGCGCGATACTACCGACTGCCGTTCACGGTCCGTCATTCCATGCGTCATGGTCAAAAACACCGGCATGGTGCCAAGAGGGTTTGTCAACGTAAAGAAGGAGGTAAAACAAAGTAAAGCGAAAGGTAAGATTGTGTCCATAGCTGTATAATATACGTTTCTGTAGACAAAAGTACAACTAAAAATTTCAATGTCACAGAATCTGCATCAATTCTTTCAGATTACTGATATGATAAGTCGGTTGGAAAGGCAGTTCTTCCTTCCCCGTTACATTATAAAACACTTGGTGCATACCCACTCCTTTGGCTCCTGCCACATCATTCTCCCAACTATCGCCTATCATCAAAGAATCACACACCTCGGATTGTGTGGCAGAAAGTGCAAAATGAAAGATTTCGGGCCAGGGCTTCAAGATACCGATGTCATCAGAGAGAACAATCTTCTTAAAAAAGCGGTCGATACCTGCCGAACGCATCTTATGACATTGCAGTTCTTGGAAACCATTGGAAAGGATATAGAGGTTATATTTCCCCGCCAAATATTCCAGCACCTCATAAGCATGCGGCATCAGCCGATTTTTTGTGGGAATGACCGAAAAGAAATCATCAGAAAAAGCCTCAGCCAAAGCAACATCCCTCGCCCCTACTGCCTCCAGAGGATATAGGAAACGCTGGCGGTTCAACTCTTCCTTACTGACCTGCCCTCTACCGTATTCTTCCCACAGTTCTGTATTACGATGCTGATAAAGAGTATAGAAATGCAGGAAAGAGCGAAAGAAACGACCATAGTCATACTTGTGATACATTTCTTCGAATGTATCACGTGCATTAAGGGAAAATGCCCAAAGCGTATCGTCCAGATCAAAAAAGAGGTTTTTATATTGAGATGCCATAACTTAAAGGAAAGGTATATATAAAAATAGACGCAGATTATCAATTCCAATAACCTGCGTCCGTTCTGTATCAATCTTATAACAGTGTTATTTTACTTGGATTACCAAATACTTGGACACACTCCAGAAGTCTTTCGGATTTGTAATCTTCAAAGTCAGCTGTCCTTTATCATCTTTCTCCAACGCATAAGAGCCAGCAGGATGAGTGGTCAAGATATCAGCATCTTTGGAGTATAGTTTAATCTCTTTTGTCGTACGGATATCCACTTGTGTAAAGTAGTCCTTGTTGATATCAGAATCTTTCAGCACCTGGCCTTTTTTGAAAAGCCCGGTATTTGTCAATATCTTCTGGTCTTTCAGCTCCTTCTTTGTGCCAAACACAAACCAAGCTGTGTTAAGTGCCTTATCTTGCTCGGCAACGGTTTTGGCCTTCGCCTCATTTTCGGCAGTCAATTCCTCCTTCTCACTAGACAAGCCGGTCACGGCAGCATCCAGTTCCTGGATACGGATATTCTTGGAAGCCAGCTCAGCCTGCAATTCTTCAATACGCTGAGTCTTTGCCACCAACTCCTGAGTCAAAGATTCTACAGCTCTCTTCAACTGAACAGAGTTGTTTTTGCTGTTCTTCAACATAGATTGCAGTTTGGCAATCTGCTCCTTGTTCTCTTCCATCTGTTTACGGATAAATTCAATGTCCGACGCAATCTGCTGCTTGGCATTCAAAGAGCCTTCTGCCACAGCGCCACGTTGCAAATCCACACGGCTCTCCGCCGCATTAATCTGGCGGAATCCCTCTGAAATATCATTGAAAGTACCCATCATCTCGTCTAATTCAGCATTACGCTGAGTCAGTTCCATCAATAAAGAATCATTTTCAGCTTTCAGCTGGTTCTTACTGCCACCAGAGAAACTGTCACACGAAGCCATTACAGCCGCGCATACAATTAAAACTGCTAACTTTTTCATACGCTTTCGTTTTACGTTTGGTTAATGAAGTTATTTAATCGTCTATTCCTGCTACTACAATCACAATTTCACCGCGCGGTTCGTTCGCCGTGAAATGTTCTATTAATTCTGTAAGCGTTCCACGCACCGTTTCTTCGTGCACCTTTGAAATTTCCCGCGAAACAGATGCCTGACGTCCGGCACCGAAATGTTCGGTAAACTGCGCCAAAGCTTTTACCAATCTGTGGGGAGACTCATAGAACACCATGGTACGACGCTCCCCGGCCAATGCCTTCAGGCGAGTCATCCTTCCTTTCTTCTGTGGAAGAAAACCTTCAAAACAGAACTTCTCATTCGGCAATCCGGAAGCCACTAATGCCGGCACAAAAGCTGTCGCTCCCGGCAGGCATTGCACTTCGATGCCGTTGCGCACACACTCTCTGACCACCAGAAAGCCCGGGTCGGATATACCCGGTGTACCTGCATCCGAAATCAAAGCTACAGTTTCTCCCCCCTTTATTCTATTAACAACACTTTCAACCGTTTTATGTTCATTAAATTTATGGTGAGATTGCATCACATTCTTTATTTCGAAGTGTTTCAGCAATATGCCGGAAGTACGTGTATCCTCAGCCAATATTAAATCCACTTCTTTCAGAATCCGGATAGCACGGAATGTCATATCTTCCAAATTCCCTACCGGGGTAGGCACTACATAAAGTTTTCCCATACTTATCGGTTGTTTAGCTGAAATATTTTTTGAGGAGTTCCATAAAATCGACAGCGGCTTCATTCTCTTCATCCGGCTGCACTTCCGAAACGAAAATATCCATAGCCTTGTCCAAAGAAGGGGCCTCACCCAAACGTCGTACCACTTCATTCATCCGTGCAGCATCGCCTGCGAACAGTTCGCGGACAAAACGGAATGAATCGTTCAGACTGATGGCATGTTTCAAATCCTTGGCAGGCTTGATGCGTTCTGCCAAAATAGGAACTGTTTCCGGTTCCTCACATACCATCTTCACTGTATCAGGAATAACCGATTCGACCGGAGAAACCGATTCGGTCAAAGGAGTAGTAACAGCAGGGGGTTCCTCCAGGGGCGACACAACAGCCGTTGGCGCCTCCTCAAGCAGTTCTTGCAACGCCTCCAAGCGTGCCTTCATCTGCTGGATATTCCGTTTTGCCACAATCTTCAATGTCGGATTGGCATCACTTGAAATGGCCTGCATCAAACATTTCAATTCCTGAATATCTAATTCTATGTCGTTTAATAGGGTTTGCATATCCTTTACACAGTCCGTGTTAACGCTACAAATGTAGAAATAAATAATGAAAAAATATCGGAAAGCAAACAAAAGTGTTACTTTTGCGCTTAAATATAACACTCGAAAGCATGGTATTATTCTCAGAAGATCATATACAGGAAACCAAACGCAGGGGAAGAATTGAGGTCATTTGCGGTTCCATGTTCTCCGGCAAAACCGAAGAGCTGATAAGGAGACTGAAACGGGCAAAGTTTGCCAAACAACGCGTAGAGATATTCAAGCCTGCCATAGACACCCGTTATTCCGAAGCCGATGTAGTATCGCATGACAGTCATTCCATAGCCTCCACTCCCATCGATTCATCTGCCAGTATTCTGCTGTTCACTTCAGAGATAGATGTAGTGGGCATTGACGAAGCCCAGTTCTTTGACAGCGGCCTGATTGATGTATGCAACCAGCTTGCCAACAATGGTATACGCGTCATTGTAGCCGGACTGGATATGGACTTCCGCGGTATTCCATTCGGCCCTATGCCGGGACTGTGTGCCATTGCAGACGAAGTTTCCAAAGTACATGCCATCTGTGTGAAATGTGGTCAACTTGCCTCGTTCTCCCACCGTACCGTCAAGAACGACAAACAAGTACTGCTGGGAGAAACCGAAGAGTACGAACCGCTATGCCGAGAGTGCTATCAGCAAGCCATCCAAGCCGACCAAAAGGAAAGCGGTCATTAACGAATACAAAAAACAGAGCATTATGGAACGCAAAAAGATTACATTCGACAGTTTTATCCGCGGTGTCATACTCGGTGTCATTATTATCGGCATCCTTATGCTCTTCAAGCGTCTAAGCGGCGTATTGCTGCCATTCTTCATCGCATGGCTCATTGCCTATCTGATATACCCCCTGGTCACCTTCTTCCAGTACAGATTAAGGCTCAAGAACCGGGTCATATCCATCTTCTGCGCCTTATTCAGTATTCTGATTGTAGGAGGAACCGCCTTCTATCTGCTTGTGCCTCCCATGATGGACGAATTCGTCAGGGTAAAAGATTTGGTAATAGACTACTTTTCCAACGGAACCCACGACGGCAATGTGCCCAAAACACTCTCTGAATTCCTTCGTGAGAACATAGACACCCAGTTTGTCACCCAATTGTTCAAGGAAGAGAATATGCTGAACGCCATCAAGGAAACCGTTCCCCGGCTCTGGTCCTTGTTGTCAGAATCCGTCAATCTGCTGTTCAGTTTCTTCACTTTCTTCCTCATTCTTCTCTATATAGTTTTCATATTGCTGGATTACGAAAGCATTTCCGAAGGGTGGACCCACCTGGTACCACAGAAATACCGGCCCTTCGTAATCAATGTAATGAACGATGTGAAAGACGGCATGAACAGATACTTCCGCGGACAAGCATTCGTGGCATTGTGTGTCGGTATTCTGTTCAGTATAGGCTTTCTGATTATTGATTTCCCACTGGCCATTGGACTCGGCTTGTTCATCGGCGCTTTAAACCTAGTTCCTTATTTGCAGATTATCGGCTTTATACCTACCATCGTGCTGGCCATACTGAAAGCAGCGGATACGGGAGGAAACTTCTGGATTATCATTGCATCGGCCCTTGCGGTATTCATCATAGTACAAGCCATTCAAGACGGATTCATCGTACCGCGTGTCATGGGGAAGATTACGGGCCTGAATCCTGCCATCATCTTACTGTCTTTATCGATTTGGGGGTCATTGATGGGGATGCTGGGTATGATTATAGCACTTCCGCTTACCACCCTTATGCTCTCCTACTATCAACGTTTCATCATAAACAGAGAAAAAATTCACAAGTTTGAACAGACTGATAATCAACAAGAAGAGTAAAAGCAGAAGTCGTTCTCAAAACTTTTTCCCTTAATCCATTTGTTTTTTAAACAAAAGTGCCTATCTTTGCACCCGCTTAACAGCAATAAGGTCTGATTCGCTAGCTCAGCAGGTAGAGCACAACACTTTTAATGTTGGGGTCTTGGGT
>OGXA01003268.1_pt1 | contig 10589 bp, 8 predicted proteins | sample 1576171 | NCBI WGS metagenome assembly OGXA01 (sample SAMEA3541587, study PRJEB24748) | human gut metagenome | biome: human gut; feature: human-associated habitat; material: faeces | place: China | collected 2012 | reverse complement strand
AGCACTATGGCGTAGACAGTCTGCACGCTTATGGCGATTACGACGACTCTGCGATGTTCTCTCTTGCAGCTGCGAAGGTGGTAGAAAGCTATTATCGTTTCTATCTACGCAACTCTAAGAACGTCATATTCCACGCCAACGAATGGCAAACAGGCTTTGCAGCGTTGGTTTTGCAGCACAATGTGCCCGAAATAGCAACACTTTTTACTACCCACGCAACAGGAATAGGGCGCAGTATAGCAGGAAATAATAAGCCGTTGTACGGTTATCTTCAGGCTTACAATGGCGACCAGATGGCAGGAGAGCTGAATATGGAAAGCAAACACTCCATTGAAAAGCAAACCGTGCATTATGTAGACTGCTTCACAACGGTGAGCGAGATTACCGCTTTAGAGTGTAAGGAACTATTGGATAAGCCTGTAGACGTGGTATTGCCAAATGGTTTTGAAGACGATTTCGTACCGAAAGCAACCACGTTTAGCAAGAAACGCAAGGCAGTGCGCAAGCAATTGCTGCGCATAGCAGAAGTTCTCACGGGCACAACGCTCGGCGACGATACGCTCATTGTATCTACCAGCGGTCGTTATGAGTTCAGAAACAAGGGCATCGACGTGTTTATTGATGCGATGAACCGACTGAACCACGACGAGAAACTGCAACGCAACGTCCTCGCTTTCATAGAAGTGCCAGGCTGGGTGGCACGTCCTCGTACCGATTTGCAGGAGCGTTTGGCAACCGACAGTGTGTTCGACACAGCATTGGAACAACCGTTTGTTACCCACGAACTGTACGATGCAGACAGCGATAAAGTGCTGAATATGATGCGCCACTTGGGTATTGCGAATGCACCGACCGACAAAGTGAAGCTCATACTTGTGCCTTGCTACCTGAACGGCAGCGATGGCATCGTCGATATGCCTTACTACGACGTTGTGTTAGGCAACGACCTCTGCATCTATCCATCGTATTACGAGCCTTGGGGATATACTCCGTTAGAGGCGGTAGCGTTTAAAGTACCTTGCATAACAACCGACCTTGCAGGCTTTGGCTTATGGGCGAACCAGCAGAAGGGCAGATACTGCGAGATAACAGATGGCGTAAAGGTGATTCATCGCACCGACGACAACTACTCGGAAGTGGCAGATGCCATCAAGGAAACCATTAAGGAATACGCCGTAATGGATAAGAAAGCTGCTGACAGATGCAGGGCAAACGCACAAAAACTATCGAAGAAAGCCCTATGGAGTGAGTTCATACACGCTTACGAAACCGCTTACGACATCGCAATAAAGAACCGCGACGCAAGAATAAATGCGAAATAACGACAGCAAACGTATAAAACAGCAACGATTAACGCATAAAATATAAAAACAGAATAAATAAAATTATGAAAATTAAGTCTGATTATTCAAATGAACCTCAATGGAAAGAGGTGAATGTTAAGTCAAGTCTTCCGAAAGAATTGGCTTGTCTCGACGAGATTGCACACAACCTTTGGTTTGGTTGGACACACGAGGCACGTCCGGACATTCCGTGTAGGCAACCTTTTCTCGTTAATGTTTGATTTCGATTTCTTCTTTCATATCTATTTCCTGCCCGTTCTTGTCGTAGAACTCATATTGCAGGAAACCCAGTTTCTGACTGGGGATTACTTTGAGTCCGAATCCGTATTTGACTTGCCACTTGCGTTTCAGGGAAACGATGCCCTGATTGATGTAGGCTGCCACATACGGGTGGACATGAAGCGTGAAATTCTTAATCCCTAATTTATTGGCCATCGTGCTGATCTTGCTTTCCAAAACGTCTGTAAACAGAAAGCTTGATTTCACGGTACCCTTACCGAAACAAGTAGGACATACTTCATCCACATTTACATCCATGACCGGACGCACGCGTTGGCGTGTAATCTGCATCAAGCCGAATTTGCTTAATGGCAGGATATTATGGCGGGCACGGTCCTTCTTCATGTTTTCACACATGCGTTCGTACAATTTTTGCCGGTCTTCCGCCAGATTCATATCGATGAAGTCTACCACGATAATACCTCCCATGTCGCGCAGTCTTAATTGGCGTGCCAGTTCGTCTGCCGCCCCCAGGTTGACATCCAACGCATTGGCTTCCTGTCCGTCTTTCGACTTGGAGCGGTTGCCGCTGTTCACGTCCACGACATGCAATGCTTCCGTATGTTCGATGATCAGATAAGCCCCATGCTTATAAGATACGGTTTTTCCAAACGACGATTTGATTTGTTTGGTCACGTCAAAGTTGTCGAAGATGGGCAGTTTGCCTGTGTACTGTTTCACGATGCCCGCACTTTCCGGGGCTATCAGCGTCACGTAGTCTTTTACTTCGCTGAAAATATCCGTATCGTTGATATAGATGTTTTCATACGAAGGATTGAACAAATCCCGCAGCATGGCTACCGTGCGGCTGGTTTCTTCAAATACCAGTTCGGGAAGCTTGCTTGCTTTTTGCGCTTTAATAAAGGCATCCTCGCATCTTTTGACTAATACCTTGAGTTCCGAGTCGAGTTCGGCCACGCGTTTCCCTTCGGCTACCGTTCTGACGATAACACCGAAGTTTTTGGGCTTGATGCTTTGAATGAGCTGTTTTAAACGTGCACGCTCCTCGGCTGATTTTATTTTGGAAGATACGGACACCTTGTCTTGGAAAGGCATCAGTACCAGAAAACGCCCGGGGAACGATAGCTCACAAGTCAGGCGCGGCCCTTTGGTCGAAATGGGTTCTTTTACGATTTGTACCAGAATCTCTTGTCCTTGCTGGAGCGTGGTTTGTACGCTTCCGTCTTTCTCAAGGTCGGGCAGGATGGAAGCCTTCGAGAATGGGTACAATTTCTTTTTGTCGCTGGTTACTTGTTTGAGGTATTTGGTGTAAGAGTTGAATTTAGGGCCAAGATCAAGGTAATGTAAGAAAGCATCGCGTTCATAGCCTACGTTCACAAAGCATGCGTTCAGCCCCGGCATAAGTTTCCTCACTTTTGCCAGGTATATGTTGCCCACCACGAAAGAGGCCGACCGACCTTCTTTCTGAAATTCCACCAGCCTCTTGTCCTCTAACAATGCAATGGAAATCTCCTTGGGCTGAACATCTACTATAACTTCGCTTGTCATTCTTTTAATTTTACTATTTGATTCTATACAGCCTTGTTTACACAAAGAACAAACTTGTCGGAATCTGTAAAGAGCCCGTCCAAGTTTGTTCTCTATTCTTTACTTACAGACAAGCGTTGGCTACTTGCTCTTATGTCTGTTTTTTCTTAATCTTTTTTTACGTTTGTGTGTAGCCATCTTGTGTCTTTTTTTCTTCTTTCCGCTAGGCATAGCTCTAATGTTTTATAAGTTAATAAATCTGTTTACTATCTTTTTCTGTTCGAATGATTCTTACTTCTTGATTGCATCAACAAAGACCTTAGCCGGTTTAAAGGCCGGAATGTTGTGCTCGTCTATGATTATAGTCGTATTCTTGGAAATATTACGAGCCGTCTTTTTAGCTCTTTTTTTAAGAATGAAACTACCGAAGCCGCGAAGATATACGTTATCCTCTTTTTGAATCAAAGATTCCTTTACTGATTCCATAAATGCCTCTACGGCAGTCAGCACGGTCGCCTTGTCGATACCCGTTTTTTTGGAAATCTCGTTTACAATTTCTGCTTTTGTCATCTTTCTGTAAAAATAATTGTTTGTAAATGCCTAATTCCTAATTTTTTGGAATGCAAATATATAGCTTTTTAGCAAGGAAAGAAAGAATATCATTGAAAAAAAACTCGTTTTTTTGCTTTTTGCCATTCCAAAACAGCTAATTTTGTACCGTTTATCTGTTTTTGCAAGAATGAAAGATTATAATTTTGCTTATAAGTTGTTGGCATGGTATCATGAAAACAGAAGGATTTTGCCGTGGAGAGACACTCACGATCCATATATAATTTGGATTTCGGAGATTATCCTTCAGCAGACGCGGGTCGTTCAAGGATATGATTATTTCCTGCGTTTTATGAACCGCTTTCCTGATGTGGATGCTTTGGCGGCAGCTTCAGAAGATGAGGTATTGAAATGTTGGCAGGGGCTGGGGTACTATTCTCGTGCAAGGAATTTGCATGCGGCGGCTCGTCAGATTGTGGAGTGGGGAGGATTCCCTGAACGTTATGAAAATATCCGTCAACTGAAGGGCGTGGGGGATTATACGGCAGCCGCCATAGCTTCTTTTGCATTCGGGTTGCCGCATGCTGTGGTGGACGGGAATGTATATCGCGTACTTTCCCGTTATTATGGGATTGAGGAACCGATAGATACGGGGCATGGGAAAAAATATTTTGCAGCCATGGCGCAAGAGTTGTTGCCCGAGGGTAAAGAGGCGGCGGACTATAACCAGGCTGTAATGGATTTCGGGGCCATGCAGTGTGTGCCTAAGAGCCCTAAGTGCGAAGACTGTCCTTTGATTGACGGCTGTGCCGCTTTCCGGGACAGGAGAATACAGGAATTTCCGGTAAAATCCCGTGCTCTGACTGTGACCGAACGCTATTTACATTATATGTATATAGAGGTGGGGGGAGAGGTTGCAGTGTTCCGGCGGGAAAGCAACGATATATGGAAAGGTTTGTATGAACCGTTCTTGATAGAAACCCCTGCGGCATGTGCTCCGGAAAACTTGCTGAACGATGAAAAAGTTCCTTCATTTATCCGGTCTGATAAGGCTGTGATGACTTATTTGTGCGGGGGCGTTCGCCACCAACTGACCCACCGAACGTTGATTTGTGATTTTTATAAGGTGGAACTGGCAGATAAACCCGATGATTTCGGACGTAGTGTTTGTTGGGTAAAAAAAGAAGAACTGTCAAACTATGCATTCCCTCGCTTGGTTGTAATGCTGTTTGAGAAGTTTGGTTTATGGTAGGAAAATGAAAGGATTGCAGAAAAAGTGACGTTATAGTTGGTGGAATATGGTTTATTTATTAATTTTGGAGAAATTTTAAAATGAAAAGCGTATGTCTTTAAATAAAGTGATGTTGATCGGAAATGTCGGGAAAGAGCCCGATGTCCGTTATTTGGATAACGGAGTGGCTGTGGCTTCGTTGACTTTAGCCACAACGGAAAGAGGGTATCGTCTGCAGAATGGTACGGACGTGCCGGAACGTACGGAATGGCATAATATAGTATTGTGGAGAGGCCTGGCTGAGACAGTAGAGAAATACGTTCACAAAGGTGACAAGCTGTTTATCGAAGGAAAAATTCGTTCTCGTTCGTACGATGACCAGAATGGAGTGAAACGTTACATTACAGAGATATTTGCAGATAATATGGAGATGCTGTCTCCTCGTAATCAGGCTGGCCAGGTTTCAGGCCCTTCTGTCTCTTCTTCACAGTCTGCTTCCGCACAGGTGCAGGGCGGAAAAGAAGACTTACCCTTTTAATGTGTAACTAAATTTGTGAATTTTGGACCCTGATACATATTTATCCCAGTTTATAGCGTTATTTAACCATATAGAGGTTTATCCTCCGGATTTGGGAGCTACGATTGCTCTTGTTTTGTCTGTGTTATTGTTGGGTTGTTCCGGCTTTGTTTCAGCTTCAGAGATAGCATTTTTTTCTCTTTCCCCTACGGATGTGGGTAAGATAGAAGAGAACAGGCACGCAGCAGACAGCAAAATTCTCGAGTTAAAGAAAGATTCGGAGCGTTTGCTGGCTACGATTTTGATATCCAATAATTTCGTGAATGTGGCTATCATCATGTTGCTGAATTTCTTTTTCAGTAAAACTTTGATTTTCGGTGATAGTCGTTTGTTGGAATTCCTTTTCATGACCGTCTTGCTTACCTTCTTGCTTTTGTTGTTTGGGGAGATTATGCCGAAAATCTACTCATCCCAACACACCTTGAGCTTCTGTCGTATGGTGGCTCCTTCTTTTGTGTGGATTGAAAAGTTATTTTGGCCTCTTTCGTCATTGCTGGTACGGTCGAGAAAATTGGCTACGAAAGTGGTGCATAAAGAAAAACGGGCCATATCGGTCGACGAGTTGGAACAAGCCTTGGAGTTAACAGATAAAAAGTATATTGCGGAAGAACAGAATATGCTGGAGGGGATTATCCGCTTTGGAGGCGAGATGGCCAAAGAAATAATGACTCCTCGTATGGATATTGTAGACTTGGATATGAAAACTCCTTATCCGGAGGTGCTTCAATGTATTGTAGAAAGTAACTATTCCCGTATTCCGGTATATGCAGATTCGCGCGACAACATAAAAGGTGTGCTTTACATTAAGGATTTGTTGCCTCATCTGAACAAACCTGCAAATTTCCGTTGGCAGTCTTTAATCAGGCCGCCTTATTTCGTTCCGGAAACAAAGATGATTGATGATTTGTTAGGAGACTTTCAGAAGAATAAAGTGCATATAGCCATTGTGGTGGATGAGTTCGGAGGTACGTCGGGTATCGTGACGATGGAGGATATTATCGAAGAAATTGTAGGCGAAATAAATGACGAGTACGATGAAGATGAACGTCAGTACGTGCGGTTGAATGCGAATACGTATGTTTTCGAGGCAAAAGTCCTGCTTACGGATTTCTTTAGAATCATGAAACTGGATGATGATTTCTTTGAGGAGGTAGAAGGCGAGGCCGATACTTTAGCCGGACTTCTGTTGGAAATTAAAGGTGAGTTTCCGGAGCGTCATGAGGTGATCAAATATAAAAACTATTGTTTTGAAGTGTTGGAAATGGACGACCGGAGGATTCTGAAGATAAAGGTGACGGTGGAGAGTCCGGAAACGTCCGATGAGGTGTAAATCATAGAGAGAAAATATGCCGCTGTTTCGGAAAATAAATTGTGAGAAGGGATGGGGAGGTATATGGAAAATTACCGAGACCTTTGATGAGTTGTGTGACATGTTGCCTCACAGCGCATGTTATCGGGAGCATGCCTTCCATTTTGCGGCTGAGCGGAGGCGCTTGGAGTATGTGGCGGTACGTTTGCTTATCTTCACTCTGACAGGGGAAGAACTACAGGTGGAATATTTGCCGTCCGGCCGTCCTTTTCTCCGTGACAGAAGACTTCAGCTTTCCATTTCCCATACGTTCGGATATGCAGCGGTGTTGTTTTCGGAAGAATATGAAGTCGGACTTGACATAGAAGTCTTTTCAGAAAGAATTGTAAGGCTGAAAGAACGTTTGATCGGTCCGGAAGAAGCGGCAGAAACAACATACGAGATTCTTTTGCATTGGTCGGCCAAAGAGGCTGTTTTTAAGATTTTGGATGAAGAGGGTATTGATTTCAGGAAGAATCTGACGGTACAAAATTTAAGTTGCCCCGCGATGCCCGACCATACGGAAGCGAAAGGGGATTTTTCTTTATATTATCATTTGTCGGACGGGAAGACGGGAACCTTTCCGGTGCATTATGAAACTACGGCCGATTTCGTCCTGACTTATGCGTTTCGGAAGCTGTAAAATGAGGATGCAATAGCTGTTACCCGGTTTGAAATAAAAGTGAAGATACATCTCCCGTATGGAAAGGGAGACGTATCTTCACTTGTTTTTAGGCACGTACCACTTGTCTTTTCATCATTTGACAGAACAGTCCGTTTTGTTTTTTCAGTTCCTCCGGATTTCCGGTTTCTGCTACATGTCCGTCTTTCAGTACTACTATTTTATCTGCGTGTGCGATAGTGCGCATGCGGTGTGCGATAATCAGTACCGTTTTATGCTTGACCAACTCCGAGATACCTGCCTGGATTTTTGTCTCGTTCTCTACGTCGAGCGAGGCTGTGGCTTCGTCCAGCAACACGATGGGAGCGTCTTTCAATAACGCCCGTGCGATGGATATGCGCTGACGTTCTCCGCCCGATAAGGTTTCTCCGTTTTCCCCGATAACGGTTTGGTATCCTTGAGGCATTTTAAGGACAAACTCGTCACATCGGGCCAGACGTGCCACGCGCCTCACTTCTTCGTCAGTCGCTTCCCGTTTTCCGATTCTGATATTCTCCATGACGGATGTATTAAATAGGGTTACGTCCTGAAAAACGATGGAGAAGCATTTTAGCAGACTTTCCGGTTCAATCCCACTGATGTCTGTTCCGCCGAGCGTGATATGTCCGGCCGTGGCATCCCAAAAACGAGCCGCTAATTTGGCTGCCGTACTCTTTCCGCTTCCCGAGGGACCGACTAAGGCTGTGATTTCTCCTTGTCGGGCAGTAAAAGATACGTTGTCCAGGACTTGCTTTCCCTTTTCATAAGAGAAACTTACATGGTCGAACCGGATGTCATATCCGTTGGGATTGAACGATTTCTCTCCGTGTTGGACCGGCATGGCTTCCATTTCTTTCATCCTGTCTATACGGACGTCAAGGTAGAATAACGCCGCCAGATTGTTCAGCACTTCATTGATAGGAGTGTAAATACGTGAGCCGATAACCATGAATATCAAATACGTGAAAAGCTCCGTTTGACCAGAGGCTACCAAAGAGGCTCCGACAATGATAACACTTGCCAATCCGAGCTTCAAGATGCTTTGAGAGCCGTTGACGGCAATACCCATCAGTAATTCGCTTCGTGTCAGTTGGTGCTCGTATTTATCGATTTTCTCGTCCAATCCGTTCAAGTAAGCCGCTTCCTGGTGATAGGACTTGATTTCCTGAATCGTGTCCAGTCCTTCCTGTATTTGTTCGGTCACTTCCCTTTTGTTCAGGTAGTTCGTTCGGTTCTGCTTGTGCAGTTTTCTTTTGGAGAGGACGATGACGGCCAAGGAAATGGGGACCACCCAAAACAAAGCGAGTGTAAGTGCCCAGTCGTAGAATGCCATGCCTATCGTAATCAACAGGATGCTGAGCAGAGACGCAATGAGTTGCGGTACGGCATGCGAAAAAGTGTGTTCCAGTTCCGTACAATCGTCCATGATGGTGGTAGTCAAGTCGGACAGGTTCTTTTCTCCGAAGAACGCGAGCGGGAGTTTCCGTAGCTTTTCGGCCAGCGAGATACGCCGGTTGGCACTTTCGTCGTAAACGCAAGTGTAAGTGCTTCGGTACTGGAAGACGGCAATTACATACATAACAGCCATGAATGCGATTCCGAGTAGTCCGTAGTAACATATCCCATGTGCTATTGTGGCCTCGGGGTTGAAGACGGGACGAATCCAGTCTTGCAGGTATAGGAACACATATATGGCGGGCAACATCAGTGCGACATCCAGCCATACGGTCCAGAACACTCCCTTACAAAAATCCTTGGCACCTTTTTCCGAAAGGGCGAAACGGTTTCTTATTTGACTAAGCATGGTGAACCTCCTTTCCGATGGTCCAACTGACAGATTGCTGATATTCATTCCACATGGTTTTGTATATGCCGTTTTGTTTTAATAGTTCCTCGTGTGTACCTTGCTCGACGATTCGTCCTTTGTCGATTACCAGAATACGGTTGGCATCGGTAATGCTCGATAGCCGGTGAGCGATGGTCAGCACGGTTTTCCTGGCAGTCAGCTCCCTCAGTGCTTGTTGGATGAGGTGCTCGTTTTCCGGATCGGCGTATGCCGTGGCTTCGTCGAGTACGATGATGGGGGCATTTTTCAGGATGGCCCGTGCCAGGGCGATTCTTTGCCGTTCCCCTCCGGACAGATACGTGCCTTCCGTTCCGATTTTCGTATTCAGTCCTTCCGGTAGGCGGTCTATGATTTCCCTGCATTGCGCAAGGTCGAGTGCCCGATTGATTTCCTCCTCTCCGGCTTCCGGATTTCCGTATTTCAGATTCTCGCGCAGCGTCGTTTTCAGAAGATGAGGGTTCTGAAAGACGAATGACACGTGCTGCATGAGGTCCTCCGGTGCGATATGCTTGATATTGACGTGGCCAATCCGGATTTCTCCTTCGTCGGCATCCCAAAAACGGGGCAGCAGTCTGGCAATAGTTGTTTTACCGCCTCCCGAAGCGCCGACAAGGGCCACTTTCTTTCCTTGGGGGATGGAAAAGCTTATTCCGTCTACGGCTTTCTGCGTGGCACCGGGATAACTGAAACTCACGTGGTCGTAGCAAACATCAAAAGCCGTCGGCTTCTCCGGTTTTTCCGGTTGGGACAACGGCTTGTATTCGAGCAGTCGTTCCAAACGTCCGATTGCTTCTCCGGCCTGTCCCAAGGCTTCACTGAGATGCATGCTTTTCATGATGCTTTGCGAGAAAAGCGGAGTAATGAGTACGAACAGGAAGAAGTTGAGCAGGGCAGAAGCATAGTCGCCATCGTGGCTTACGATGAGAATGACGGTGGGAGCGAGGAAAAAGACGAAACTGTTGATGATAATCGTATAGCACGACATCGGTTTTTCCCACAGTCCGGTATAGGAAGAAGCCATTTGATTGTAGGCCATGATACTTTTATGGAAGTTCTTGAAAGAGTAGATGGTTTGTTGGAATACCTTGATGACCGGTATGCCCCTGACATATTCTACGGCTTCCGTATTCATTTCTTCCAGTGAAGTCATGTAGGCACGCATGAAGGCCTGTCCTTGCGTGTTCATGAGGTGTCCCATCAGGAACATGGCTACGGCTACCGGAATGATACAGACGAGCCCCAGTTTCCAATCGAACGCGAAAATCAG
>OGXA01003252.1_pt1 | contig 10635 bp, 12 predicted proteins | sample 1576171 | NCBI WGS metagenome assembly OGXA01 (sample SAMEA3541587, study PRJEB24748) | human gut metagenome | biome: human gut; feature: human-associated habitat; material: faeces | place: China | collected 2012 | reverse complement strand
GGAATCATGTCGCAAGCGACCGCGCTCGGCGCGAGAATGTGCCAGAGCACATGCTTTGTTCTATGGCAGGAGGGGAGACGGATGTTTTTTATCGGTGGCATCAGTTCCGGCGTGAAGCCGCTGGAGTACCTGAAAACAGTGATCTGCGGGCGCTGCGGCGCTTATGGGCGGTATCAGGTGTACATGACCTATATGTATTTTAGTTTCTTTTTTATCCCGATTTTTAAATGGAACCGGCGCTTTTTCGTAGAAATGTCGTGCTGCGGTGCGGTCTATGAGCTGGATCCGGAGGTAGGAAAGAGGCTGCTTCGGGGCGAGGAGGTCGAGATCACGGAAAGCGATCTGACACTTCGGCAGGATGGAAATGGAAATCCGTGGACGGGAAGTGAGGCATCACACCGTCATAAGGTCTGTCCGTCCTGTGGATTTGAGGCGGATGAGGATTTTTCGTACTGTCCAAAGTGCGGCAAACCGCTGTAAGGCGGGGAAATACAGACGGATACCGCTAAAAGAGTGATGGCGGCTGTGGAAGCAAGGGACGGTTACAAAAATTTGATACAGCGCAGATTTTGGCGCAAAAAAGAAAGAGAGGCAGACAATATGTTAGAAGCTGGTATCAAGGGAAGACAGGAAGTTATGGTTACGGATGAAAATTCCGCAGCAGCAGTGGGAAGCGGTCTGTTACCGGTGTTTGCAACTCCGGCGATGGTTGCATTGATGGAGAAAACCGCGTGGATGAGCGTGGCTCCGTACTTAAACGACGGTGAGGGAACCGTTGGTACAAAGCTGGAAATTGCCCATAATGCAGCGACCCCGGTCGGCATGCAGGTTTGGTGCGAGAGTGAGCTGGTAGAAGTAGACGGCAGACGTCTCGTATTTAAGGTAGAGGCATTTGACGCGAAAGGTTCCATCGGCGGCGGCACACATGAGCGTTTCATCATCAAAAATGAGAAATTTTTAGCAAAAGCACAGAGCAAGAAAGAAAACTAAAGGTTGCGAAGAGAGCACAGCCGGCTGAAAGCGCTGCGAGTATCGTATGCGGGATACTTTTGGCTGGCTGTTGTTTCGTGTAATAGGAAATTCCTTGAAATTTCCTATTACACAAAAAGGCACTAACGTGCCAATGATGCGCACTCGCGCGAAGAAGAAATAGGAAACTTCGTTTAACATTCATGTTAAGTAAAAAAGCCATTCAGACAGGAGTCTTTCTTGAATATATAATTTCTTGTTTTCGGATATGGCAACTGTTATAATTGATTGAAAACAGAAGCAAATAGAAAACCAAAATGGAAGTAAGAATAGAACTAGGCAAATGCAGAAATTTTAAAATGGAGAAGAAAAATGGAGCCAAACAAGATGAAACAGAAACGCCGGAAATATTTATATGCAGCGGCGCTTGGCATGACGTTCCTTTTGAACTTGAGCGGATGCAGCCGCCGGTTCACGAACTATCCGGAGACAGCCGGAACGGTAGCAATCGTGGACAGTACAGAGCGGGAGACTGTCCGAGATGAAAATGGAGAAAATCCAGATCAGCCGATTGATTTAGATAACCTGGGGGAACAGCAGTCGGCGGCAGAAATGGAAGCATTAGCTGCGGCGGAGGCGGCGGAGCCGGGCGTGGAGGAGCCGTATCTGGACGGGGGAGAGCTTCGGCTTTTAGCGTGTGCGGATATCTGGCAGAACCTCTCCTGCGTTATGAAGACGAAGGAAGGCGCGGTGATCGTGGTAGACGGCGGTCGTGATGTCGATGCACCGCATTTGATTGAGGTTATTCAGGAGTTGGGCGGTCATGTGGATGCATGGCTTTTAACCCATCCGCACAGCGATCATGTGGGGGCGATCACGGAGATTTTAAACATGGATCCGATGCCGATCTCGATCGGTAAGGTGTACTATTCATTTCTGAATAAAGAATTTTTAGGTCAGGAGCAGGTTTCAAGACGGGATTCAGATTTGGAGTGTTATGATCAGATCACGGAAGCGATTGCGAAACTGCCGGAAGCAGAAAAATGCGGGACGCTTACGAAAGGGCAGAAGATTTCAGTGGCGGGCGCGGAGATCACAGTGATGAACGAGCCATTTGCCTGCACGGAAAATAGTTTTAATAACAGCTCGGTCGCGTACCGCGTGGAGATGGGCGGAAAACGGATCCTGTTTTTGGGTGATATGGGCTGGCAGGCAGGGGAAGATTTTCTTGCCAATCATACGCAGGAGGAACTGAAATCGGATGTGCTACAGATGGCGCACCATGGGCAGAGAGGCGTAGAAGAGGAGCTCTATCAGGAGATTTCACCGGAGGTCTGCTTATGGCCGACGCCGGACTGGCTCTGGGATAATGTGCAGGATGGCGTCGCGGGCGCTGGTTCGTATAAGACGCCGATTGTCCGTGGATGGATGGTAACATTAGGTGTGAAGAAAAATCTTTGTGTCAAGGATGGCGATCAGATACTGCGGTAGTTTTTTATAAAAGATTAAAATAAAATTTTAAAAAGTTGTTTTCAGGGAAATGAAATGCTTTTGGGATGCGGTGCAGCGGATAGAAATAAGACATGAGCGAAAAAAGAGAGAAACAGAAGGAAGAAGAAAAAGTGAATAAAGACAGGAAAATGCGGTCGGAAACAATCATCCTACGTCCGGAAGTGCCGCTTTTAGAACGTTTATCCACCTATGCGGCGTCGGATGCCTACCCGTTCCACATGCCGGGCCACAAACGCCAGGTGAAAATGGGGATAACTTCCGTTCCGAATCCATTTTCGGTGGATATCACGGAGATTGATGGATTCGACAACCTGCATCATGCGGAAGATATTTTGAAAGAGTCGATGAATTCGGCGGCTGCGGTGTACGGAGCAGACCGGAGCTGGTATCTGGTGAATGGCAGTACGTGCGGGATTCTGGCGGCGATCGCGGCGGCGGTGAAGCCGGGGGAAAAAATCCTCATGGCTCGAAATTCCCACAAATCAGCGTATCACGCGGTGGTTTTAAACCAGCTGGAACCGGTATATTTATATCCGGAGGAGGTGCCGGAGTTTCAGATTCCGGGAGGGATCGAGCCAGAGCAGGTGGAACGAGCACTTTTGGAGCATCCGGAGATCCGGGCGGTGTTTGTGACTTCCCCGACCTATGAGGGGATCGTGTCGGATATCCAGGGGATTGCAGCGACGGCGCACCGGCATGGAGCGGCGCTGATTGTGGATGAGGCGCACGGCGCGCATCTGCCGTTTGGGGATGGGAACTATTTCCCGGATGGGGCGTTACAGGAGGGGGCGGACCTGGTAATCCAGAGTATTCACAAGACGCTTCCATCCCTGACACAGACGGCGATTCTGCATCTGAAAAGCCAGATTCTGGATGCGAAGAAGGTGGAACAGTATTTATCGGTTTACCAGAGTTCCAGCCCGTCGTATATTCTGATTGCGTCGATGGAGAACTGCGTCCGGTATATGGCAGAAAAAGGAGCCGGGGAGATGGCGCGGTATGGCGCGCGATTGCGGGAACTCCGGGAAAAATTGGCGAAGCTAAAACATTTCCGGCTTCTGAAAGAGGAAATCTGTGGTGCGGCAGGTGTATATGGATATGATCCGTCAAAACTGGTGCTATTTCCAGATTTTATGACGGGAACCAGACTGGCAGAGGTTTTGCGGACAGAGTACCATCTGGAGGCGGAGATGTCGAGCGGGCGGTATGTGCTTCTGATGACTTCGTTTATGGATACGGAGGAAGGATTTTCGCGTCTGGAGCGGGCACTTTTGGAGCTGGATGCGCGGGTGGAAAAGCTGGAGGCGGAAAGTGTTGGGCTGAAAGATGCAAAACAAGGCAGGCAGGAACCGTTTTCGGGAGCACAATTGAATCAGAAACCGAACCAAGAAAATGATTCAGAAAACTATCCGCAGCAGATGTGTCTCCCCTGGCAGGCATGGCATGGGGATGGCATGCTGGTGCCGCTTGAGGAGGCGGAAGGAAGGGCGGCGCGGACCTGCGTTACCATTTATCCGCCGGGGGTGCCGATGCTGATGCCGGGAGAGCGGATTGGAACAAGGGAGATCGCGCGGATCCGTGAGGATTGGAAGCTGGGACTTACGGTGGAAGGAATTTGTGAAAAATCAGACAAATTGGATTTGTGGATAGAGGTTGTTATTTAGCAGGTTCGCACATTTGCCATAAGAAACAGAGAAAAATCGGATTTATATATACGATGGAATGCGTGTGAAAATACTGGCTGGAAAGGCATAATAGGAAGATGGGACATATATTTTACGTGATGGGAAAGAGCGCGTCCGGGAAGGACACGATCTATAAGATATTGAGAGAGCGGCTGCCGCAGATCCGGACGGTAGTGCCGTATACGACCAGACCGATCCGGGCAGGCGAGCGGGACGGTGTGGAGTATTATTTTGTGACCGGAAAAAGGCTTGCGGATTTGGAGAAACAGGGAAAGATCATTGAAAAGAGAACCTACCAGACTGTTTATGGACCGTGGAGTTATGCAACGGTGGACGATGGGCAGATCGATCTGGGATCGCATGATTATTTCATGATCGGGACGCTGGAATCGTATGAGGGGACGCGGAATTATTTCGGCGCGGATGTGCTGGTGCCGCTTTACATTGAGGTGGAGGACGGTGAACGCCTTCAGCGTGCGCTTGACCGGGAACGGCAGCAGACAGAGCCAAAGTATGCGGAGCTGTGCCGCCGTTTCCTGGCGGATGAGGCAGATTTCAGTGCCGAAAATATGGAAAAATGTGGGATCCGGGCGGAAAACCGGTTTGAAAACCGCGAGCTGGAAGCGTGTGTGGATACGTTGGTAAGGGAAATTCGGGCTCACGGATTGGCACTTTTGGAACCGAAAGTGCCGTAAGAAAACGTGGTGGCAGCAGGAATTTGCCGTATTTAAATGCGAAGCCACGGCAAATTCCGTTACTGGGCACGTATGCGTGAACAGTAACAAATTCGGAATTTCATCGTACTAGGCAGAGGTTAAATCTTGTGTTATACTAAGATGATAGAGATTTACAAATAATAAAAGAAGGGCATGATAGAAGGGATCCCAACCGATCCATACGATTGAAACGATTTTAGAATTAAAATCCAGAGTCCAGCCCTGAAAGGAGCATCAAGATGGCAGGTTTTCACGATATTATTGGACATGAGAAGATAAAAGAGCACCTTCAGAAGGCGATCGGGTATCAGAGAGTTTCACATGCCTACATATTGTCGGGCGAGGAAGGAATGGGACGCAAGACGATCGCGAAGGCATTTGCCATGACGCTTTTGTGCGAGAAACATGGGACGGAGCCGTGCATGGAATGCCATTCCTGTAAGCAGTTTTTGTCGGGCAACCATCCGGATGTGATCTGGGTGACACATGAGAAACCGGCGAGCATTGGTGTCGATGATGTCCGGATTCAGATCAATGATACGGTTTCGATCCGCCCGTACAGCAGTCCATATAAGATATATCTGGTCGATGAGGCGGAGAAAATGACGGTGCAGGCGCAGAACGCTCTTTTAAAGACGATTGAGGAGCCGCCGGCCTATGCGGTGCTGGTGCTTATCACGACGAACCCGGAGGTATTTCTGCCGACGATCCTGTCCCGCTGTATCCAGTTGAAACTTCGTCCGCTCAAGGATTCGGTGGTAAGCGATTACCTGACGGAGAAAATGGGCGTTTCGGATGGTCAGGCAGATATTTATGCGGCGTTTGCGAGAGGAAATTTAGGAAAAGCGATTCATCTCGCCTCTTCGGAGGAGTTTGCACTTTTGTACCGAGAGGTGCTGACGCTGCTTAAAAATATCAAGGACATGGATATTCCGATGCTTCTGGATTATATCCGCAAGCTGCAGGAGGACAATCTGGATCTGTATGAGTGCCTGGATTTCATGCAGCTCTGGTACAGGGATATTCTGATGTTTAAGGTCACAAAGGACATGAATTCGCTGATCTTTAAGGAGGAGTATTCAGCGGTCAGCAGTTGCTGCCAGAAGAGTTCCTATGAGGGGCTGGAAGAGATATTGAGTGCGATTGAAAAGGCAAAAGTCCGGCTGAATGCTAACGTCAACACCGATTTGGCGCTGGAGCTGATGCTTTTGACGATGAAGGAGAATTAAATTTATGATAAAGGTAATCGGAGTCCGGTTCCGCAAGGCCGGAAAGGTATATTACTTCGATCCGGCGCAGATGGAAATCAAGATGGGCGACCATGTGATCGTGGAGACCGCCCGCGGAATTGAGTTCGGAGAGGTGGTTCTTGGCGTCCGCGAGGTGGATGAGAAGAAGGTGATCCAGCCGCTGAAATCGGTCATTCGTATGGCGACGAAGAATGACGAGGAGCTGGAACGGAAGAATAAAGAAAAAGAGCATGAGGCATTCCAGATCTGTCAGGAAAAGATCCGCAAGCATGAATTGCAGATGAAGCTGATCGATGCAGAATACACCTTTGATAACAATAAGCTGCTGTTTTATTTTACGGCGGATGGAAGAATCGATTTCCGTGAGCTTGTCAAGGATCTGGCGGCGGTCTTTAAGACGCGGATCGAGCTGCGCCAGATTGGCGTCCGGGATGAGACGAAGATTTTGGGTGGCGTCGGTATCTGTGGTCGTCCGCTCTGTTGTCATTCATATTTATCGGAGTTTATTCCAGTTTCAATCAAGATGGCAAAAGAGCAGAACCTGTCCTTAAATCCGACGAAGATTTCGGGTGTGTGCGGTCGTCTGATGTGCTGCCTGAAATACGAGGAAGAGACGTATGAGGATCTGAACAGCCATCTGCCGAGTGTCGGCGATTACGTCACAACGGATGACGGGCTGAAAGGCGAGGTTCACAGCGTCAGCGTCCTGCGCCAGCAGGTAAAGGTGGTTGTGACGGTAGGACGGGATGAGAAGGAGATCCGTGATTACCGTGTGGATCAGCTCAAGTTTAAGCCGAAGCGCCGCCGTGACAGGGGAAATGTCAACGATGCGGAGCTGAAAGCGCTGGAGGCACTGGAGAAAAAGGAAGGAAAGTCGAAGCTGGATGATAATTAAAGAGGGCGAGCGGATCGATGAACTGCAGCGGAACGGATACCGGATCATCCAGAAGACGAACGGGTTCTGTTTTGGCATGGACGCGGTGCTTTTGTCCGGGTTTGCATCGGTGAAGCCGGGCGAGAAAGCGCTTGATCTGGGAACGGGAACTGGTATTATCCCGATTCTTCTGGAGGCAAAGACGGAAGGAAGCCATTTTACAGGTCTGGAGATCCAGGCGGAGATGGCGGAGATGGCATCCCGGAGTGTGGCGCTCAACAGGCTGGAAGAGAAGGTTTCGATCGTGCAGGGCGATATCAAGGAGGTTCCGACGCTGTTTGAGAAGGCATCCTTTGATGTGGTAACGACGAACCCGCCGTACATGAACGACAGCCACGGGCTGAAAAATCCCGATCTTCCCAAGGCGATTGCCCGCCATGAGGTTCTCTGCAATCTGGAGGATGTCGTGCACGCGGCGGCTTCGGCACTTCGTCCCGGCGGACGACTCTATATGGTGCACCGTCCGAGACGGCTCATTGAGATTCTGATGGCGATGAAAAGTCAGAAATTGGAGCCGAAGCGGATGAAATTTGTCCATCCGTTTGCAGATAAAGAGGCAAATATGGTTCTCATCGAGGCGGTGCGCGGCGGCGGCGCGCTGATGACAGTGGAAAAGCCGATCATTGTGTACAAAGAGCCGGGCGTGTATACGGATGAGATTTATGATATTTACGGGTATTAATGGAATAGGAGAACGATGGAAGGAACATTATATTTGTGTGCCACGCCGATCGGCAACCTGGATGACATCACATTCCGGGTGCTGGAGACGTTAAAGCAGGTGGATCTGATCGCGGCGGAGGACACGCGGCACAGTATTAAGCTTCTGAATCATTTTGATATTCATACGCCGATGACGAGCTACCATGAGTACAATAAGGTCGAGAAGGCGCGCGTGCTGGTGGAGAAGCTGAAATCGGGCATGAATATTGCCTGCATCACGGACGCCGGGACGCCGGGGATTTCGGATCCGGGTGAGGAGCTGGTGCGCCAGTGCTGCGAGGCAGGAATTAAAGTGACCGCACTTCCGGGAGCGGTGGCGTGTGTTACGGCGCTGATTATTTCGGGACTTCCGACGAGGCGGTTCTGTTTTGAGGCATTTCTTCCGACGGACAAGAAGGAGCACCAGCGGGTGCTTGCAGAGCTTCAGAATGAGACGCGCACGATTGTGCTTTATGAGGCACCGCACCACCTTCTGCGGACGCTCACGGAGCTTTACGAGGCGCTGGGGGATAGAAAGGCGTCTATCTGCCGGGAGCTGACGAAGAATACGAGACGGCGTTCCGAACGACGCTTTCGCAGGCGGTGGCGTATTATACGGAAAATGAGCCGAAGGGCGAGTGCGTGATCGTCATCGAGGGCAAATCCGTCCAGGAGATCGAGGCGGAGGATCAGGCGCGCTGGCAGCAGATGTCCCTGGAAGAGCATATGGAACATTATGAATCACAGGGAAACAGCCGCAAGGAAGCGATGAAGCTGGTGGCGAAGGACCGCGGGATTTCGAAGCGGGATGTGTACCAGGCGCTGCTGGAGGCGGAAGAGGCGTAGACACAAACGGAAAGCTGAAAAATGGGTAAGTGGAGTGGCGTTGGTGGAATGCCGGGGCGCTCCGGTTTGTGCAGATAAAAGAAAAATAGAATAAGATTTGAGAAAAGAACAAACTGTACTGATTAAAATATTTAAAAGTGTATATTTTAATCAGTACAGTTTTTGCTATAATTCCTACTAAGTTGATGCGGAAATGAATGTAAAAATACAGAATGTCAGTGAATTGTTTTTCGCAAGGCAGAATAGAAAGGCAGAAGAGGCGCTTGCCTGTGAATGATTCAGTGGATTCGGGTATTGATTGCAAGGATCGTAAGGACGCTTGGCTTACAAAGAAAAATCATATTCAACTACGGGAGGAATAAAAATGGCAGAGAATCGTTATGAACTGAATAAACAGCTGGCACAGATGTTAAAGGGCGGCGTTATCATGGATGTCACAACCCCGGAGCAGGCGAAGATCGCGGAGGCGGCAGGCGCGTGTGCGGTTATGGCGTTGGAGCGGATTCCGGCGGATATCCGGGCAGCGGGCGGTGTGTCCCGTATGAGTGACCCGAAGATGATTCGCGGCATTCAGGAGGCAGTTTCGATTCCGGTTATGGCGAAGTGCCGGATCGGTCATTTTGTGGAGGCGCAGATTCTGGAAGCGATCGAGATTGATTATATCGATGAGAGCGAGGTATTATCTCCGGCGGATGATGTGTACCATATTGACAAGACACAGTTCAAGGTTCCGTTTGTCTGCGGTGCGAGAGACCTGGGAGAGGCGCTGCGCCGGATCGAGGAAGGTGCTTCGATGATCCGTACCAAGGGCGAGCCGGGAACGGGCGATGTCGTACAGGCAGTCCGCCATATGCGTGCGATGAATTCGGAGATCCGCCGGGTTCAGAACCTGCGTGAGGATGAGCTTTACGAGGCAGCAAAACAGTTAAAAGTTCCGGTTCATCTGCTTCGCTATGTACATGACAATGGACGTCTCCCGGTTGTCAATTTCGCGGCAGGCGGCGTGGCTACCCCGGCGGATGCGGCTCTGATGATGCAGCTGGGCGCAGAGGGAGTCTTTGTTGGATCTGGTATCTTCAAGTCAGGCAATCCGGAGAAACGTGCGTCGGCGATCGTGCAGGCAGTAACGAACTACAAGGATGCAAAATTACTTGCTGCGATTTCTGAGGATCTGGGCGAGGCGATGGTCGGCATCAATGAGAATGAGATTGCAATTTTGATGGCAGAGCGGGGACAGTAAGATGGAGAAAAAACAGATAGGCGTGCTGGCAGTGCAGGGCGCGTTTGCCGAACACATTGCCATGGTACGGAAACTGGGCGCAGAGGCGTTTGAGATCCGGCAGCTTCCGGATCTGGAGCGACCAATGGACGGACTGATTCTGCCGGGCGGCGAGAGCACCGCGATGCACAAGCTCTTGGATGAGCTAGGGCTTTATGAGCCGCTTCGGGCAAAGATTGCGGCAGGGCTTCCGGTATATGGAACGTGCGCGGGGCTTCTGCTTCTGGCAAAGGAGATCGAGGGCGGAACGCCGTGCTTTGCGACGATGGATGTGTCGGCGGTGCGGAATGCCTACGGACGTCAGCTCGGAAGTTTTTACACGGAGGCTGAATTTGCCGGTCTGGGGAGGATTCCGATGACTTTTATCCGCGCGCCGTACATCGCTTCGGTTCAGGAAAATGTTAAGGTGCTGGCGACGGTGGACGGAAAGATAGTCGCAGCTAGACAGGGAAACCAGTTTGCGACGGCATTTCATCCGGAATTGAATGAGGATGTGACGGTGCACCGGTATTTTCTAGAAGAAGTCTGCAAAGGAAATTAAGAGTGTAATTTGGTAGAAATTAGCGTGTGGTTGATGAAAAGTGAAACCTACTGGTAAGGGGAGCGAGAACTGCAGCCATTTAAAGCGGTCAGAATGGATGATATATTTCTGAAATGTGGGAAGATGTCATTGATTCTGACCGTTTTTTTATCTCAGTCGAGAAGACTCCCACCTCTTCAGGTGGTGAGTAATAGCAAATTT
>OGXA01003247.1_pt1 | contig 10655 bp, 10 predicted proteins | sample 1576171 | NCBI WGS metagenome assembly OGXA01 (sample SAMEA3541587, study PRJEB24748) | human gut metagenome | biome: human gut; feature: human-associated habitat; material: faeces | place: China | collected 2012 | reverse complement strand
CCCGAAGAATCCGAAATCACTGGCACTGCGTACGCACTCACAGACTTCATCGCTGCGCTCACGGCGCGGCGGACGCTCAAACTCCAGCTTTTCCGGTACAAAGTCTGCCGGCGCAGCCTTTACCAGACGAGGCGTGTTATCATCCGTGGTGATGGACAGCTTCTGCGGCTTCTCAGCGGGTTTCTCTTGCTTCGGAGCCGGCTTTTCCGCCTTGACAGCAGGCTTCTCCTGCTTCGGCTCAGCCTTGGGAGCGGGCTTGCGCTCCTCACGCTTTACCTCCGGCTTTGCCGCCGGAATATCCGGTGCTTCATAGGTCACGCGCACACGTGCCGGCGTTGCGCCGATACCCAGAAAGCCCTTTTTGCCGATCTCGAGTACCTCTACCGATACATCGTCGCGCTCCAGACCGAGCTGCTTGAGAGCATTCTCGACTGCTGCGTCACGGTTTTCACCGGTAGCCTCTAAAAACTTCTGCATGATTTACTTGTCCCCCTTTTTGTTCTTTGCGTTCTGGGACTGCTGCTTCTGTGCAGCCTTGTGTGCTTCACGCTTGGCCTGCTTCTCTGCCTCGATGCGGGCAGCCTCAGCAGCCTGCTTGGCCTCCTGCTTGCCGCGGAGCGTCTTGGTGAGGATGATCTCCTGTACGCAGGTAAATACGTTGTTGAAGATCCAGTAGATGCCGATCGCACCCGGAAGGATGAACGCGAAGTACAGCGACATCAGCGGCATCATAAAGTTGAGCATCTTCATCTGACCTGCTGCCGCAGAGTTCTGCGTGCCCTGCATCTTCTGCATGATGTAAGAGGACAGGAATGCGGTCAGACCAGACAGGATCGGGATGATCCAGATAATGCTCGGATGAGAGATAGACGGCGTATCAGCCAGATTCAGACCAAAGAAGTGGAAATCCAGCGGGAAAATGGTCTCGCCGCTCTGCAGACAGTTGGTAACAGCATCCGAGAAATGGCCGCTTCCGTCCACGAAAGCGTTCAGTTTCTCGGCGATCTTGATCTGAACGGTGTAGTTTGCGCCCGCAAGCTGATCCAGACCGATCATCTGCGCCAGTGCGATAACCGTCTCGCGGCTCAGGCCAACGATGTACTGCAGCGGCTGCTGAACCGCGTAGTACAGACCCATCATGATCGGCAGCGGGATGAGGTTGGGCAGACAGCCGCTCATCGGGCTGACGCCGTGCTTCTCATACAGCTTCTGCATCTCCTCGTTGAGCTTGACACGGTTGTTCGCGTACTTCTTCTGCAGCTGCTGGAGCTCGGCGTTCATCGCGCTCATGGCGAGCATACTCTTCTTGCTCTTGATGGTCAGCGGGATGCAGACCAGCTTTACCAGCAGCGCGAACAGGATAACGGCGATACCGTAGTTCTGCACGATGCTGTACAGCCACTGCAGCAGCAGGCCGAACGGTCGAACGATCAAAATACCGAACAGTTTCGGATCTTTGATCAGGTTAGAAAGTTGATCCAGGGTCATAAAAACCTCCATGTTAAATTGTAAAACAACACAGTGAAAAGGATTTTGCAAAGCAAAATCCTCACTTTACCGCCGTAAGGCAGTATAAAACATGATCCCGTTCCTATTATGGAACCGGATCATAGGGTCCTCTCTTAGAGAAAGGATTGCAGCGGCAGATGCGCTTAAACGCCAGCCAGCCGCCCTTGATCGCGCCGTATTTCTCGATGGCCTCGATCGCGTACTGCGAGCAGGTCGGGATATACCGGCAGCAGGGCGGTTTGTTTGGAGAAATATACCGGCGATAAAACCGGATCATCGCCAGCAGCAGCCGCTTCATGTCCGAGCTGCCGCAACCTTGTTGTCCTTCAAGGCGCGCAGCAGCGATTTTTCGATTTCCTGATAGCTTGCGCCTACGGCCCGTACCCGTGCGACCAGCACAAGGTCGATGCCGTCGGCAAATTTGTCCTCGTTGAGACGATACGCCTCACGAAACAAACGCTTGATGCGGTTTCTTTTCACCGCACACGCCAGCTTGGCACTGACGGTGAGTCCCAGCCGGTTGTAGCCGAGCTTGTTCCTGCGGCAGTAGATCACAACGTGTTTTCCTGCCGTGGACACACCACGATGATACAATCGGCGGAATTCGTGGTTTTCCTTTAAGGATACTGTTTTTTTCATCTTCTGATGCTCCCGTTTTTTCCTGATGCCCTCGAAAAAAACGTATTTTTTCTTTGCATCTGATGGTTTGCAAAGCTGATTTTACTATTTCGTTCGTCACGGTCAGTAAAATCCGAACCTGAATACCGTATTTTCGCTGCATGGACTGCACCCAAAACAGAATGACACCGCTCCAGACAGCGATTGCTTGAGTGGTGTTGCCCGTAAACGAAAAAACGAGCCGCACGAATGCGGCTCGTTACGAACTCTTTTGCGCCGCTGGCGCGAATTTTCAGGAAGTCTGAATACTTCCTTTATAGGCTGTCATTAAGCAGACAGCTTAGCGCGACCCTTAGCGCGACGGCGTGCAAGTACCTTGCGGCCGTTGGACGTGGACATACGCTTACGGAAGCCGTGCTCCTTGGAGCGCTGACGCTTCTTCGGCTGGAACGTTCTCTTCATAACTTTGTGCACCTCCCTGTTCTAAAATTTACAGATGGGCACCGGCATAGGTCCGGCGCAAGACGCGGGCATATGCCGCTGCCTGTCTGCATAATAGGATACGATATTTATTATCCTATATAGGTTCGATTTTGTCAAGCATTTTTTCCGACCCTCGGAACGAATTTCAGCAGTTTGCACAGGTTGTCAACATGTTGTGGATAAGTAGAAACGTATGCTCAACGGCTTGCGGAATCTCGGTTTCCAGCAATCTGCGGATTTTCGGATTTTCGCGGAAAATCCGAAAATTTTCGATGAATTTTTGCAGAAATTCCGCAGTTTTCATAAAAAACGCCGTGCATTTTTCCCAACCGGCTTTAATTTTCTATTATTTTGACGCAAAAAACGCCGATTTTTTTAAATTCCGCGAAGTAAATAAACCGGTTCGGCTGTTCAAAATCATGCTGCCACGCGGCATGCCGCCGAACAGTTATCCACATCGACGCATTGAACTTGTGGATAAAATATGCTATTATAAAATAGAATCATTATCGACAGGAGGCGCCCTATGGCAAACAATATATTGGAGATGGCGCTCGAGCAGCTGGACTTCCCTCCTTCCACCATTTCCGCTTGGTTTGACGACGTAACGGTCGTTTCCTTTGGGGATAATCGGCTGGTGCTGCACTCTCCGGTGCCCTTTAAGAAAGAATTTATCGAGTCCAAATTTATCGCTCCTCTGCAGGATGTGCTGCACAACCTGACCGGCGACCCGATCACGGTCGTTGTAGTGACCGGCGAATACACCGCGCCGAGCACGAGCACTTCTCCGTATGACGACTACACATTTGAGCGTTTTATCGTTGGTTCGAGCAACAAATTCGCGCATGCGGCTGCACTTGCGGTTTCGCAGCGCCCGGCGGCAGAGAACAACCCTCTTTTCATCTACGGCAACTCGGGTCTGGGCAAAACGCATCTGATGTATGCGATCGCAAACGTGCTGCGCCGCACCCATCCAGAATACCGCATTATATATGTAAAGGGTGAGGATTTCACCAACGAGCTGATCACCGCCATCCAGGAAGGCAACGTACAGGCGTTCCGCAACAAGTACCGCATGGTTGACCTGCTGCTGCTGGACGACGTGCAGTTCATCGCCGGCAAGGAGCGCACGCAGGAAGAATTTTTCCATACCTTTAACGCGCTTTATGAGGCAAAAAAGCAGATTGTGCTCACTTCTGACCGTCCGCCGAAGGAAATCAACACGCTCGAGGACCGCATGAAGACCCGTTTTGAATGGGGTCTGCTGGCTGATATTCAGCCGCCTGATTTTGAGACCAGAATCGCTATTATCCGTGATAAAGCGGTCAAAATGGGCGTTGAACTGCCCGATGACGTATCCAACTACATTGCAGAGAATATCCAGGCAAATATTCGCCAGCTCGAAGGCGCAGTCAAAAAGATCAAGGCCATGCACGAGCTGATGGGCGAACGCATCACGGTTTCGCTCGCGGAAAACGCGATCGACGCGCTGCGCACCGAGAATCCGGGTCTCAATCCGACACCGGAGCGCATTATGGAAGCGGTAGCGAACTACTTCTATATCCCGGTCGAGCAGATGATCTCGCAGAACCGCTCCAAGGATGTGGCATACCCGCGGCAGATGGCAATGTACATGATCCGGCAGGAGCTTGAATACTCCTTCCCCGATATTGCAAAGATATTCAAGCGCGACCATACCACCGTCATGCACGCCTGCAACAAGATCGAGGAGGAGCGCAAGAACTCCCGCGAGACCGAGGACGTCATCAAAAAGCTGCATAATAATATCCGCGGCGACGGCTGATCTTTGCCGTGCATTCGTGCAAAACGACTTTTCCACAGCCTAAAAATGCACAGTTTAATTATCCCCAATCAACCTGTGGATTCCACATGGATAACTCTGTGGATAAATAGAGGGGTTATTTTCGCTGTGTATCGTTTATTTTTCATCCACAGCCTCCTGTGTACGACATTTCCCGCGCCATACCTGAGGATTTTCGGGTTTTCCCCAATTTCCCCAGGTACTACTACGAATACTATATCCTTTCCTTCTATTCTGTGTGATCTTTCTTGCCGCTGGCAACGCCTGCTGAAGGCTGTTCGTGTGTCGAGGACACAGTCATTAAGAGGTGTGTGCAATCGCACAGTGTTCGTCGGTGTGTATTTATAAATATGCAGACATTGCATAAATCGACTCTTTGTTTTATTTCCATTTCTGAGAGGAGCAACTATGAAGTTTTCCTGTGAAAAAGAAACCCTGCTGAATCTGCTCAACATCGCCTCCCGCGCAGTAACCGGCAAAAGCTCGATGCCGCTGCTCGAAGGTCTGCTGCTGGCAGCCGATGCAGACACCCTGACCATCACCGGCTACGATCTGTCCATGGGCATCCGCACGACTGCTCAGGTCGATGTGGTAGAACCCGGCAGAATCGTACTGAATTCCCGTCTGTTCTGCGAAATCGTGCGCAAGCTGCCGCAGGACGTGGTCTACCTTGAGACCGACGACAAGCTGATGACCACCATCAAGTGCGGCCGTTCGGTATTCAACCTGATGGCCAGCGAGGCCGACGAGTATCCGGCTCTGGCTGATGTGGCCAGCGACAAGGGCCTTTCTCTGCCGCAGCCCATTCTCAAGAGCATGATCGCGCAGACCATTTTCTCGGTTTCGGACAACGAATCCAAGCCCATCCATACCGGCTGCCTGTTTGAAATCGAAGGCAACCGTCTGAACGTCGTGGCCGTTGACGGCTACCGCCTGTCTGTACGCCGCGAGACCGTCGAGGGCGTTCCCGGTGATATGAAGTTTGTTGTGCCGGGCGCGTCCCTGCGCGAGATCGAACGAATTCTGGGCGATGATGACGATATTGTCGAGATTTTTCCGGATTCCAAGAACATTTTGTTCCGCATCGGCGGCACGACTCTCATTACCCGTCTGATCGACGGCGAGTTTCTCAACTACCGTGCGGCCATTCCGAAGGAGTTCGAGCACGAGGTTTCGGCGGATCGCCAGGAGCTGATCCAGTGCATCGAGCGTGTCTCCCTGATCGTGTCGGAAAAGCTGAAAAACCCGATCCGCTTCCATTTTGACGGCTCGTATGTGCAGATGTCGTGCGTGACCGCGATCGGCAAGAGCTATGACGAATGCCCGTTTGACGGCTCGATCGAGAACCTTGAGATCGGCTTCAACAACCGCTACATTCTGGAGGCGCTGCGCGCGGCCGGCGATGAGCAGGTGAAGCTGCAGCTCAAGGGCGCACTCAACCCGATGATCATTTCGCCGATGGAAGGCGATAAATACACCTATCTTGTACTGCCTGTGAGACTGAAAGCCAATGACTGAAATTAAAATTGAAACCGAATTCATCAAACTTGATGCGCTGCTTAAATTTGCAAACCTGGTAAGCTCCGGCGGCGAAGCGAAGATCCGCATTGCCGAGGGCGAAGTGCTGGTAAACGGCGAAATCTGCACCATGCGCGGCAAAAAACTGCGTTCCGGTGACACGGTAGAGCTGGACGGTGCGAAGGTCTGCATCGAATAAAATAAACACTATGTATGATAACGAACGCGATTTTGCGTGTTCGTTATCGTACAAATCGTCTGATATGGAGAAGCCCATGTACATCAAGTCGTTAAAACTGCAGAATTTCCGCAACTACGCGGACGAATCGTTTGCGTTCGATCCGGCGGTCAACCTGATCTGCGGCGAAAACGGACAGGGCAAAACCAACCTGCTCGAAGCGGCAGCGGCCTGCTCGACCATGCGGCTGTTCCGCACGGCCCAGAAAAAAGAGGGGCTGCGGTTCGGAGAGAATCATGCCTTTATTTTTGCGGATTTTGTCGCGCAGGAGCGCGATATTTCGCTTGAACTGCGATTTTCCCGCACCAAAGCGATGGAAATCTACAAAAACGGTGTGCGGCAGAAACGCCAGTCGGACGCACAGGGACTGCTCAAAACCGTGCTGTTCTGCCCGGAGGACCTGATGCTTGTCCGCGCCGGAGCAGCGGCTCGGCGCCGGTTTCTCGATACTGCGCTGTGCCAGATGCGGCCAAACTATGCGCGCTATCTCGAGGAGTACAACCGTCTGCACGAGCATAAAACGCGCATTCTGCGCGACAGTGAAGAGAAGCCTTCCCTGCTCTCCATGTGGGAGGATTTCTCGCTTCGCATGGCGCATATCGGCGCGCAGATTATCCGCTACCGCGCGTACTACTGCCGTAAGCTGCTCAAGGCTGCGGCCGCCGTCTATGCGGATATTGCGCCGCACGAGGTGCTCTCCGGTGTGTACAAGACCGTGTCGAGCGTCACCGACCCGTTTGCAGACGCTCGAACAATCGAAAAGCAACTCATCGACCATGTGTTCAGCCATAAAACCGCCGAGATTGCGGCCAAAAGCTGTCTTTCCGGTCCGCATAAGGATGACTTGGAACTGTTATTGGATGGTCGCAGTGCCGCTTCCTTCGGCTCGCAGGGACAGGTGCGGACCTGCACACTGTCGCTTAAACTCGCCGAGCGTGAGCTGTTCTTCGACGAGGACGGCGAGTATCCGGTGCTGCTGCTCGACGACGTGCTCAGCGAGCTTGACCGCCGCCGTCAGGACTTTGTGCTCAACCGCATATCGGCGGGTCAGGTCATGATCACCTGCTGCGAGGACGGCATCTCGGAAAAGCTGCGTGCAGGCGCGGTTTTCCATATTCAAAACGGCGAAAAATCCGCAGAAACACACTAAAATCACATAATTTTACAAACTATTGCACGGCGGGAACAGATACCACCTCGAAATTTCCTGCCGTGCCCTTGTTTTCTTTCAAAAAAACAGAGAAATATTTGTTTTTCCTTAGGTTTAGGGTACACAATTAGTGAAAAAAGTGGTATAATTAAATCCAGTTAGTAATTAGAAATTAGGGTGTCGCGCACGGCGCGATTGTTGAAACGGATAGAAAATCTGCAGGACTTTAATTATGAATTACTAATTTCTAATTATTCCGGAGGAATAGAATGTATTTACATTTAGGTCAGGACTACATCGTGCCCTTGCAGAGCGTAGTTGCGGTGTTCGATATGGATACGGCGACCGCATCCAAGCGCACGCGCCTGCTGCTTGAACGCCTGCAGGACGAGGGACGGATCATCGAGCTGTACGACGATCTGCCGCGCGCGGCTGTGCTGTGCGAAAACGCCCTCGGTGAGACCCTGTACCTGACGCAGCTTTCTCCGCAGGCCATTCAGCGCCGCGCTGAAAAGGGCTACGCCGTGTAGGCTCCGCCTTCGTCGAAAAATACATTTTTCGACGAAAAGGATATGCCGCGTATACGCGGACATATCCCAAGCTACGAAAAGTTCCGCCCGATGGTTGAAACTTTTCTCCGCACTTGTATAAAAAGTGTGATACATACTCCCACTTTTTATGAATTTCCGATGGAAATTCTATTTTATGCGCGCTGACGCGCGATTTGTTTTGTTCCCGCAATTTCTGGAAAGGAAATTTAACGATATGAGTGAAGAAATCGAAATCAAGGACGAAGTGCTCGACCTGAAGGTTACCGAGACCTATGATGAAAATCAGATTCAGGTACTCGAAGGCTTAGAGGCTGTCCGCAAACGCCCGGGTATGTACATCGGCTCTACCTCGGCACGCGGTCTGCACCATCTGGTGTACGAAATCGTCGATAACTCGATCGACGAGGCGCTGGCAGGCTACTGCACGCACATCGAAGTTACGATTGAAAAGGGCGATATCATCCGCGTTGCCGATAACGGCCGTGGTATTCCCTGCGGTATTCACCCGCAGATGGGCATCCCAACGCTTGAGGTTGTGCTCACCGTCCTGCACGCAGGCGGCAAGTTCGACGGCTCCGGCTACAAGGTATCCGGCGGTCTGCACGGCGTTGGTTCATCGGTCGTAAACGCGCTGTCCGACTGGCTGGAGGCCGAGGTCCGCGACGGACATACCAAGCACTACATGCGCTTTGAGCGCGGTGTAACGACCGTCAAGATGCGCGATACGCCGTGCGAGAGCGAAACCGGCACGACCATTCGTTTCCACGCGGACCCGGAGATCTTTGAGACGACCATCTACGAGTATGATGTACTCGAAAAGCGTCTGCGCGAGCAGGCGTTCCTGAACGCTGGACTCAAGATCACGCTGCGCGACGAGCGCGACGATGAGCCGGTCGAGGAGGTCATGCACTATGAGGGCGGTATCCGCCAGTTTGTCGAGCACCTCAACCGCACGAAGACGCCGCTGCACGAGAATGTGATCTACATGGAGGGCAGCCGCGATACCTCGATGGCCGAGGTTGCCATGCAGTACACCGACAGCTACAGCGAGCTGATGCTGTCCTTCGCAAACAATATCAACACTACCGAGGGCGGTACGCACGAGACCGGCTTTAAGGCCGCTCTTACCCGTGTACTCAACGATTACGGCAAGAAATACAAGCTGCTCAAGGACGATGAGTCCTTCAAGGGCGAGGACGCGCGCGAGGGTCTGACTGCGATTATCTCGGTCAAGCTGCAGGAAGCGCAGTTCGAGGGCCAGACCAAGACCAAGCTGGGCAACAGCGAAATGCGTGCGTTGGTGGACACAATGGTTTCCGAGAAGCTGATGACTTTCTTCGAGGAGAACCCGCAGGTGGCCCGCACCATCATCGAAAAGGCGCAGACCGCCGCGCGTGCCCGCGAGGCCGCCAAAAAAGCGCGTGAGATGACCCGCCGCAAGTCCGCACTGGATTCCGCTTCTCTGCCGGGCAAGCTGGCGGACTGCATCGAAAAGGACCCGACCTATACCGAAATCTACATCGTCGAGGGTGATTCCGCAGGCGGCTCCGCCAAGGAAGGCCGCGACCGCCGTCATCAGGCGATCCTGCCGCTGTGGGGCAAGATGCTGAACGTCGAAAAAGCGCGTCTCGACCGTGTTTACGGCAACGACAAGCTGACTCCGATGATTACCGCATTCGGCGCAGGCTTCGGTGATGATTTTGACCTCGCAAAGCTGCGTTATGGCAAGATCATCCTGATGGCCGATGCCGATGTTGACGGCAGCCATATCCGCACCCTGCTGCTGACATTCTTCTTCCGCTTCATGCGCCCGCTGATCGAGCACGGCCATGTGTTCATCGCACAGCCGCCGCTGTTCAAGAACGAAAAGGGCAAGGATGTCCGCTACACCTATACCGAGGAGCAGCAGCGCGACTGCATCGCTGAAATGGGCGACAACGTGCGCGTACAGCGCTACAAGGGCCTCGGCGAGATGGATCCGCAGCAGCTGTGGGAAACCACCATGGACCCGGAGCACCGCACGCTGCTGCAGGTTACGATGGAGGACGCGGCCGCTGCCGATGAGACCTTTGCGCTCCTGATGGGCGAAAAGGTAGAACCCAGACGCGAATTTATCGAGCGAAATGCAAAATATGTAATGAATCTGGACGTATAAGGGAGAAAACTATGCTGTTTTTTGAAAATGATTACGGTTATGGCGCACACCCCAAGATTTTAGAGTATCTGGCACAGACGAATATGGAGCCGGTTTCCGGCTACGGCAACGATAAATTTACCGCCTCGGCGGCAGAAAAGATTAAAGCAGCGGCGGACTGCCCGGACGCTCAGGTGTATTTCCTGACCGGCGGCACACAGACCAACATGGTCGTCATTGATACGCTGCTCCGTCCGTATGAGGGCGTTGTAGCGTCCTCCTGCGGGCATGTGAATACGCATGAAGCCGGCGCCATCGAGTCCACCGGACACAAGGTGCTGACCGTTCCGCATAAGAACGGCAAGCTGGATGCGGACGATCTCCGCGAGTACGTCCAGACGTTCTATGCGGATGCCAGCCACGACCATATGGTATTTCCCGGCATGGTGTACATCTCCCATCCGTCTGAATACGGCACGCTTTACACGAGAAACGAGCTGGAGCACATTTCTGCCGTGTGCAGAGAGTTTTCCATGCCGCTGTTTCTGGATGGCGCACGCCTCGGCTACGGCCTCACGGCGGATACCGATGTGACGCTGCAGGACATTGCCAAGCTGACTGATGTGTTCTAC
>OGXA01003232.1_pt1 | contig 10705 bp, 13 predicted proteins | sample 1576171 | NCBI WGS metagenome assembly OGXA01 (sample SAMEA3541587, study PRJEB24748) | human gut metagenome | biome: human gut; feature: human-associated habitat; material: faeces | place: China | collected 2012 | reverse complement strand
TCCTCTTCCGGCTCGATCGGCACTTTCTGACCGCGGACGGAAGAAGCAGACAGTAAATTGCACCCTGCGGGATTTTGATGTCCCGCAGGGTGCTTTAGCCGCTGCATCCGGCTTCTGCGGCGCCGCAGGCAAATTTCTCGCTCAGAATGGCGGAGTTCCCGTTCCGGCGGGGCTTCCCGCTAAAGTGAGAACCTGTTTCATCGTCACGCCCTCCCGTTCGTGATGCCGAGACTTTCGTTTGCGCCAAGCGTCTCGTCCGCAAGCATATCCGCCATGCACCGGGCGATGGCGGCGCGATCCACGACCCAGCAGACCGGCTTCTCACCCTCTTGGGTCAGTGTATAGGTCTTGTTCTCGCCGTCCCGGATGCCCGGATAGCGCAGCAGGGTGGTAACGGCGGAGCTGGCGGCAACGGTATCGGCAATGGTGGCAACGGCTGCGGAACGGGTCTTGATGAGGTCGATGACAGTGGATTCTTCCAAAATAGACATAGTAATTTAAATTATGCGATGAAGGTCGGTGTACCTGTTGTCCGCATCGAAGGGTAATTATACCTTTTACGTGGGCCGCAAGCGCAGGTCCGGCACCGGCTGCGTCAGTCAGATCAACGACCACCTCTTTGAAGGACGCTATTCCCCAAAGTGGCCCGACGGTAAAAAACACGCCCGCAATGTCTACGCCCACACACGCGAGGAGTGTGAAGAGAAGCTAAAGACGCTGCTTGTAGAGATGAAAGTGGAGATTGCGGAAGCGCAGCGACTGAAAGATATGGGCGAAGGTAATGGACGGCCACCGGAGGAGAAGAAGGGCAGATGGGGAAAGGAGCAGAAGTGAGTAAAACATCCCCATGTATATTAAGCTACTATGCTTTATATACATGGGGAGAATTCTATATTCTTTAGAAATATACCAAAATGCGGCAACATTAGCAGAATAACCTGCAATCTCAATCAAAAGCTGATCTCACCACTGATGAGTGTACGGATTACAGGAGGCCAAAAGGTCTTGGCATACATATCCATGTCAAAGTCGTCACGGATGATCCACCCGTACAGGATGCCGCGCTGCATAGTAAACAAAAACTCAACCAAAGTAGCCGGATCAGAGGTGTTAGCAATGGTGCCGCGCTCTTGTGCCAAAGAGATAAAAGTGTGTAATTCTTCTCGCTGAATGGGGCTGCATCCCAAGGTGGTACGCGAGGTGGTCCAGTGAGACTTGTTGCTCAACAGCATGGGCCCTGTCTTTTCCCAGAGCCTCTGAATATCAAGCATGAAGTTTAGCAGGTAGTGATAAGGATCCTGCACTTTTTGTTCTAAATCCTGCGTGAGTCCGATGGATATATTGATATCCCGCTCATAAATATGCCGCAGAATGTCATCCTTGTTACGGAAAAGATGGTAGACCGAACCATTGGAAAGCCCGGTCGCTTCACAGATGTCCTTTATTGTAGTGTCCTTATACCCTTTTTTATTGAAAAGGACTATTGAGGTGTCCAATACGGCGTTATAATTGGTACGGCTCTTTTCCTGCCGTTTTGTCATAGTTGCAGCCATGTTCCTACCTCATGAAATATATAATCGATTCAATATTATCACTCAGCACAATAAATTTCAAGTGGGAAATACTTTTTAGCAGTCTTGCTGAAATATGGCTCCTTCCACTGTGTAATACTCCGATTTTCTTATCAGGTATCATTTTTTCTTTACAAGTGCGAGTGGAACTGATAAAATTAGATTAGCAATCTAATTTCACGCTCTACTTTTAATAATCTTTCATACATTAGGAGGAATTGCTTATGACTGTGCACATGTCCGAAAAAATCATGCGCCCCGACTTCCAGGGTGAGTTCACCGCCAGCATCCTGGCCGCCGCCGCCTCTCCCGATCTGATCTCCTTCGCCGGCGGCCTGCCTAACCCGGTGTCCTTCCCCGTGGAGGCCATGGAGAAGGCTACCGCCAAGGTTCTGGCCGAAAACGGCGTCCAGGCACTGCAGTACAGCGGCACCCAGGGCCTGCCCGCCCTGCGCGCATGGATTGCCAAGCGCTATGAGACCATGGGCGTCTACGATGTGACGGCCGACGATATCATCATCACCAACGGCTCGCAGCAGGCCCTGGCCATGCTGGGCGTGTGCATGATCGACCCCGGCGACAAGGTCCTGGTGGAAAATCCCACCTATCTAGTGGCCCTGCAGTCCTTCCACATGTTCGACCCCAAGATCATCCCCGTCCAGATGAACCCCGACGGCATCGACTGCGAGAAGCTCTCTGAGACCGTCAAGGCCAACCCCGACGCCAAGTTCATCTATGTCATCCCCAACTTCCAGAACCCCACCGGCCTGAGCTACACCAAGGAAGTCCACGACAAGGTGGTTGAGATCCTGAAGGGTACCGACATCCTGGTCATCGAGGATAATCCCTACCGCGAGCTGCGCTTCGCCGGCGAGGCCACCGACAGCTTCGGCAAGGAGCTGGGCGAGCAGTGCTGCATGCTGGGCACCTTCTCCAAGATCGTGGCCCCCGGTATGCGTATCGGCTGGGTCTGCGTCCGCAACAAGGAGCTGAAGGCCAAGCTGCTGAGCTACAAGTCCACCGCCGACCTGCACACCAGCATCTTCTCCCAGCTGGTGCTGGCCCAGTACCTCCAGGACAACGATGTGGACGCCCACATCGAAAAGACCAAGGAGCTCTACCGCGCCAAGGCCAACTTGATGATGGATTGTATGCGCAAGTATCTGCCTGAGGGCGTGACCTTCACCCCCACCGAGGGCGGCATGTTCCTGTGGGTCACCCTGCCCGACAGCATCACATCTGTTGACCTGTACCGCGCCGCTCTTGCCAAGGGCGTGGCCATCTGCCCCGGCGATCCCTTCTATGAGATAGACCGCGGCGTCCATACCGTGCGCCTGAACTACTCCAACAGCACCGACGAGATCATCGAGAAAGGTATGAAGCTGCTGGGCGAGGCCTGTGCCGAACTGCTGGGTAAGTAATTATTTTAGGAGGAAAGCACTATGGATAAACTCTTTACTCCCGGCAAGATCGGTAAACTGACCATCAAGAACCGTGCTGTACTGGCCCCCATGCAGATGATGTACGGCGAACACCTGGGTTATGCCGGCGAAAAGGCTATCGCCTATTATGAAGAGCGTGCCCGGGGCGGCGTGGGCCTGATTATCGTCGAAGGTGTGAATGTGGACGAGGTGAACAATAAGCCCTGGAATTTGCAGATGTCTCTGGCTGCTGACAAGTACACCGCCTCCTTCCAACCCCTGACCGAGGCCATCCACAAGTACGACTGCCGCTGCTTTGTCCAGCTGCACCACTACGGCGCCAAAAGCGCCCCTACCGCAGCCGGCAAGGCCTGGGCCGTCAGCGAGGTGCCTGTAGCTCCCGGTGGTCCCTCTGCCCACAAGATGACGGTCGAGGAAATCAAAATCGTGGAACAGCGCTTCGTTGATGCCGCTGTCCGTGCCCAAAAGGCTGGCTTTGACGGCGTAGAGCTGGCCGGTAGTCACGGCTACTTGCTCCACCAATTCCTCAGCCCCTATTATAATGACCGCACCGACGAATACGGCGGCAGTATTGAGAACTGCCTGCGCATCTACACCGAGATTGTCCAGGGCATCAAGGCCCGCCTGGGAAGAGATTTCCCCGTATCCGTTCGTTTCTGCGGCGACGAGTTCACCCCCCACATCCCCAAGACCCGCACCGTGGAAGATGCCGCCGCTATCGCTCGGGTGCTGGAGGCCGCTGGTGCCGACGCACTAAATGTGTCCAATGGCAATAACTTTAATGCCGATGCCAACTGCGAGCCCTACTCCTACGACTCCTTCTGGAAAGCACATGTTACCCGCGCCGTGAAGGAGGCCATCTCCATCCCCCTGATCGCCACCAACACCATCAAGGACCCGCTGGTAGCCGAGGAGACACTGGAAAAAGGCCTGTGCGATTTCGTGGCCCTGGGCCGCGCCCTGATCGCCGACCCCTTCTTCATGAAAAAGGCTGCCAAAGGTGATGTGGTAGGTATCCGCAAATGTATCGGCTGCATGTACTGCCGCGAACAGCTTTACGCTCAGTTGCCTGTCAAGTGCGCACTGAATCCCCGTGTGGGCTACGAGAGTACCTATCCTCTTGTCCCGGAACAGGATGGGGCGGGCCGTGTAGTTGCCGTCATCGGCGGCGGCCCCGCCGGTATGCAGAGCGCTGTGACCCTGGCAAAGCGAGGCTTCGATGTGACGCTGTTCGAGAAGGAAGATACCCTGGGCGGCACCATGAACTTAGCTGACAAAGGACCCCACAAAGAGAAGATCACCCGCTTTGTGGAGACCATGAAGGCTGAGGTGGAACGCGCCGGCGTAAAGGTCCTATTGGGGAAAGCCCCCTCGATCGACGAGGTAAAAGCGCTCGCCCCGGAGGGTGTTGTGATGGCGGCCGGTGCCGCCCCCATCGTTCCCCGCATTCCCGGCGTGGATAAGCCGCATGTATGCACCGCTTACGATGTGATCTCCGGTGATGTGAAGGTCAGCGGCAAGGTAGCTCTGATCGGCTCGGGCATCACGGGTCTGGAGTGCGCCGAGATGATGCTCAACGAGGGCTGTCAGGTAGCTATGGTAGAGATGCTGGATGCCGTGGGCACCGGGATGTTCTCCGTCATCATCAACGACATAATGAGCCGCATCAAACCCAAGGATCCCACCATGTACCTGCACACCATGCTCACCGAGATCGGCGATGGCTATGTGATGGTCAAAGACGTAAAGACCGGGGAAGAAAAACGCATTGAGGCCGACCATGTGGTGCTCTCTCTGGGCGTAGCTCCCCGGGCTGATGTGCTGGCTGAGTACCGCAGCGCTTTCAAAAATGTGATCTGCGTGGGCGACAATGCCCAGCGGGGCCGTATCCCCCACGCCACCAAAGAGGGCTACATCAAGTCCCTGGTGTTTTTGAAGGATTGATACAAAAACAGCGTATTTTACCAAAACACGAGCAGCTCCCAACAAAAACTATTTTTAGGAGGATGTAATTATGGCAAACCTTGCACTGTGGAATCTGGTAAGTGAACTGAAGTCCGAAAAGTACAAGTGGGTCGACCTGACCCATGAGCTGAGCCCCGAAACCCCCCATTGGTACGGTTTCAATCCTCTGGAAGCAAAACTGCTGTTTGACTATGTGGAAGGCACCCCTGAGGATATGATGGCTCCCATGCGCTGTTTCCAGGTCAGCGTGGCCAGCCAGTATGGCACCCATGTGGATGTTCCCCGCCACTTCTGGGGCGAAGGCCGTTCCATGGAATCCATTGATGTCACCGAGATGGTAATGCCTCTGGTGGTGGTGGATAAGTCCAAAGAGTGTGCCGCGAATCCCGACTTTATGCTGACCATCGACGATCTGAAGGCCTGGGAGGCCGAGTACGGTCAGATCCCCGCCGGCAGCTTTGTGGCTTTCCGCAGCGACTGGCACAAGAAAGGAACCAACCTGGACAATCCCGATGAAAATGGTGTGCCCCACTATCCCGGCTGGGATGTAGAGGCCATCCGCTGGCTGGTAGAAGAGCGCAATATCGCCTCGATCGGTCACGAGCCCGCCGACACCGATCCCGGTTTCGTTACCACCAAGCCCGACGCCTATCCCTATCCCGGCGAGCAGTACATCCTGGAGGTAAACCGTTTCCAGATCGAGGTCATGCGCAACTTGGATCAGTGCCCTGCCGTGGGTGCTATGATCGTGTGCGGTTTCCCCAAGCTGAAAGACGGCGTAGGTTTCCCCGCTCGCTGCTTTGCCATCTGCCCCGCAGAATAAACCCGATGTCTGATATTATAAAAGTGTAAAGGAGTAAAGAATCATGGCACTGGAATTTAATGAACAGCTCTCTCGCCTGCAAAAACCAGACCGTGCGGAAATGACCGATGAGGAATACGCCGTATTTGCAAAAAATGTAGAAGTGATGGAAAAAAACTGGGGGTTCATCAACAACCTTTTCAAGGTGTTGCCTCTGAACGCCAAGCAGTACATCGGATTTTTGAACTTCAAGGGCTCTCTTTTCAATGATAGTTGCTGGCTCACCGATGCCCAGAAAGAAATGATCGGCGTCGTGGTGTCCAGCTACAACTGCTGCTCTTATTGCCTGACCACCCACGGCGATAACCTGCGTGGTATGTGGAAGAATGCTGAACTGGTGGATAAGCTGTCTTATAATTTCCGTTCCTGCAAAGGTTTGCTCTCCGATGTTGATTATGCACTGTGCGAGTACGCATGGTTTGTTACTGCCAACCCCCGTGAGATTGATGCCGTACAGGTTGAGAAGCTGCGTGAAGTTGGTTTGAATGACCATGAGATTCTGGAGGCTGCTTTTGTGGCTGGTTTCTTCAACTATACGAATCGCTGGGTAAGCACTATTGCCCCGGTTGCTAACTCTGGCCATTTTTCCCACAATCGCAACTTTGATTAATACGCACCAGAAAGAAGTGTTTGTGTGATCTATCTTGACAACGGAGCAACCACGTTCCCTAAGCCAGAAGTGGTCTATCAGGCCATGGACATTTTTGCCCGTACCGGCGCAGTGAACGCAGGTCGCGGTGCCTACGCCGCCGCCCGTGCTGCCGACCAGATGATCAAAAATGTTCGCACCGAGCTTATCAGCCTCATGGATGCCCGGGAACAGGCACAGGTGGTGCTCACCCCATCGGTGACTATCGCACTGAACCAGATCATTTACGGCCAGGCCTGGACAGAGAAATCCATCGCCTATGTCTCGCCTTATGAGCACAACAGCGTGCTGCGGCCGCTGGATGTGCTGAGCAAAAAAATCGGTTTTCAGGTGCTGGAACTGCCGCTGGCAGAAGATCTGTCCATCGACCTTGCTAAGACGGCGGCCATGTTTGAGGAGAATCCCCCCTCTTTCGTGGCGGTAACGGCGGTATCCAATGTAACGGGTTATATCCTGCCCCACCGGGAGATCTTCCGCCTGGCCCGCCGATACGGTGCTTTTAACCTGCTGGACGGCTCCCAGGCGGTGGGCCTGATTCGCTTGCCTTTTGCCCAAACGATGGCCGATGCCATCTGCTTTGCCGGACATAAAACGCTCTATGGGCCCTTCGGTATCGCAGGTTTCCTCATCAAAAATTCAGCTAAGCTACAGGTGACGCTGGCTGGTGGCACAGGAACTAAGTCCGAGGACCTTGCTATGCCCACATCCCTGCCTGGTAGTATGGAGGCCGGCAGCAAAGATACCGTGGCCATCGCTGGTTTGGAAGCGGCACTGAAGTGGCTGCCCTCCGTCAAGCCGCTGGAGCATGAATGTGCCATGGTTGCCCACTTCATCGAAGAGGCGGGAAAGATCGACGGTGTAGAACTTTATTGTGCTCCCGGCGGACTTCAAAATCAGGCCGGTGTGGTATCCTTTGGCGTCAGAGGTTTCAAGGCCATTGAAGTGGCCGCCATCCTGGACAACAAATACGATATCGCTGTCCGTGCAGGACACCACTGTGCTGCCCTAATCCATCAGCATCTGGGCAGCAACAAGTATGCCGGTACGGTGCGCGTCAGTCCCGGGTACTTCAACACGATGGAGGATATCGAAGTTCTGCTCATCGCGCTGCGGAATCTTGACCGCTCTCAGCTGGAAGGTGTGGCCGATGACATCCTCCGGGGTGCCTGCTGAACCAGATTTCCAAGAGACACAGCAGAACACATTGTAATCCCGTAAAGGCGAGGCTTGGATTCCTAAAAGAGGGTTCAAACCTCGCCTTTAACATTACTCCCAATTCGATGGCGTGTTGCCGGTGTATATTCCGTCCAACATAGTGAATAATTATTGGGAAACTTAGGCTTTGCAATTTGTCTGTTCTTTCTCCGACAGTTTCAGACAAGGTGAGTAATAGTCGCCCTGCAATTCGTACCACAGTCCGTTTCTTTCATAAATTTGTACTTTTCCATATTCATATCCTCTGTTCTGCAACCTTGAATTTCTTGACTTTTGCGTTTGCCGCTTTGATCAGCAGTTCATCCACGGCATCGGTATACCGGCCTGCTGAAATAAGTTTGTTGCGAAACCTGTTCGGACTTTCAATCACCATCCACCGCTCTTGGCCAGTCAGAGCCGCATAGTATTTATATTTCATTCGCTGTTCCTCCTTCGGCTTTCTGCAACCATTGTAGCAGGGGAAATGGAGGAAATCGAATGTGCGGATATAAAAAGACATCCGAGCAGCATTTCTGCCACTCGGATGTCTTTCCCGTTGCACCTCCGGCCTCATTGATCATTTATTTACTGCCCTATCAACGAAAACCGAACGATTTCAGAGGGCTTTTGGTCCGAGTAGTGCGGCTCGAACGCACGGTCTCCTGGTCCCAAACTGTGTGCGGCAACTTTGCTTACTATACCAGCTTTTTACGCGTTTTGCAAGAGGGGGAAACGCTGCGGATGGGTGGAATTTGCAGGACAACAATACATATTGAACAAGAGTATAACACAAGACATGGCCTGCAGGCAATCCAATGAAGTACGCGGAGAAATACGGCGTGAGCCGTGCCAGCCGGAAATATAACAAAAGCCGGTCATACATCCACCCAAACCAGCATACAGAAGCTGAGCTAAAGCTCATCCGGGATATGCGCCGCCGGAATCCTAAAATGGGCTTAATCGAGCTGTGGCACCGCCTGCGGCGGCGCGGGTACACCCGCCGCCCAGAAAGTCTGTTCCGCGTGATGCGCAAAATCGGCTTGTTTTCGGCTGAGGAGCAGAAAGAAACCTATATTCCCAAGCCGTATGAGCAGATGCCCCATCCCGGCGAGCGCGTCCGGGTGGATGTGAAGGTTGTGCCGCGTAAGTGCATTGCGGATCCGGAGCTTCGCCTGTTCCACTACACCGCCATTGACGAGTTCACGCGCCTTCGGTTTCTCGCCTTCTTCGGCCGATTTTCTTCGCAGACTGAAAGCGTAGTATGCACGCCGCGGCATCAAGGTCGAGTGTGTCCAGACAGACAACGGCTTCGAGTTTACGAACCGTTTTTCAAACAGCAAACGTGATTTGCCGGCGCTGTTTGAGAAGACGGCTGCCGAACTGGGGATCCGGCATAAACTGATTCGCCCCTATACGCCGCGCCACAACAGAAAAGTCGAGCGCAGCCACCGTGAGGATCAGAAGCTCTTCTATTCCTGTCACCCCTTCTATTCTCTGGATGATTTTGTAAAGCAGCTCGCCGTCCATAACCGCCGCTCCAACAACTTACCCATGAGACCGCTCCACTGACTTTCTCCCTACGAGTTCGCTGTTCAATATGTTTGACAAACCTACAGGAAGACGCTGCGGATGGGCGCGCCGGCGGACCGAGCTCTTGGGCAGGTGGGTAGAAGAGGCACCGCATCTGCTTTCGGCAAAATACGGCGCATTTATGACGGCTATCGCGGGTCAGCTTTCCTGCCGCTTCAGAATTTTCTTCTTTGTGTAGAGAATCCCGAAGAGAATCAGCACGCCGTCGATGGCGAGGACGAGCCAGAACAGCGGCGAGCGGAGGTTCAGCTCCGCGCCCGCGATCGTGAAGCAGACCATGCCGGGGATGATGGCGAGCCACGAGCTTGCGAGGTATGTCCAGAAGTCGATGCGCAGCATGCCGAAGAGAATCCCCAGCACCTCCATGCTCAGCCCGATCAGGTGGATCGCGAAGCAGGAGACGAAACCGTATTCCCGTGTGGCGGAGAAGTATTTCTGCAGCTTCGGATGCTCGGCGAGCTTCTGCTCCAGACTCTCCGTCTTGGTGCGGCGGCCGATCCAGTAGGAGACGGACAGGCAGATCGCCGTCCCGACGCCGTTGATCGCCAGCGCGGTCGGAAGGGGAAAGATCAGCGACACGACGATGACCAGCGCGTTATAGACGACCACGCCGGAGAGCCCCTTGATAATGAAAAACAGCAGCACCACACAGACGGCCAGCACGGGGCGGTGCTCCACCAGCGTGGGGATGGAGTTGAGGTCGATGACGCCGGTCATCAGGAGCGTGCCGAACACGGCCGCACAGCATATAACAATCAGAATGGGCGCGAAATCACGGAGTTTACTCATGAAAAAGGGGATACCTCCTTAAGCTGCGGGAAAAAGTATTGACGGGGAAAGTATTGATAGGTTATATAGCAGATTTTGTGCGGAAAATCAAGATCTAAAAAGTAAAACATAAGATTCTTGACAAGTTCTTATCTCTATATTATACTATTACCCATAAGAAAATCGGCAATGATGGGAAGCAGTAGGCGGTCAGCGGATGCGAAGAGAGGGAGCGGTCGGTGTAAGCTCCCGTGAAGCGCTGCCCAAGTCGTCCCGGAGCCCTGTGCCGAACGTGCAGTAAGCGCAGCGGCGGCCCTCCGTTATCGGGGCGGGGTGTGAAAGCACCCGGTGAGTGCGGGAGTGTTCCCGAATACAGGTGGTACCACGGACTGTTCAGTTCGCCCTGTTTTGCTGCGGCAAAACGGAGCGGGCTTTTTGTTTTGCCAAAAACTCGTTAAAAGGAGACAAGCCATGCGTAAAGAATTACCGAAAGTGTATGAGCCGGGAGATGTGGAGTCCCGCATCTACCAGATGTGGATGGACAACGACTGCTTCAAGGCCGAGCCGAACCCCAACAAGAAGCCCTTCTCGATCGTCATGCCGCCGCCGAACGTCACCGGCCAGCTGCACATGGGCCACGCGCTCGACTGCACGCTGCAGGATA
>OGXA01003230.1_pt1 | contig 10708 bp, 9 predicted proteins | sample 1576171 | NCBI WGS metagenome assembly OGXA01 (sample SAMEA3541587, study PRJEB24748) | human gut metagenome | biome: human gut; feature: human-associated habitat; material: faeces | place: China | collected 2012 | reverse complement strand
ATGCCCTGCCTTTCCAAAACGGCACGGCCACAGATTTCAGCAGTCTCGCTTCCGGCGATCCCTGTATGTACCGGATCGCCGTTTTTGCAAAGATATTTGACTTCACCGTGTCCCAATCTGCCAGTTTTACGATCTCGGCTGTGCCGTTCTCAAAGTCAAGCCGCAGCTCGCCCCATTCACCGTCGTTGTCCACCAGATATTGATAGACAGCAGCGGTAATCGTTTCACCCGTTTTCCGGCACTCCGTCTGCCGCAGAGAAATTGTGTGTGCGGGATTGATCTTCGTTGCTTTTGCCGTGCTCGTCGGAAGGGCTGGTTTTTCCGAAATCCCCATCTCAAACGGCACGACCACGGATTTCAGTAATCTCGCCTCCGGCAATCTCTGAACAAACCGGATCGCCATTTTTGCAAAGATGTTAGATTTTACTGTGTCCCAATCCGCCAGCTTTACGATCTCCGCTGTGCTGCTTTCAAAATCAAATCGAAGCTCGCCCCATTCGCCGTCGTTGTCTGCCTGATACAGGTAGACAGCGGCGGCTATTCTTTTGTTTTTTCGCATATCGGTTTGTTTCAGTGTCACGGTATGGATCACACCGCTTTCCAGCAGCTTCAGCCGCAGTTTGTCTAATGTACGCCGGTAGAACCGCTCCGCACCGCTGGCTGTCGTTCCTTCAAAATCCACCGCTAAATCTTCAAAGGTGGACTGCGTGGACAAGGGGCTGACACGCCCGCAGGTCAAGCAGATGGCGTTCCGCTTTTCCAGATACCATTGCTCTTTGTAGGAAAGCTGCTCAAATGCTGCCGTGACCGCCTTTGCCTGTATTCCGTTCCAGAGGATTTCGGCGTAGTTCCAGCTATCGTCGCGCGTCACATCCTCGCCGGTTTCCTCACGGTCCTCATCCTGCTCCGTGCGGTAGAGGGAAACAATGCTGCGGTTGCGCCGGGCAATGGTCAGCAGCTCATCCGCAGATACGCTTTCGTCCTTGTATCGTGCGCACCGCGCGGTCGATGTTGATGGGCTTGGAGAGGTGGGCGTTCATGCCCGCGGCGAGGCATTTTTGAATGTCCTCATGGTAGGCGTTGGCTGTGAGGGCGATGATGGGGCTGTGCTTCGCCGTCTCGCTGTCGAGCTTTCGGATGGCGGCAGTCGCCTCCAGGCCGTTCATCACCGGCATCTGCATGTCCATCAGGTCGACGATCTTTTTCACAATGGCAAGGCCGAGGCCGCTGCCGCGCACCTTGTTGACGCGCGTGTCGACCGCGCGGGAAAAGGCCGAATACATCTGCTCCATGAACTCCGGCGTCATGCCGATGCCCGTGTCGCTCACGACCGAGACAAGGCGGACCTTGCCGCTCTCGGCAAGCTTTTCCTCATAGACCTCGAACTTCACATCGCCGTTTTCCGGCGTATACTTGACGGCGTTTGAGTGCAGGTTCATATAGATCTGCCCGAGGCGGATCTGGTCGGAGAGCAGCACATTGTGGGAAATGTCGTGCAGCTTCCCTGAAAAGCGGATGTTTTTCGCCTCCGCCATGCCCGCGATGGCCTGGCAGTAGAAGTCAAACAGCTCTGGCAGCTTCACCGGCTGCGAGACGATTTTGAACTCCCCGCTCTCGATGCGCGAGATGTCCGGCACATCGTCGATGAGCTCCTGCAAGTTGCTGCCGCTGACACGGATCTTTTCCAGGCACTCTTTCATCTTATCCGAATCGTCCGCGTGCTGTAGGGCGATGTTCGTAAAGCCCATGATGACATTCATCGGCGTGCGGATATCGTGCGACATGCGCGAGAGGAACTCGGACTTTGCCTCGTTCGCGCGGCGCGCCGCAGTCTCTCCGCGAGCGTCGAAAGGTCAAAAAACGGCTCAACATAGGGCAGATACTCCGGCAACGATGCTCTGCTTGCTCATTTCACTCATGTGGACGCTCGCTCTGCCGCTGTGTCCGGTCAGACGGTGCATCTGCCGCTCGCTTGCAACCTCTTCATAATAACCCGTGCGCAGATCGATACGGTAGATCGTATAATAGATCTTGCTGATGGCCGAGATGACCTCGTAGCTCATCCGGCTCTCCGTGAGCGCTGTTTCCAGCGCGTGCTGATGCTCACGCTCCTCCTTCACGATCTCATCCACGCTGCGGAAGTCCAGCAGGATTTGAAAGCTCGTTTCCGTCTGCTGCACCCTATTGGCGCGCACCTCGAAATAGATGTTCCCGATGGCGTTCGGCACACTCTGGTAGCGGCGGCTGACGCGGTCCTTGGTCCTGAGCTCGCGCATCAGATTTTCTGCGTCCAAAAATTGCAGGAAGTCCGGTGCGCTCTCCTTAAGGACGCACTTGTGATAGTAATGCTCGACCGCCTCGGCATAGGAAAACAGCTCCTGCCCATGCGGGAGCAGGTCGCCCGCGGAGTTGGAGCGCTCCTCGATCTTGACGATCTCGGCCCGGTCGTTCATCAGGTCCACACGATAAACGGACGTGCTGTCCTTGCAGAGCGCCTTGAGCATCTGCTGCTCAAGCTTCACGGCCTGCAAATTCTGCTCGAGCGACTTCTGCTTTTCTTCCAGCAGCGTCAGCATGCGCAGGTTCTCCCGCGCGCTGCCGAGGTGCCCGCCGACAAAGGCAAGCAGGCGGTAGACCAATTCGTCCATCTCCTCTTTGCTGCACGTGCGGTCGATGCGCGCGAGCTGGTCGATGATTGCAAGGCTGTATTCTGCCGCACTGTTCGCCCCTGCGGTCACGGGCGGATGTTCTGCTTGCTTCATGCGCTTGCTCCTTTGCGGCAGCTTTCGATACCTGTCATAAATATACAAAATTGGTCAAAGTAAACGCGAAGTTGTCCCTCCCGACCATCGTTCGGCACCACCGCGCAAAAAGTGCGCCGGCTCGTTGAGCCGGCGCACTTTTATTTGTTTTCACATTCTGACGCTTTACTTCTTCTTGCCGCCGAGGAATTCCGGCAGGGGCTTGCCCTGCTTGAGCCACTGGTGATACTCGGCCGTCGCGGCGAACTCGACGTCGCCCGCAGAGTTGAGCGCGGTCTCGACAGAGTCCTGAATGACGCCGATGATGAAGCCGACGCCGACGACCTGCATCGCGATGTCGTTCGAGATGCCGAACAGCGAGCACGCCATCGGGATCAGCAGCAGCGAGCCGCCCGCCACGCCGGAAGCGCCGCACGCGCCGAGGGCCGACATGATCGAGAGCAAAATCGCCGCAGGCAGCGAGACCTGCATACCCAGCGTATTGGCCGCGGCCAGCGTCATGATGGTGATGGTGATGGCCGCGCCGTCCATGTTGATCGTCGCGCCGAGGGGGATAGAGACGGAGTAGAAGTCCTTGTCCAAGCCTAGCTTTTCGCACATCGCCATGTTCACGGGGATATTCGCCGCGGAAGAGCGGGTGAAGAACGCCGTCAGGCCGCTTTCGCGCAGGCAGCGGAACACCAGCGGGTAGGGGTTGCAGCGCAGATAGATGAAGATGATGATGGGGTTGATGACAAACGCCATAAAGAGCATCGTGCCGACCAAAAGCAGCAGGAGCTTGCCGTACTGGGTGAAGATCGCAAGGCCGTTGCTCACAACGTTCGTGAACACAAGGCCCATGATGCCGAACGGTGCCAAATTGATGATCCAGCGCACGATGGTGGACACCGCGTCCGCCGTGTTGCTGAGGAAGACCTTCGTCGAGTCCGCACCGAGCTTCTTCATCGCCACGCCGAAGAGACAGCCCCACATCAGAATGCCGATGTAGTTGCCGTTCATAATGGCGGAGATGGGGTTCGAGACGATGTTGGACAGCAGCGTGTGCATGACCTCGCCAAGGCCCTGCGGGATGACCTCGGCCTCAGCGGCCTCGGCCAGCAGGAGCATCTGCGGGAAGAGCATGCTGGTCACAACGCTCAGCGCCGCGGCGACGAACGTCGTAAGCATGTAGAGCCACACGACCGTGCCGAAGCGGCGGTCGAGCTTGGACGAGCCCTGCGCCAGCGCGCTCGCCACGATGACGAACACCAGCACGGGGGCAATGCCCTTGAGCGCGCCGACAAACAGGTTGCCAAGCTCCTTTAACCACGTCGCGCCGGGACAGACCAGCGCCAGGATCACGCCGACGACAAGGCCGATCGCGATGCGCAAAATCAGGCTGACGCCGTTATACGCGGCGGCAATTTTTTTAAGGGTCTTCATAAAGGGATTCATAGGGGCATCTTCTTTCTTTTCAAAGTCTAACGCTCTTACGATCCTCTTCTCTCTGCTCAGGCCGCAAAGGCGCTTTCACTAACGGCCTTTATTATATCTTTATGCGCAGGAAATTGCAAGGAGCGGACAGATGTATTTCTACGAAAAACACTCCAATGACAGAAATTCGTCATTATCGCCATGAAATCTGCTGTCTGTCGCCGTCTCGCAGCACGAAAAAGTCTTTTCTGTCCGCACGCCATAAAATTCTTGCGCAGGCGAACGGATTCTATTGACATCTTTGGGCATTTTTGCAAGAATCCGATTCGTCTGTCAAAAAACACAGCACAAATAATAACACCCATCGGATCATACCGACGGGTGTTATTTACATAACCGCATTTTACATCGGCTCAGCGTGTTCGCCGCAAAGTGCAACAATGGTCAGCGCAAACAGTTCCGCGCTTCGCACGATCTCATCTGCCACAAGGTACTCATTTGCACCGTGCATGTGATAATCTACACCTAATCGGGAAGCGCCAAACGCCACGCCATTTTTCAGAAAGTGCGCATATGTCCCGCCGCCAATAGCAAGGCACTTGCCCGGTTCGCCCATGACCTGCTCATAGCAGCCTAAAAGCGTCTGGATAAACGGACTATTTTCCGGAACGTAATGGGGGGACCATTTTGCAGCTCTCCGGAAGATACAAGCCATAAGCCGCCAGTTTTTCACGCAGCACCTCAAGCACAGTCTCTTCGCTGGCACACATCGGCGCGCAGCAGTCTATGCGGCCGGACATACCGCCTTCCGCATAATGAAGCACGTTGGAGCTCAGCACCAACCGGCCGGACAATTCATCCGCCTGCGCCTGAACAAATGTTGAATATGCTTCGCAAAATAAAAGCAGAGTTTCATATAGATGATTATACATTTTGGCAGATAAAGCCGACTTATGAAGTATATTTGTTAAATGAAGTTTTGAAAATATACAGACAAGAAAAAAATAAGGCAATAAAAGAAATTGCCCAAAAATGTTGTAGTGAAAAAACATATAGAGCATTAGAAAATGGTATGCGGGATGCGAACGATGGAACGCTTGCAGTTCTTTTTGACGAATTGGAGATAAAGTTAGGAATTTATAATGCAGATATTATTACTGACAATTATGCGGATTTGATACTTGTGGATAAAATAAAAATGGTAGGAAAAAGGGCAGTGCAAGGGGAGGAACTGCAACTTCTTGAGCATTTGGTACAAACGCTTGGAGATAAAGCTGAATATGCACAAAATCGGCAATTTGTTGAATGTATGAGGGATATAGCGTTGTATCTGGATGAAAAAATCACGGCAGAACAGTATCAGGAGAGATTAAAATACACACTTTCATATACTATTTCAGAATGTTGCGCTGATAATACAAAACATTTTTTGACGCGGGTGGAGTTTATGTTAATGTATTATACTGCTATTTTAAGTAGAAAATCAGGAAATTCAGAGAAGGGAATGGAGATTGTAAATGAATTGTGGGAACAATTGGTACAAAGCACGGTAAGGTTAGAGGATAGAGATCAGGAAGCAGCGGTGTTAATGATATTGCGGAAAAATTTGTCTACAGATATTTTTCGTTATGATGAAGCATTAAAAATAGCTACAGAAGGAATTGAATATTGTTTCAATTCCGGTGATGCAAGTAAATTATATAATTTTTTATTTGAAATAGGGTGGATATATAATGAACTGATACAAGAGAAAAACATATTTATGAAGCCACAGTGCCGAAAGTATTTTGAATATGCACTTTGTATTAGTGAGATGTTTTATATAGAAAGAAACGCATCTATAATAAGAAAATATTTATCATAAAAATTATACTTTATCATCTATGAATACATCGCTATATGGTGATATAACATTAGAATGTTGAATGTAAAGGGACATTTTGTGTCAGAAAATAGGGCATAAAATGTCCCTTTAAAATAATAAAAATATCTGTATAATAACAAGCAGCTAAGACAAACAATTATTGGAGGAATATATTTGTGACCAAAAATATAAAATATCTAACTAGAAATGCGAAGCTTGTATGTGCAGCTGATTTTTTTTGGAATTTAGGACGTACTTTTCCACATGCGATCCTGACTATTTTTTTATTGGAACAAGGTTTTGATTTAGTTCAAATTGCCACGTTACAATCTGTTTTTATGATAGTAGCAATGGTTACTGAATTTCCAAGTGGAATATGGGCAGATTTATTTGGAAGAAAACAAATTTATATGGCAGCTGTTGTTACATTGTTTTGTTCCTATTTATTGATAGGGTTTTTCAGTGATCACTTTATAGTTATTTTATTCGCCTATGTATTATATGGATTAAGCGTTGCATTGAAGTCGGGAACGCTGGAAGCAGAAGTGGTTTTAGAATTTGAAAAAGAACAACGGGACATAAAAGCTTATTCAGTAGCATCATCTTATGTAATGAGTATTTCTTCAATAGTAGGCGGTTTGCTGGGAAGTTTATTTTATGAGAAAATGCATAGCTATATGTATGCTATTTCATTAATGCTTTTCGTTTTGGCATTTTTAATGGCTGCATTATGTGTTTTTTCACAAACGTCAGGTCAGAAAGAAAGGGAACAAAGACACTTAAGAGATGAATTAAAAGTGGGATTTTGTGTTTTGAAATCATCAAAGCCATTGCTTTATATGATATTGTTATTTGCATCAGCAACACTATTTGTACAACCTTTTTTTCAATATTGGCAGGTTCTATATCAGCAAGGAGGAATTCCAGTACGTTATTTTGGGATTATTTATGTTGCTTTTCAAGCATGTAATTTAGTAGGAACTATGATTTATAATCGGATGAAGATGAGTAATAAAAAAATAATGATTTTTGTATGGCTCATAGCAATCATATTTGCATTTAGTATGATAAATACTCAATTAGCATTATTCCTATTGCCGGTATCAGTTATTTTGTTTTATGTTTTCTATCAGCATTTGGATGTTTTACAGAAAAAAGTAGCACCAAAACAATTTATGAGCAGTTTTTTCTCATTGGTGGGAACATCTGAAAATATAGCATCAATTGTGAGCTTGTTTATTATGGCAACATGTATAGAATATGTTGGAATTACATATGCATACATAATATTGTTTTTTATGTTTAGTGTCTGTACATACATCTGTTATTTATTATTTTTAAAAGATAAATAATTTGCTATTGTTGTTAATTAAAGTAAAATAACGGGCACGACTTCTTTACATCAATGTAAAATTTATGTAAAATAGTAAATACAAAAAGAGCAGAACTGCGATCATATTTGAAGTAGTTTTGCTCTTTATTTTTACTGGAAAATATGAGGCGATGGGAGACAGTGTATTTTTCGGGGAATAGCAAAGGAGAGAAAAATATGAGAAAAAACTGGGCAGCATTGGCACTCACAGGCATGTTATGCCTGACAACTTTTGCAGGAACACAGACTGTTTCCGCTGAGACAGCAGATTCCGCAAAACAGGTGGATATTGTATTCACACATGATACACATTCCCACCTTAACACATTTACGACGGTGGTGGATGATGCAGAGAAAGAAGTGGGAGGATTTGCGAGGATCAACACCTTGATCCAGGAGCAGAAAGCGAAAAATCCTGACACGCTGGTGATTGATGGCGGTGATTTTTCCATGGGAACACTGATCCAGACTGTTTTTGAGACGCAGGCGGCAGAAATCCGTATGTTAGGCTATATGGGATGCGATGTGACCACACTCGGAAACCACGAATTTGATTACCGTTCCAAAGGACTTGCAAATATGTTGAACAGTGCGGCGGAGTCCGGGGATGATCTTCCGGCAATGGTTGTCTGCAATGTGGATTGGGAATCCATGGAGGCAGCAGGCTTAAGTGAGGGACAACAGCTGATCAGAGACGCATTTGATGAGTACGGGGTCAGTGACTATGTTGTATTGGAAAAAGGGGATACAGACATAGCTGTCGTAGGCGTTTTTGGTAAAGATGCACTTGCCTGTGCGCCGACCTGTGAACTTTTATTCAAAGATCCAATCGAGGCGGTAAAAGAAACGGTCGAAGAGATCAGGGAGAACGAGGATGTTGATATGATCGTCTGCGTTTCCCACAGCGGAACCTGGGAGGACGAGAGTAAATCAGAGGATGAAAATCTGGCAAAGGCAGTGCCGGATCTCGATCTGATCTTAAGCGGCCACACACATACAACACTGGAAGAGCCAATTGTCCATGGAGATACCTATGTGGTATCCTGCGGTGAATATGGTAAGAATCTCGGTGAACTTTCCATGACACAGAAAGCAGATGGACGCTGGGAGATGACTTCTTACGAAATTGTGCCGGTCACAACAGACATTGATCAGGATGCAGAGACACAGAACGCCATTGATCAGTTTATGGATACTGTGGACACCGACTATCTGGCACAGTTTGGCTATACCAAAGATCAGGTGTTAGCGGAAAATGACGTGGATTTCTCCACACAGAAGGATTTGGAAAATATCCATGAAGAACACAATCTTGGTGATATCATGTCAGACGCCTATGTGTATGCGGTGGAAAATGCAGCAGATTTTGACGGTGTCCCGGTAGATGTGGCAGTTGTTCCAAGTGGCACTGTCCGTGACACCTATGCAAAAGGCGATATTACCGTGGAGCAGGTATTTAATTCGTTTTCCCTCGGAATCGGGGCAGACGGAGTGCCTGGCTATCCGCTGATCAGCGTGTATCTGACCGGAAAAGAGTTAAAGACGGCAGCGGAGATCGACGCATCCGTTTCTGATTTTATGACAACGGCGAGATTATATTGCAGCGGACTTGATTTTACTTACAATCCAAACCGCATGATCTTAAATAAAGTGACAGATGTGTATTTGGACGATGGTACACAGAGAATTGAGCTTGAGGATGATAAATTATACCGCGTGGTCGCAGACCTTTACAGCGGACAGATGTTAAGTGCCGTAACAGATATGTCTTACGGACTGTTATCACTGGTTCCAAAATACGCCGACGGAACACCGATCGAAGACTTCGAGGATGTCATTATCACAGAGAATGGAAAAGAGTTAAAAGCGTGGGATGCGATCGCAAGATACATGGAGTCATTTGAGGACACAGACGGCGACGGAATAGCCAATGTGCCGGAATACTACAGCACCACACATTACAGAAAACAGGTAGATGACAGTAGGAATATCGTTGACCTTGTAAAAAATCCAAATAAATTTACTGCTATCATTGTTGGTGCGATTGCGGTGTTGATTTTACTTGTCATTTTCATTATAGTATTAATTAAGAAAATTGTGAAAAAAGTAAAATCCCGCAAGATGAAAAAGTAAAAAAATTTTCCGGTATCGGTGGATCATTCAGACATACGTTGAAAAGGAAGTTTACATAAGTCGGGATTGGCAGGGAGATTCAAAATGAGCGCACAGGACAACATGGAAAAGGTTCTCAGGGAATTACATGTCCTTTTATCAAAAAGCAATCCATATGAGAGAGATTCTAACTATTTGGTCGTAAATAAGAAAGAGATGCTGGATATTTTAAAACAGCTTGCAGTCTGCATGTCAGAAGTTATGGATGAGTATGAACTGACACAGCAGGGCAGGGAGCAGGCGCAGCGGGAAAACCGGAAGATCGGGGAAGAAATCATCAATGACGCCAGAGCAAAGGCAGAGGATGTTTATGCTGCGTCGGTTATGTATACGGATGAAGCGCTCCGTCGGATCCTTGATATTATGGATGAGGCGAATGAGTCTGTGAAAGCGGTCTATGACAGCATGGGAGAAAAGCTTGCAAATGAAAGAAAACTGGTTTCCGGTGACAAGCTGGAATTAAAGAGTCTGCTGCAGGATCTTAAGGATACGGACAAATACATGGGTATTATTGAGGAGCGGAATAAGAAGATCGCGAAGGAGAAGAAATGGAAAGAAGAGGATACGGAATCTTCTCCTTATGCAGCAGTGAAGCCAGAGATCAAGATCAACCGCGATTATTTTGAACAGCAGGGAATCTCGTTTGAAGAACCGGAGGAAGAACAGCCGGAAGAAAAAACAGAGAAAGCTGCCCCTGAGATCAGCGTGAATCTGGATTCTGAGTACTTTAAGTGGAAAGAGCAGGAAGGAAAAGAAGAGGATTCAGAGGATGAGAAACAGCCAGAGAAAAAAGGATTCTTTGGAAAATTTATGAAATAAAAATTAATTGTGTACAACCTATTGACAAAGATGCCAATAGGTTGTATTTTATTATACATAAAGATTGAACACAATTAAATTGCAAGCAATATAAAAGAAGAGAAAAACAATGAGTAAATTTTATGATTTTGAAGCGGAAGATGTAATCTGACACCAATGCTTGAAAGTATGCTGACATTTTTGTGGCCACCCATACAGACCGCCGCCATATCCACAACCACATTTATTACAATTCAACCGCGCTGGACTGCGCCCACAAATACCGGGATTTTTTCACCCAAACTCCTTGCAATTATTTATGATTCT
>OGXA01003213.1_pt1 | contig 10758 bp, 10 predicted proteins | sample 1576171 | NCBI WGS metagenome assembly OGXA01 (sample SAMEA3541587, study PRJEB24748) | human gut metagenome | biome: human gut; feature: human-associated habitat; material: faeces | place: China | collected 2012 | reverse complement strand
GTAACATCAAACAAATAATAGAAGTTCTCCCTAACCCGATCTCGGACGTGATAATTAATCCGATATCCAACAAACGATGAATATCTTTCTCTGTAACCGCTTGTGAATTTGCCTCGCTGCTCATTGCCGTGTCGAAAGCTTTTCGCACGAGACGAATATCCTCGGTTGAAATCAAGTTCTTACATGACTTTAATAAAGATCTATATTTTTGTTGTACAGTAATGTATGTCGTAGTTTCTGCCATAACAGGTTAATTTAGTAAATTCCAATTCCTATTAATCATATCAAAAAAAATGCCGTACTCCCCGATTTTCATTCTATTCAAGATATAATAACAACTAATTATGCAGGACAACGACAATACCCGACCAAAGGTTACCCGCAAGCCCCCAAAATTGATTTATTTCAAGCTACACAAGATAAAACCGTATCGTTATAGTCATTTTTTATGCTATCACCGAGAAAGAATCTGAATTATTTGACTATCGGTTTCACTATAATCTCGAAATTCCGACCATAGTTAATCACTTCCTTGAAAAGCGGCGAAGCAAAAAAGGTGTCTATTCCAATTCCCAGCCCCTGGCACATCTCATGGATGATTCGCAGCTTTACAGAATCGTAAGAACAGTTGATAATATTGCCAATGGTGGACTTGGGAACGCCGCTTTTCATATACAGCTGATACTGCGTCATCTTCCGCTCCTCCAGCAATTCTGAAAGGCGTCTGCTGACCGCCTGATTTAGCTTCAATCGCACTCACCGTCCCTGTCCCTGTACTAAAGTTATTATATGGGCAGGCGTGTGAAAATTAGTCCCTGTACCTGTACCAATGGCGTTATTTGCGCTATGATGGAATCAGGGGTGTTTTTATGACAGTGACCTTTTGCGGTCATGCACAGATTTCGCAGAGCGAGAAAATTGAGAACTGGTTATGTGATGTTACGCAGAAACTGATTGAGCAAGGCGCGACTACCTTTTACCTGGTAAAAAATCAGAGGGCGGAGAAGCGCCCCGCTGTCAAAAGGAGAGGGAGCCATGAAGTATATTTTTGTCACCGGCGGTGTGGTGTCCGGGCTGGGCAAGGGCATCTGCGCCGCATCTCTGGGGCGGCTGCTGAAGCAGTGCGGCCTGCGGGTCAGGAACCAGAAGTTTGACCCATACCTCAACGTGGATCCCGGCACCATGAGTCCCTATCAGCACGGGGAGGTGTTCGTCACCGATGACGGGGCGGAGACGGATCTGGATCTGGGCCACTATGAGCGGTTCGTGGACGAGGCGCTGGACGCCAACTCCTCCGTCTCCTCCGGGAAAATCTACTGGAGCGTATTGAACCGGGAGCGGCAGGGGGGCTATCTGGGCGGCACGGTGCAGATCATCCCTCACGTCACCGATGAGATCAAAAACCGCATCTACGCCATGGACGACGGGCAGACGGATGTGGTCATCTCCGAAATAGGCGGCACGGTGGGCGACATCGAGAGCCAGCCCTTTCTGGAGGCCATCCGGCAGGTGGCGGCGGAGAAGGGCAAGGAGAACGTGCTGTACATCCATGTGCCGCTGATCGTGTCCATCCCCGGCAGCGGGGAGCTGAAGAGCAAGCCCACCCAGCACTCGGTGAAGGAGCTGCTGAGCATCGGCATCCAGCCGGACATTCTGGTGTGCCGCACGGACAGCCCCATCACCGGGGACATCCGGCGGAAGATCGCCCTGTTCTGCAACGTGGAGGAGGACTGCGTCATCCCCAACGTCACGGCCTCCACCCTGTATGAGGTGCCGCTGCTGCTGGAGCGGGAGGGGCTGTGCCGGGTGGCCTGCCGCAAGCTGGGGCTGCCGGTGGTGGAGCCGGACATGGCCCGGTGGCGGGCCATGGTGGAGAAGATCCACGGGGTACACCGCCACGTCACCATTGCGCTGGTGGGGAAGTACACGGGATTGCACGATGCGTATCTCAGCGTGGTGGAGTCCCTGTTCCACGCAGGCACCGCCTGCGACGCGGAGGTGTCCATCCGGTGGGTGGACTCCGAGACCCTGACACCGGAGAACGTGGAGCAGATGCTGGCCGGGTGCGGCGGCGTGCTGGTTCCCGGCGGCTTCGGGGATCGGGGCATCGAGGGGATGATTTTAGCGGCTCAATATGCACGGGAGCATCAGGTGCCGTATCTGGGCATCTGCCTGGGGATGCAGATCGCCGTCATCGAGTTTGCCCGCCACGTGGTGGGCTGGGCCGACGCCCACAGCGCCGAATTCACCGCCATGACGGCCCATCCCGTCATTGACCTGATGTCCGATCAGGTGGGCGTTACCGCCAAGGGCGGCACCATGCGGCTGGGCAAGTACCCCTGCCGGCTGGCGGAGGGGAGTCTGGCCCGGAGGGAGTACGGCGCGGAGGATATCTCCGAGCGGCACCGGCACCGGTACGAGTTCAACAACCGCTTCCGCTGCGAGATGGAGGCGGCGGGGCTGCGGCTGTCGGGCCTGTCCCCGGATGGCAGCCTGGTGGAGATCGTGGAGGAGCCTGCCCACCACTGGTTCGTGGGGGCGCAGTTCCACCCGGAGTTCAAGAGCCGTCCCGACCGGCCGCACCCGCTGTTCCGGGGCTTTGTGCAGGCATCGCTGGAGACGGCGGAATAAAGCGTATCCGAAAAGCGGCAGGAGGAAGTGACCTCCTGCCGCTTGCGACTGTCGATAAACCCTCCGGTTTTTTCGACAAAAGGCTTGCAGTCTGCTGCGCACATAATTTGTGTGCCATAGGCGCACAAATTCCACACTTGCAGCCTGAGAAGTATTTTCTCTCACGCACATGTCGCAAGAGAAAATGATTTTACTTCTTTGCCGCCTGCGGGCGGCAAACTCTGCGAGGCTTTTTTGATACACTGAAGAGGGACGCCCTGACGGGCGTCCCTCGATGTAGGAAAAAGTGAACAGCGAAGATACTCAGGAATCCGACTTCCCGGCGAAGATGACACCCAGCGTGATCAGGACGGCACCGATGATGCACATGAGGGAAATTTTCTCCCCCAGCAGCAGCCAGCCCGCCACCACAGTGACGAAAGGAGTGGCATAGAGGTAGTTGTTGGTGATGACCACGCCCAGCCGCTTGAAGGCGATGTTCCAGATGGCGAAGCACACGGCGTTGCCGAACACTCCCAGAAACAGCCAGCTCACCAGAATATTGGGCTGGGTGAACAGGGGCGTCAGGCTGGGCAGGCCGTCCGTCAGCAGCACCAGCGGCAGGGAGGTCAGGAAGGCCCACAGGAACACCCGGCGGGTCACAAGGAAGTTGTCGTAGCGCTCGGTATACTTTTTGACGAGGATGGAGTACACCGCCCACATGAGGGCGGCGGCCAGAGCCAGCAGGTCGCCCAAGGGGCTTAGATGGAAGGACAGGGTGCCGTTGAGCACCACCATCACCACGCCGGCGATGGCTACCACGGCGCCGATGTAGACCCACTTGCCCAGCTTCTCCCCCCTGCGGGAGAACAGCTGCGCCAAAATCACCGTTAGGATAGGGGACATGGATACCAGAATACTGACGTTGGCAGCGGAGGTATGGGCCGAGGCGGTATTCTGCAGGAAGAAGTAGAAGCTGCCGCCGGTGATGCCGATGAGGATGAACATCAGCTCATCCTTCCACGGGAGCTTCATGGTCTTGGGTCGCAGCGCCCACAGAGCCAGATACGCCAGCCCCATCCGTAGGGGGATGATCTGGGTGGGGGTATAGGCTGTCAGCATGACCTTGGTGAGCACGAAGCAGCTGCCCCATACCAGAGTGGTAAAGATGGCATACAGATGCCCCATGAGCTTTTGACGATTTGACATGATCCACACTCCTAACACACAAATGCTGCGCTGATGCAGCGCTTAATCTTCGGGGATGACGGGGGTCTGACCTGCCATGACTTGTGCAATGAGATCCTTGGCCACGTTCACCGTGTCATAGTCGGGCCACATGACCCACAGGGCCTGACCGGGCATGGAGTAGCACTCCTCCGTGCCGCCGTAGCCGGTGACGGAGTAGCTGGTGATGTTCCAGCCGGACATATCCGACAGCTGCATTTTTACCAGACTGCTGATGTCCTCATAGGGCATATTGGTAATCATGGTGTCCGCCACGGCCTTGAGCACCTCATCATACTTGGTGAGAATGGCGGAGGAGGTAGCCTTGTTGAAGATGGCCTTGATCATGGCCATCTGGTTGCGGCCACGCTGGTTGTCGCCGTCAGAGAAGGAGTAGCGCTCCCGGCAGAAAGCCAGAGCCGCCTGCCCGTCCACGTTGTAGTTCATCCCCTCGGTGAAGGAGAAGTAGTCGTCATAGAGATTACCGTTCTTATCGGGGATCTGCATGACCTTGGTGGTGAAGGTCTGCTCGGAGTAGACGTCTACGCCGCCCAGAGCATCCACGATCTTGGTCAGGCCGTAGAAGTTGACACGGGCGTAGTACTGCGTTTCCACACCGTAGAGATCGTCCAGCACCCGCATGGACTCGTCGATGCCGTACATACCGGCGTGGGTCAGTTTATCCAACTGGCCGTTGAAGCTCAGGGGCAGGAAGTAGTCACGGGGGGTATTTAGCAGCAGGATCTGCCGGGACTTGGGATTCACCACCGCCAAAATGTTCACGTCACTGAGGCTCTGGATGTTGACATCGGAGTTCCGGGCATCGATGCCGCTGCAATAGACCACGAAGGGCTCCACGGTGATGGACTCGTTGGGTACCACCGGGGCGACCTCCTTGGTGAAGTCGAACTGCTTGAGGATACGGGTGTAGTCGTCAAAATCCGTATAGCCCTCCGTCTGCTCCAGAATGGGCAGATAGCCGTCGTTAAGGATAATGGCGTCCACCTCGCCGTCATACAGAGCGTCCGCCAGCTGGGGCACAGAGGCGTAGGCCTTGGAGGTGGGATTCAGATCGGACAGGGTCTTGAGCACCTCGGCGGTGTTCTCCTGATCGGCGTTTTCCAGCACGCCGAAGGTATAGCCCACGGCATCCTCGATGGAGCTGGCCTCGTTGTCCTTCAGGACGATGATGTCGATGGTCTGCTTCTCCGCCATCTTGCCCACGATGCGGGTGACGGCACTTTTGAGACTGCCGCCGGCCACGGCGCCGTAGATCATTCCGGCGGACAGGATCACAGCCAGCACGCCGCAGCCGATCTTGGCGGCATGACCACCCTTGGAGGGGCGGCGGGGCAGCTGCACCACGGCGTGGCCGCTGTTGAGGATCAGGATGCCCGCCATCAGCAGCAGCAGATATTTGTTGTCCAGCATATCCAGATTCAGGAGCTGGCCCAGCAGCACCAGACTGCACACCATCAGCAGTCCCAGCGCAATAAGGCCGAACCAGTCCATCCACGCCATACGGCGGCTGCCGGAGGTGTCGCTGTGTATTCGTTTGGAAGTCATAATATTTCTCCTTACTTCAGAGATGCCGGCCCGCATGGTCTTATGACCGGCCGCAATCCCCTATTATATAGGATAGATAGTAGAATTACCAGAGATTTTTGCGAAAAAAACGGGGAAATATCAAATTTTCCGGAAAGACGGGGGAAATCAGCCGTTAATGAGCTCCCGGATCATCCGGCGAGCGGCGGCGACGGAGCTTTCATCCGGCACCAGTACGCTGAGGGGGAAGCCGGTGGTGAAGCAGTCCTGCATATCCGTGGTGCCGGAGAGGGTGTAGGTGCTGATGTCCCAGTCCACCTTGTCCTCCAGCTGCAGCTTCACCAGCTTCAGGATATCCTGCTGGGGCATATTGGTCAGCACGGAGCCGGAGACGGCCTTCAGCACATCCTGATACCCGGAGAGAATGGCGGGGGAGGTGGCCTTGTCAATGATGGCCTGCAGCACCGCCATCTGGTTGCGGCCCCGCTGCACGTCGCCCTGAGCGAAGGCGGAGCGCTCACGGGAGAAGGCCAGAGCCTCCCGGCCGTTGAGGTGATTGACGCCCTCGGTGAAGGTAAAGGCCTCGTCGTGATAGCCACCGTCGCCGTTTTCGTTGGGCATCTCCATGGCGACGGTAGTGAAGTCCACCGGGGAGGTGACATCGATGCCGCCCAAGGCGTCCACGATATCCATAAGGCCGCTGAAATTCACACGGGCGTAGTAGTCGGCCTTCACCCCCAGTAAGGTGTTCAGGGCCTCGATGGGCTCGTCCATGCCCTTATCACTATATACGCTGAAATGGGTCAGCTTATCCATCTCTCCGTTGAAGGGCAGGGGCAGATAGTAGTCACGGGGGATATTCACCAGCAGAATTTTATGGGTGGAGGGGTTCACCACCGCCAGAATGTTGGCATCGCTGCGGGTGTTGAGCAGGGTATCGGAGATGCGCTCGTCGGTGCCGCTGCAATAGACCACGAAAGGCTGACGGGAGATGTTGGCATTCGGGGCGATGGTGTCGGACTCGTGTGTCACGTCGTATGTATAGATCTCACGGGTGCGGGACGTAAAATCCTTGTAACCGTCGGTCTGCTTCAGGGTGGAGACCATGCCTTTGCCCAGGATGACGGCGTCTACTTCCCGGTTGTACAGAGCGTCGGCCAGAGCCGTAGGGGTGTCGTAGGACTTGGTCTTGACCTGCCCCAGTCCCTCCTCCAGATGCGTCAGAAGGGCATCGGTGGTGTCGGTATCCGTCTGAGCCAGATAGCCGTAGGTATAGCCGAAGGTATCACCGATCTCCTGAGCGGAGTCGTTTTCCCGGACCCGCACCACTACGGTCTTGACGCTGCCGGTGCTGGACACACGGGAGAGAGTCTCCAACACGGCGTTGGTGGCCACGGTGGCGTAGATCATGCCCGCCGACAGTACCAGCGCCACCACGCCCAGAACAAGCTTCCAGAGCTTGTTGCGCCAGCGGGGCAGTTGGGTCACGGCGAAGAGAACGTTCAGTCCCGCCAGCACCGACAACAGGAGCAGCGTCAGCTTCTGGGTCAGCACGCCGGTGGTCAGCAGCCGGGCCGCCAGAAAGCCGCTGGAGATCAGCAACAGGAAGAAGGTGAGTATACCGAACCGATCCGCCCCAGTGCGGCGGCGGGGGGACCCGTAGCCGCCGTAGGAGCGGGAGGAATGACGTCTGGACATAGAGGAAAAACTCCTTTCCGAAAATCAGCAAGGCACGACAGGATAGCCCACCGGCCGAAGGCACATAGTCTCTCTATTATAAAGCGGCGGCGACAGGAAATCCAGTGTAAAAGGTTACAGATTTGTGAACTTTACGGCGAATGCGGCGGATGTGACGATTTTGTTATCCGGGGATTTCCCGGCGGAAACGGTTGAAGCGGCGGCGGGAGTGTGGTATAATCATCGAAGCGGCCACGGGCCGTTACGGAAAAATAAGCCGCCGCCCCTGCGGAATGGAGGCGGCGTATTTCAGGAGGATCACCATGAAGGCAGCACTGGTCATTATGGCGGCGGGACTGGGTTCCCGCTACGGTGGAAATAAACAGGTGGACGGCGTAGGACCTCAGGGGGAGATGCTGATGGAGTATTCCATTTACGATGCCGTTCGGGCGGGCTTTACCAAGGTGGTGTTCATCATCAAGCCCGATATGCGGGAGCTGATGGATCGCCTGTGGGGGGACCGCACACTCATAACAAAAACAGGAGAGCCGCTGGAGGTCTGCTACGCCATGCAGGATTTCACCAGCATCCCGGATTACTACACCATTCCGGCGGGCCGCACCAAGCCCTTCGGCACCGCCCATGCGGTGCTGTGCGCCCGGCCCTATCTCTCCGAGCCCTTCTGCGTCATCAACGCCGACGACTACTACGGCGTGGATGCCTACCGGGCCATGTATGAGGAGCTTCAGCGCCTGCCCCGGCAGGGACGGGCCACCATGGTGGGGTATCTGCTGAAAAACACCGTCAGCGCCAACGGCACCGTATCCCGTGGCGTGTGCCGGGTGGAGGACGGCTGGCTCCGTGGCATCCATGAGACGCTGAAGATCCAGCTGTTCCCGGACGGCTCCATCGCTGATGTGGCGGAGGGCCAGCACCGGGAGCTGGCGCCGGACACGGTGGTGTCCATGAACTTCTGGGGCTTCATGCCCTCCATCTTTCAGGAGCTGGAGGCCTACTTCGACCACTTCCTGCGCTGCGAGGCCGGGGACAACATCAAGGCGGAGTGCCTGCTGCCGGGCATGGTGGGAGACCTGCTGGAGCAGGGACAGCTGGAGGTATCCGTGCTGCACTCGGCAGACCGCTGGTTCGGCATGACGTACCACGAGGACCGGCAGGCGGTGGCGGCGGAGCTGCAGAAGCTCCACGCCGGCGGTGTGTATCCACCCACCCTGCGGGCCTGAGAGGGGAGACCGACACATGAGCGACTATTACGATCAGACCCCGGAGCAGCGCCGTCAGCTGCGGGCGCAGCGGAATCGGCGGCGGCAGGCGCAGGTGCGTCGGCGGAAGCTGCTGCTGGGCCTGCTGGTGCTGGCGGTATTGGCTGTGGTACTGATACTGGTGCTGCGGGGCTGCGGCAAGGGAAAGGAACCGGCGCAGCCTACCCCCAGCGAGAATGTGGACAAGCCCGATACCCCAAACACTCCGGCGGAGCCTTCGGATAGAGAGCCGAACCAGAAGCCTGACGACCAGAAGAGCGGCCAGAAGCAGGAGATCCCGTGGAATCTGACGCTGGTGAACCGGTGGAATCCCCTGCCGGAGGGCTGGACCGTGGACGAGGTGGAGCTCTCCAACGGCTGGGCGGTGGACAGCCGCTGCTACGACGCCCTCCAGCAGATGATGGACGCCTGCCGGGCGGAGGGGCTGTATCCCGTGGTGTGCTCTGCCTACCGGACGCAGGCCATGCAGCAGACCCTCTTTGACCAGATGAAGCAGTCCCTGTTGGATCAGGGGTACAGCGATGCCGACGCCGAGACGGAGGCGGGCCGTCAGGTGGCCGTTCCCGGCACCAGCGAGCATCAGCTGGGGCTGGCGGTGGACATCGTGGATCTGGACCACCAGCTGTTGGACGAGAGTCAGGAGCAGACGGCGGTGCAGCAGTGGCTTATGACCAACAGCTGGCGCTACGGCTTCATCCTGCGCTATCCCACCGCCAAGACGGAGACCACCGGCATCATCTATGAGCCGTGGCACTACCGCTATGTAGGACAGGAGGCCGCTGCGGAGATCTATCAGCAGGGTGTGTGCCTGGAGGAGTATATCGCCGCCAAATACGGCGCTTGACCGGAGGGACGAGGAATGAGATTGAGAAAGTAAGCAGCTCACATTTGTATAAAGGAGTTGCTGATGGATGTATATCGAGGAATATACCACTTATCAGGAGTCGGAGGTGCTGGCTCTGTATGGAAGCGTCGGATGGACGGCCTATACGGAGCAGCCGGAGGCGCTGCGCCGAGGCTTTGCCGGGTCGCTGCTGACACTGGCCTCCCGTGAGAACGGGACGCTGGTGGGGCTGCTGCGGGCTGTGGGCGACGGCTGTACCGTGGTGCTGGTACAGGACCTATTGGTGCGGCCGGATCACCAGCGGCGGGGCATCGGCACGGCGCTGATGCAGGCGGCGCTGGAGCGCTTCCGATCGGTGCGGCAGGTGCAGCTGCTGACGGACGACACGGAGAAAACCAAGGGGTTCTACCGGTCGCTGGGTCTGCTGACACTGCCGGAGCTGGGGTGCTGCGGCTTCATGCGCCCGTAAAACCACATGGGGGAGAGTGTCCTTGGACACTCTCCCCCATGCTTTGTCCTGTGTACCGGGCGGTCAGCGCCGGTTCTGGTTCTGCTGCTCCTGCTGATTCTGATTCTGATTCTGGTTCTGGTTCTGCTTGTTCTGCTTCTGCTGATTCTGGTTCTGCTGATTCTGGTTCTGCTGATTTTTGCCGGACATTGAGGCACCTCCTTCCGTATCTGCGATACAGCTTCAGTTTGCCCGAAAACCGGCGGAGCATACATCCTCCCGTGAAAAATTTCCGGCGGCAGATAAAAAATCCGCTTGACAGGCGGGAGGAGCGATGGTATACTACTAAAGAAAACAAAGAAGGCAGGATGCATCCGCCTCACCTCCAGCAAAGGCAAAGAGGTCAACAGCGAGTATGGCGGCGGCCCGGAAGGGGCGCAGGCTTTGTTGTGCGGATGCAGCTTTGCATCCGTGTTTTTATTTTCTGAAGGAGGTGCTTCGGTTATTAGCAATGTAGTGCATCAACTCAACGAGGAGATCCGTGACAAGGAGATCCGCCTCATCGGTGAGACCGGTGAACAGCTGGGTATCATGTCCTCCGCCGACGCTCTGCACATTGCGGACGAGCGGGGGCTGGACCTGGTGAAGATCTCTCCCCAGGCGACCCCGCCGGTGTGCAAGCTCATGAACTACGGCAAATACCGGTTCGAGCAGAGCAAACGGGAGAAGGAAGCCAGAAAGAACCAGCACGTGGTGGAGATCAAGGAGATCCGGATGTCTCCGGGCATTGACGTGGGGGATTTCAACACCAAACTGAAAAATGCCCAGAAGTTCCTGACGGAGGGGAACCGGGTGAAGGTCTCTGTTCGCTTCCGTGGCCGTGAGATGGCACATACCGAGATCGGCCGGGAGCTTCTGAAGAAGTTTGCCGAACAGTGCGCCGAGGTCGCCACCATGGATAAGGCCGCCAAGCTGGAGGGCCGGAATATGTCGATGTTCCTCTCTCCCAAGACCGGCAAGTAAACAAAAGTTCTGCTTGCCCCCGGCAAGAGAATAGATGGAAGGAGTAAAAATTATGCCTAAACTGAAGACTCACAGCGGCGCCAAGAAGCGCTTCAATCTGACGA
>OGXA01003202.1_pt1 | contig 10786 bp, 2 predicted proteins | sample 1576171 | NCBI WGS metagenome assembly OGXA01 (sample SAMEA3541587, study PRJEB24748) | human gut metagenome | biome: human gut; feature: human-associated habitat; material: faeces | place: China | collected 2012 | reverse complement strand
GGCACCATACTCAAAATAATCCTGGAGGAGGAACAGCATAACAGCCAACATATTACCGGGGCGCTCTGCAATTGGCTGGAGACAGCCGACGGCGTCCGGCCGGGCACGGTCTCCGCGAACGGCAGCTGCGTGACCTGGCAGACCGATGCGGGCATCACCTGCTCGTATAACCCGCAGCTCGAGCACATCAGCGAGCGTGCGCAGGAACCGGCGCAGACGGAAACGCTGGAAAGCATTCCCGCCCTGCGCGGCGTGCAGCACGGGCGCGACGTGTATCTCTTCCAGCCGTACTACGGTCTGGACAGCTCATTCACGCGCCAGTACTACGAAGAGGGCCAGCGCATTGCGGCGAAGTCCGAGGGCACGTTCTACTATTATAAGACGGAGGCCGCGACGGTCGACGCCATTGCCGACGCGGTCGAGTCCGGCGGCGTTATCCTGTTTGACAGCCACGGCACCACGGACTATACCGGCGACAATGAGGACTACACCTCCAAAGCGACGACGTCCTACCTCTGCCTGCAGAGCGGCGAGGGCCTGACGACCGAGGACTATGCCGACGGCCACGCCGTCTACGGCGGAAGCGGCATCAACGGTATGCGCTACTATGAGGTCGACGGTACGGTCATTGCCAACCATATGGAAAAGCCCGCAAACGGCGGCCTTGTCTGGATGGCGATCTGTCTCGGCATGGCGACGGACGGCCTCGAGGGCCCACTTATGGACGCGGGAGCCGGCGTGGTCTACGGCTACAGCCAGTCCGTTACCTTTGTCGGCGATTACTGCTTTGAAGAGGAATTTTTCAACAAGCTGCTGCAGGGCGGCACGGTCGCGGAGTCTATCCGCACCATGAAGGCCCGCTACGGCAACTGGGACTGCTCGCCCGCCATTCTGGGCAGCGATTCCTCCCAGACTGCCGCAACGCTGGAGGAAGCCGTGCGGAAGCACGCGGCCTTCCCCATTGTCGTTTCGGCGGAGGATGCCTATCCCGGCCACGGAAAAGTCGATGCCGTGCAGGAGGTCAGCTCCGTCTGGAGCCTGCTCGAGAGCTACACCGCGACTGTGACGACGGACGCCCCGGAAACGGCCGGAACGGTCGTCCGGAAGGGCATGACGGTCACGGCCGTCCCGGCCCGCGGCTACTATGCCGACGGCGCAACGGTCACCCCGGAGGGGGCCGCTGTTGTGACGCAGGAGGGCGACCTGTTCCGCATCTCGTCCCTGCGCGCGGACTGCACGATCACGATCCACTTCTCTGCCAAGACGCCAGCTGTGCTGCACTTTGCCGTGCCGAACGGTGTCATGCAGGCGGATATCCAGAGCTATGTCGGGGATGCGGAGCCCCTGCCGCTGCCCGCCGGGACCCCGGCAGCGGATGCGCAGGACTATTCCTTCGCCGGTTGGTCCCTGCAGGAGCAGGCGGAGCCGATTGAGAGCATGGCCTATCTCCGCGCCGGAAGCGAGCTGCCTGTTGAGCAGCCGAAGCAGACACTTTACGCCGTCTATCGCTATTTTGCGACTCCGGCCGGAACGACGCCCGCCTTCCACGAGCTGACAGAGGCCCCGGAGGACTGGAGCGGCACCTATGTGCTCTCTGCCGAGGGCCATGCCCTCCTGTGTGACGGCTCGGTCACGGGCGCGGCGCTCGGCAGCAGCGAGGCGGCAGTCCCGTTTGCCGATGCCGGGCTTGCAGAGGAGGACGGCGCGCTGCGCGGCGTTTCCGCTGCGGTCGTTGTACAGATCGAGCGTGCCGCAGGCACGGAGCAGTATGCCATCCGCCTCGGCGGTACTTCCGACGCGGTCTATCTGGCCTGCCGCTCGAACAGTGAGCAGCTCAACACGGCGCAGGACGCCGGAACGTCGCTGTCCCGCTGGGTCATTTCCATGGAGGACGGTCATATGACGATCCGCAGCGCGCGCTATCTCAGCCGCACGCTGCAGTATGATGCGGATGCGAGCTGCTTCCGCTGCTATGCCAAGACGAAGACTCCGCTGACGGTCTACCGCGGCGAGACGAGCAGCCTGTGGTATACGACGCAGCCGAAGATGCATGATCATCAGCTGGTCGAAACGGGCCGTCGCGAGCCGACTTGCACCATGTCGGGCTGGATCGACTTCCGCTGCACGATCTGCGGCGAACTGCGCCGCCAGCCGCTGGAGCCGCTGGGCCACGAGGTCGTGAACGGCATCTGCGTCCGCTGCGGCGAAGTGATGCAGCTCCCGTTCCGGGATGTGCCGGAGAACGCCTATTTCTATGACGCCGTCGTCTGGGGCTTGTCCCGCGGCGTGGTGAACGGCACGACGATGACGACGTTCTCGCCGGACCTGTCCTGCACCCGCGCGCAGGCCGTCACGTTCCTGTGGCGTGCTGCCGGGATGCCCGAGTCCTCCGGCAATACGGCGTTTGCCGATGTTCCGGCGGACAGCTACTATGCTGCGGCCGTTGCCTGGGCGGCGGAGAACGGCATCACGAACGGCACGGGCGGCGGCTGCTTCAGCCCGGATGCCCCGTGCACGCGCGCACAGATCGTCACGTTCCTGTGGCGTGCGGCAGGGGAGCCGGAGTCTTCCGGCAGTACGGCCTTTGCGGACGTCCCCGCCGGGAGCTACTATGCCGCGGCCGTTGCCTGGGCGGCGGAGAACAACGTTACGAACGGCACGGGCAGCGGCTGCTTCAGCCCGGATGACCTGTGCACCCGCGCGCAGATCGTCACGCTGCTGTACCGGCAGCTGACGAAGGAAATCTGAAAAATCGGATCAATTTTTTGGTCCGTTTTTTAAGGCAGCACCGCACAATTCAGCGAGAGCATTCGGCGAAAAATATCCGGCGAAGGCCAAATTATGCGGTGTTGCCAAATAAAAAAAGGAGGAAACCCAAGAGATGACAAAACATCGTGTGACTCGCCGCCTGCTGGCGGTGGCGCTGTCCGTGCTTCTGGTGCTCGGCTGTGTCGCTCCGGCTGTCGCGGCGACCTACGAGAGCGGCACCTACACCGGTACGGGTACGGGCCGCAACGGGTCTGTGGCGCTGACGCTCACGCTGACGAACGGCGCGATCGCGAGCGTGGACAATGTGACCCATTCGGAAACTGCCCGCTATTGGGAAAAGGCCAAGGTGCTTCTTGACCGGCTCGTCGGTCTGCAGACCCCGGAGCAGGTCGAAAAGCTCGACGCCGTGACCGGCGCGACCCTGAGCAGCAATGCCATCAAGGAAGCTGCGAAGGACGTGTTCCGTCAGGCCGAATCGAAGGAGACTCCGGTCTTCGCGTCCGGCAGCGGCACGAAGAGCGACCCGTATCTCATCCGCACGGCCGCGCAGCTGCAGGCCTTTGCCGCAGCCGTCAACGGCGGCACGGGCTATGAGGGCCAGTACATCAGTCTGGATGCCGATCTGGACCTGACCGGGACTGCGTGGACGCCCATCGGCGCGACGGACTCGTTCAACGGCAGCTTCAACGGCAATTATCATACGATCACCGGCATGACCATCGGCTCGGAGAGCGAGAAGGCTTCCTATACGGAGGCAGGCCTCTTCGGCTCGGTAGGCAAGGGCGCTGCCATCCGCAACGTCGGCGTTATCAACGCCGCGATCTACAACAAGACCACGACGGACCCGAGCGTCGGCCTTCTGGCGGCCGGGATCAGCGAGAACAGCATCGTCGAGAGCTGCTGGGCGACCGGCACGATCTACAGCGATACGACTTCTCCCTATTATTCCTACGTCGGCGGCCTCGTCGGCAGCATCGGCATCAAGAGCCTCATCTGCAACAGCTGGACGAACGTTGTCGTCTATGCCAAGGGCAGCTCTGACAGCTTTGTCGGCGGCATCGTCGGCGATACCGGCAATAACTCCGCCGTTGTGAACTGCGCGGCCCTCGGCTCCGTGGCAAACTACGGCAACACCTCCATGATGTACGGCGCGGGCGGCGTTGTGGGCTACAGCTCCGGCGCGGTCTATGCCAGCTATTCCTCCAGCCGCATCCATATGGACGCCATGTCCTATGACGACGGCGCGGATGTGCCGGTCGGCGGCGTTGTCGGTTCTCCGTCGGCTCTGTCTGCGGCCTACAACTGCTATTTCAACAAGGAAGAGAAGCAGACCTATTATGACGGCGAGGTCTCGACGCCGCTGGCCGTCGGTTACGACGTGCTGAACTACAGCGAGAGCGACAACGATCACTGCGAGGGTCTGACGGCCGCCGAGATCGCCTCCGAGACGCTTCTGAACAAGCTCACCGCGGCCCTGACGCCGGAGGAGCTGGCAAAGGGCCAGGCCTACTTCAAGTCCGAATCCCTGCTGACCGGCGACATCACGCTCGACAGCCTGCTGAGCATGACGGAAAACGGCTGGTGCACATGGGAGCGCAATGCGGACGGCGCGCTGCTGCCCACGGCGGGCGGCTCCGTCACGCCGGAAGAGCCTGACTACTTCGCAGGCGGCGATGGCTCCGTCGGCGACCCCTACCAGATCGCGACGGAAGCGCAGCTGCGCGCCTTTGCCGAGGCCACGCAGGCCGGAAAGCTCGTGACGACGAATGTCTGCTTCGTCCTGACGGCCGACATCGCCCTGAACGGCGAGTGGACGCCGGTCCACAGCTTCGGCGGCACGTTCGACGGCGGTGATCACACCGTCTCCGGCATGACCATCGGCACGGCCGATGCGCCCTCCAAGCTGGTTTCTGCGGGCTTCTTCGATGTGCTGGCCAACACGGCCAGAGTGCATGACCTGCACCTGACGAACGCCTCTGTCTATGTGCAGCGCTCCGGCGCGGCGCTGGATGACCGCATCTATGCCGGCGGCCTCGTCGGCGGCGCGGGCACGGCGGGCAGCAATGTGCGCATCGACAACTGCTCCGTCACGGGCAGCACGATCTCCGCTGCCTCCGGCACGTTTGCCTATGCGGGCGGCCTTGCCGGTCGTCTCGACCGCGAAAACGTTGTGACGAACTGCTGGACGGATATTGCCGTCACCGCAGTCTCTGCCAATTCTCCCGCCTGCGCGGGCGGCCTTGTCGCCACCATCGGCGGCAGCAGCATGATCGCCAATGTGGCCGCGCTGGGCGATGTCTCGGTCACGGGTGTCAGCGCAGAATACAACTGGTGCCGCGCGGGCGGCCTGCTGGGCTCCTCTGCCTATCTGACCCACAACTGCTACGCCTCCGGCAATGTCTCCCTGCAGGATTCTGCCGAGAGCGTCAAGAACGTCTATCTCGGCTGCCTCATCGGCGAGCAGAGCGGCGGTGTGGTCGTCTCCGGCCACTATTCCAACGGCGCAGTTCTGCGATACAACGGCGAGACGCAGACGGCCAAGGCGACCGGCTCCATCCCCGCCTCATGGTATTTTGACTACAACAAGATCACCGCGCACGACAGCGTCACGGATGCGGCCTTTGCCGCGGCCCTGAACGACGGCATCTCCGAAAGCGGCCTTGCCGAGACGGATGCTTACCTGACGAGCAGCGGCACGTTCACCTCCTACACGGCCGAGGGCCTTGCGGCCATGCGCCCGGCTGCCTGGCAGAGCTGGGGCCTCGCGGACGGCAAGGTCGTCCTCGGCGGTTCGCTGGATGATGCGGTGTTCGCAGGCGGCGACGGCTCCGAGACCGCTCCGTTCCTCATCCGTACCGAGGCGCAGCTGCGCGCCTTCGCAGCGACGACGGCGGACGGCGAGACCTATGCCGGTCAGTATGTCGCGCTGGATGCCGATATCCCCCTGAACGGCGACTGGACGCCGATCCATTCCTTCGCCGGTACGTTCGACGGCCAGGGCCACACGGTCTCCGGCATGACCATCGGCACGGAGTCCGCTCCGGCCGATGCCTCGGATACGCCGCTCGGCTTCTTTGACATTCTGGCAAACGATGCACGGGTCCGCAATCTGCACCTGACCGGCGTGAGCATCTACGGCTCCGCAGTGGGCCAGTGGACGCGTCCGTTCGTCGGCGGCATCGCGGGCGGCTCCCTGAGCATTGGCTCGGGCGTCCGTATCGACAACTGCTCCGTCACCGGCTCCGCCATCTCCCTGACAGCGGAAAACTGGGCCTACACCGGCGGCATCCTCGGCGCGCAGGCCATGAACGGCGTCATCACGAACAGCTGGACCGATGTGACGGTCTCCGCCATCTCCAAGAGCGGCCTGACCTGCGTCGGCGGCATCACTGCCATCAACAGCAACGGCGCCATGCTGGCAAACTGCGCCGCGCTGGGCAATGTGATCTCCCACAACGGCTACACGCTCACCAGCACCATCAGCGGCGCTGCAGGCGGCCTGATCGGCCAGGCGACCGGCCTGCTGCACAACTGCTATGCCTCCGGCAACATCGAGCTGGTCAACGCCATGGATGTGGCAGCGCCTGCCGCCGGTATGCTGGCCGGTAAAATTTCCGCAAGCCGCGCGCTGAACGGCTTGGTCGTTGGCTGCCGCTATGAGACGGCCGCCGTTGTGACGGCCAACGGCACGCAGATCGAAACGGCTGCCGCGGGCGCCATGGGCGACACGGTCCTGCTGGAGAATGTCTCTGCTGCCGACACCGGCGCGAAGACGTTTGCAGACACCATGAACGAGGGCCTCTCGACTGCGGGCCTCGGCCGCACCGACCGCTGGCTGACCGGCGAGGATGTCGGCTTTACCGCAGAGAAGCTGGCTGCGCTGCGCCCGGCGGCATGGTATGCCTGGGAGCGCAATGAGGACGGCAAGACGGTCCTGAGCGCCAGAGTCTATGAGGATACCGAGATCCCGACGCCGGACTTCTTTGACAGCGGCGACGGCACGGAGGGGGATCCGTGGATCATCCGCACGCTTGCCCAGCTGCAGGCCTTCCGCGCGTTCTTTGCGAAGAGCGACTTTGACGGAGCCTACATCGCTCTGGCGGCCGATCTCGACCTGACCGGCACAGAGTGGGCCCCCATCGGCCACACGGACAGAGGTGTGCAGGCCTTCCGCGGCCACTTTGACGGCCGTGGCCACACCATTTCCGGCATGAGCATCGGCACGGCGGATGCGCCGGTTTCCGACACGACCAGAACATACTATGGCCTGTTTGCGGCCCTGATGGACGGTGCTTCCGTCGAGGACCTCCGCGTGGAGGGCAGCATCTATGTCACGGGCGAGCAGACGGTGTCTGCCGGTCTGCTGGCAGGCTGCAGCGACCTTGCGCTCATCGACCGCTGTTATGCGGCGGGCACGGTGCAGGTCCGCACCGAAAACGGCAGCTTTGCAAACAGCAGCTTTGCGGGCGGCCTCATCGGCTACAGCCAGCGCAGCGAAATCTACAACTGCGGCGCGGATGTCACGCTCGACGCCTACTGCAAGACGGCAAACGCCGAGGCGGGCGGCATCACGGCCATGAACGCCTTCGGCATCATCGCAAACTCCTATGCGACCGGCACGCTGACCGCGGCCACGGACCGCACCGTGGACGACAGCGGCGTGAGCTACCTCGGCGGCATCGCAGGCTGCCAGGCCGGTACGCTTGTGAACTGCTACAGCGACTGCACGCTGACGTCCAAGACGTGGACGAAGTTTGTCGGCGCGCTCGGCGGCATGGCCACGGCCATCAGCGAGAGCTATGACAGCTACTATACAGAGGATGTGGCCCTGACCATCGAGGATCAGCGCCTCGATCCGCCGGTCGCCTTCGGCACGGTCGTTCCGTCCGGCTACAACGAGGACGGCGATCTGCTTGACGGTGCGTTTATCTACAACGTCACGGACATGACGCTGGAGCCTGCCGCTCTGGCCGCGGCCCTGAATGAGAACTTTGCCGCATTCCCGGTCGACCCGGCCGAGCTGACGGTCCCGCTCCTGCGCTGGACGGTCGTCGACGGCAAGGCGGTCCCGCGCGGCGGCGCGGCGGGCATCACCTATGTTCCCGTGGAAAAGCCGGACCCGACGCCCGAATATGCCTATCAGGACGGCGTGTACTACGGCCGCGATGAGGCGGAGCATGTCATTGTCCGCATCGTCGTGAAGGACGGCAAGATCGTCTCCGCCGAGATCGTCACCCCGAAGGACTTCGACGCCGACCATGCCGAGGAGATCCTCGCCGCCGTGGTCAGCAGCCAGACAGTCGAACGCGCCGACAGCGACACGGCGGACGACAGCACCCTGAAGTCCGCGCTGAAGGTCGCCCTGAACCGCGCCCTGCTCGGCGATACCTCGACCTATGATCCTGCCGATCCCACCGCGATCTTCGACGGCGGCAGTGGCACGAAGGCCGACCCGTACCGCATCGCAACGGCCGATCAGCTGCGTGCCTTTGCGGCAGCCGTGAATGAGGAAGAGCATTTTGCCGGGGAATACATCGTCCTGACGGCGGATATCGATCTCGCGGGCCGCAAATGGGTCCCGGCAGGCAATGCCGGAGCGCACTGCTTCAGCGGTATTTTCGACGGACAGAACCACAAGATCCTCGGCCTGCGCATCGGCACGGAGGAGACACCTGCGGACTATGTCGCAGCCGGTCTGTTCGCCTATGCCGACGGCGCGATCATCCGCAACGTCGCCATCGAAAATGCACAGATCAATATCAAGCGCACGGACAGCGTCCGCATCTATGCGGGCATCGTCGCCGGTGTTATGGATAAGTCCGAGACCGGCGCAGGCGCGCTCATCACGAACTGCGCCGTCTCCGGCACGGTCTCCGCGTCCTCCAAGGACTGGAGCACGGTCGGCGGTATCGTGGGTCAGAGCTATGACAGCGTGATCCTGAACTGCAGCGCCCATGTCGACCTGACGACGGTCTCCGTCAGCGGCAGTGCGCTGGCAGGCGGCATCGTCGGTCTGGACGGCTTCTCGATCCTGGCCAACAGCTACGCCATGGGCAGCATCTATGCCGATGCAGGCGTGAACGCTGCGACCATCGGCGGCATCGCCGGTATGCAGGCGGGTGTTGCGGGCAACAACTATTCCGACATGAAGCTCACGTCGAAGAACGCCACGGGTGACATCGGCGGCATCGCGGGCCGCAACACGGCTATCGGCACTGTGAATTACGGCTACTTCAACAGCGAGCAGGAGCAGCGCAGCGGCAACAGCGTCGTGACGCCTGCAAAGGACATCGGCACGAACGTGACCATGGGCTCGACCGGCGTTGTGCGCAACACGGCCGCCATGACCGGCGCGGAGCTGCGCAGCGAGACGTTCCGCGACCTGCTCAACGAAAACCAGTGCGAGGACCACGAGCTGCGTTCCGCCCTGCAGGACGGCGTCACCCGCTACAGCATCAAGCTGCGTGCGGACGGCAGCCTGACGGTGGACAGCTGGATCCTGGACGGCGAGGTCCGGCAGAAGAACGCTCCGGCGCTCGAGCTTGACCCGCAGGCGCCCGAGGCACCGGTCATCACGCCGGACGGCGGCAGCTACGCCGAGGCGCAGACCGTGACCATCACGGCGGCCTCTGCCGACGCTGCGATCTACTACACGCTTGACGGCTCCGATCCTCTGAACGGCACGCTCTATACCGGCCCGTTCACGCTGGAGCAGTCCGCCGTCGTGCGCGCCGTCGCCGTCCGCGGCAACTCCGTCAGTGCGGAAACAAGGGTGGAATTCACCATCGAGACGGTGCACAATGCCGTCCTGAGCTTTGTCTCCAACGGCGGTTCCGTTGTGGAGCGCGTGGAGCTGCCCGTCGGTACTGCCCTGGACCTGAGCGCCTATGTGACGGAGCGCGAGGGCTATGACTTCACCGGCTGGTATCTCGACGCCGCGCTGACGCAGCCCATCACAAGCTTGACGCTCGAGGCCGACACGACGGTCTACGCGGGCTGGCGCATCCGCAATCCGTTCGTCGACGTGGCCGAGAAGGACTACTTCTATGACGCGGTTCTCTGGGGCGTGGAAAACGGCGTCGTCAAGGGCATGGATGAGACGCACTTCGAGCCGGAGACGGTCTGCACCCGTGCGCAGGCGCTGACGTTCCTGTGGCGTGCAAACGGTATGCCGCAGCCGAAGACGACGACCAATCCGTTCGTTGATGTCGATGCCTCTGCCTACTACTATGACGCAGTCCTCTGGGGTGTCGAGAACGGCATCGTCAAGGGCATGGATGAGACGCACTTTGAGCCGGATACGGCCTGCAGCCGCGCGCATGCGCTGACGTTCCTGTGGCGCGCGAAGGGCATGCCGCAGGCAAGCGGCACGACGTTTGCCGATGTCCCGGCCAATGCCTACTATGCGCAGGCAGTTGCCTGGGGCGTAGAGAACGGCATTGTCAAGGGCATGGATGAGACGCACTTTGAGCCGGATACGCTCTGCCAGCGTGCTCACGCCGTGACGTTCCTCTGGCGTGCCTACGCGAACTGAGTCCCCATAACGCGTAAATTACAAAAGCCCGCTGCAGGGTTCCCTGCAGCGGGTCAATTTATGGCAGCACCGCACAATTGCAGCTTCGGCCTTTGCCGGATTTTTTTCGCCGATCCGTCGGTTCGAAAAGTTTGAGGTATTGCGCAGCCGTTGGCGGCTTTGCCGCCCTACGGATGCGGCATGCCCCTTGCGGGTACACAGAGTACATCTGCACGTTTCAAACCTTGCCTCGACAAAAAATCTCGCGCTAAATGCTCTTGCTGAATTGTGCGGTGTTGCCTTATATTCTAATCCAGCATGAAGCCCCGGCAGCCGAGGCCGGCAAAGTCGGCAAAGCCGAGCGAGCGGTAAAATGCGGCCGTCTCCGGCGTGTCGTCCGTCGTCAGCTCGATCTGCCGCACGCCGTTGAATCGCTCGAGCACGGCGCGAGCTCCCCAAATCACACTAATCCCTGATGTTGCAAATGAAAACGGTTATTACAAT
>OGXA01003189.1_pt1 | contig 10818 bp, 8 predicted proteins | sample 1576171 | NCBI WGS metagenome assembly OGXA01 (sample SAMEA3541587, study PRJEB24748) | human gut metagenome | biome: human gut; feature: human-associated habitat; material: faeces | place: China | collected 2012 | reverse complement strand
CCGCCATGCCCTACCGCGCCATGACCAACATCATCGAGTTCATCAAGATGCTGGACATGGTCGTCCCCGGCTTCGCCGCCAACGAGACCCTGCTGTACAGCCCTGAGCTGAAGTTCTACTCCAACAAGGTCAAGATGGACTCGAACCTCGACACCAACATCAAGGGCCTGCACTGCCTCGGCGACTCTTCCGGCTGGACCCGCGGCCTGATGATGGCCTCCGTCATGGGCGTGCTGATGGGCCGCAAGCTGGCTGAGAAGGAAGGCTGCTGAAACGCCTTTCTGCACTAAGCTGCGCTGAATATTTGGTTCCCGATGCCTCTCCGCACTCCGCGGAGGGGCATTTTTTGCGCTTCCTGCGGCAAAACCGTGCAGGATACAAAAATCGGCAGAAAAAGTCAATTTCCGTCAACCCTGAAAATTTATGGAAATTTGAATTGATTTTCTTCGTTAAAACTGCTACAATCTTAAGTAGAACTCAAGAAGAAATTGTGTCTTGCGCATAATGCGAGGAGGGATCACTTATGTGCGAAGCCCCCGGAAGCGTAGTAACGCTGCTATGTTCCGGCATCCAGCTTTACAGCGCCGAGAGGCGCATTGCGGACTGCATCCTTGCAGATGTAAAGCGGGCGTCGATGTGTACGTCAGCAGAACTGGCCCGGCTGAGCTGTTCGTCCGAGGCCACCATCACCCGGCTGTGCCACAAACTGGGATTCGAGAACTACCGCAAATTCCAGCTGGCGCTGGCACGGGACGCCATGGAGCAGCAGGAAGCCCAGCGTATGCGGGACGAAGGGCAGGACGAGCTGCATCAGGCACTTCTGAACATTCTGGCAAACCGCGAAGAGGAGCTACGGGCCACCATTCAGGCCATTGATACCCGCCAGCTGCGGCAGATCCTCTCTCTGCTGCGCAGCTGCGAGGTCATGGAGGTGGTCTCTGAGGGCGGCGGCCTGCCGGTGGCCTTCGATGCCTCCATCCGGTTCAGCCACCTGGGCAAGCGGTGCGTTTCCAGCGCAGTCCACGAGAAGAATCTTGCCTTTGCTCAGACGCTGACCCCCAAAGACATCCTCATCGTGCTCTCGGCCTCCGGGCAGAGCGCCAGACTGGAAGAGGTGTCCGCTGCCGCCAAAGGGCGGAATGTACCGGTGCTGGTCATCACCTGTGACAGCCACGGCCCGCTGGCCCAGCTGGCCGACTATGTGATGACGACTTCCAACCGCGAACAGCGGCTCATCGAGGGCAGCCATGCGGCATCGCTGCTCTCGCCGAATGTCCTTATCGAGGTGCTTTACTACCTGCTGCGGATGGAAAATCTGTAAAAAACAAACGCTGGCACATTCGTGCCAGCGTTTGTTTTTATCATTGGAGCTCTAAATCACTGGGCAGGATGACGTCCAGCTCCGCCGCAGGCTCTGCCACGAGGCGGCGGCTCTGGTTGAAGATGGCCTTTTCCAGCGTGTTGCGGGCGAGACGTCCGTTGCCCGCCGTGCGGGCATCCTCTGCCTGGCGGCGCTCGTAGTAGCCCCGCAGCGGTTCCGTGCAGCTCTCAGCCAGCCTGTAGCCCTTGCCCCTCGCCAGCACATTCGTGATGTCCAGCAGCTCATCGGCGGTGTAGTCCGGGAACTCTATCTTGTTCGGGAAGCGGCTGGCAAGGCCGCTGTTGGCGGTCAGGAACGTCTCCATCTCCCCGGTGTAGCCCGCAAGGATAACCACCAGCTCGTCGCGGTGGTCTTCCATCCCCTTCACCAGCGTGTCGATGGCCTCGAGGCCGAAGCTGTCCTGCTCGCCCCGGTAGAGGCTGTAGGCCTCGTCGATGAAAAGGACGCCGCCCAGCGCGCTCTGGATGACGCTGTTGGTCAGGGGGGCGGTGTGGCCGGTGTAGCGGCCCACGAGGTCTCCCCGGCTCACCTCCACCAGCTGCCCTCCCTTGAGGGCGCCGATGGCCTTGAGGTACTTTGCCACGAGCCGGGCGATGGTGGTCTTGCCGGTGCCGGGGTTGCCGGTGAAGATCATGTGCATCGAGAGGCTGGCGGTCTTGAGGCTCGCCGCCGCACGGCGCTGCTGCACCTGAATGTTGTCGGCAAGACCGAAGACGTATTCCTTCACTGGTGCAAGACCCACGAGGTCGTTCAGCTCTTTCCTGATTTCTTCCACTGCGCCGGTATAGGCGGCGGGCAGCAGGTCGAAGAGCTTCTGGGGTTCGGCGTCGTTGAGGGCAAAGTCGAGGCCGTCCTCCCGGGCAGTCAGTGTAATCGTTCCGGTAAGCGTGGCATCTGTTTGCAGACAGTATTCGCTCAGAGCGCGGAATATCTTATCGCAGCAGGCCGAAAGCCCCGCCGCACCCTGCTTCGGGCTACACTGGGCCGCCACATAGTCCCGCACATCCGCGCCCGCCGACAGGGTCAGGCCGAGGCGGGTCTTCACTTTTGCGGCCAGCGCGTTGAGCTGCTGGGCTGCCAGCGCGGCGAGGGCTTCCCGCGCAAAGGCGCTGGTCTCACAGACATCGCCCAGCGCCGAGACGAAGGCCGCACCGAACTTATCAGCCAGCGCCTCCCGGCCCTTCTGGGAGAAGAAGACGAGGTACTTGCCGCAGGGGGTGATGCGGCTCACAGCCCCGGGGGCAAGCGCCGTCCCGGCGTCCACGAGGATGCCCTCCTTGTTGACAAGATACCGGCTGGACAGGGGCGCACTGCCCTTGACGGCGAGGTCTGCCAGCGTCTTCAAAAAGCCCGGGTAGCAGCTCTCGTAGTGCTCAAAGACCAGGATCTCGCCCGGCGCATGGAGGGCGGCGTACAGATCCTGCAAAAAGAGCTTTTCAGCCCCCGAGTTGGGGTAAAGCGCCAGATCCATAACGGCCAGCTTATCGCTCTGCAAAAGACCCCGGGCGGCCATGCAGCGGGCCGTCTCCGTCAGAGCGAAATGCCGCCCCGTGCCGGGCGCACCGCAGAGCAGGATGACGTTCCGGGCCGTGGGGGCCTCCGTCCCCAGCACGAAAGGCCGGCGCATGGCCCGCACGACGCCGTCCACGAAGGCGTCCTGCCCCAGCACTGTCTTTTTCACCTCAGCGGCCAGCCCTTCGAAGCTGCCCAGATGCTCCTGTTTGACTTCGGTGGTTCCTTTGGCCAGCAGGCCGTCGGCCTCCATATCCTCAAGCATCTTCCGGCTCTGGGCCAGCGCCTCCTGTGTGGTGTCTCTGCGCAGCTCGGCGTTCTGTTTTTTCAGCATTTCGTCCAGCTTTTTCTGCTGCTCGAGCAGGGCTGCGTTCATATCGGGCAGACCGGGCTTTTCCTGCGGCGTTTTCTGCGTATCAAAGCGCAGTTTTCCTCCCGGGCCGAACACTCCGTTCATCAAGTTCTCCCAATCGTCGGTGTATGCCATCTGCCTGCCTCCGTCCTGCGTTTTTTCCAGTATAGTGTACTTTGCCCCCTTTTGCAAGAAAAGTCTTGAAAATCCACGGGCAGGCGGGTACACTAATTTTATATTGATTTGATATGCGAAGGGAATGGAACGAAATGAAAACGCCCGCAGAGTGGAAAACGCTGTTCGAGAGCAGCGCCTTTGCACGGCAGACAAACTACAGCGGCCCTCTGGGGCCGGAATATAACCCCTCCGGCACCCGGCTCCGGCTCTGGGCGCCCACGGCGCAGAAGGTATCAGTCAACCTCTACCGCCGGGGCGACGGCGGGGCCTGCATGGGGACCCTGCCGCTGGAACAGCACGGACAGGGCGTCTGGTCGGTCTATCTGCCCGGCGACCAGCACGGACATTACTATACCTTTACCGTCGAGGTGGACGGCACAGCATACGAGACGGGCGATCCCTACGCCCGGACGGCAGGCGTCAACGGCCTGCGGAGCATGATTTTAGATGCGCCCCGCATCGACCCGCCCGACTGGAACCACGACCACCGGGTCATCGTCCCGGCCTCCCGCCGGACGGTGTGGGAGGTCAGCGTCCGCGACTTCTCGCAAGACCCGGCCTGCGGCGTTCGGAATGCATGGCGGGGCAAATTCATGGCCTTTACCCAGAAGGGAACCACCCTTTCTTCCGCCGGCACCTTCCCCACCTGCCTCGACTACCTCAAGCGGCTGGGAGTGGGCTATGTGCAGCTGATGCCCATCTTCGACTTCGGCAGTGTGGACGAGAGCCGCCCTCTCACCCGGCAGTACAACTGGGGCTACGACCCCACCAACTACAACGTCCCCGAGGGCAGCTACTCCACCGACCCCGCGAAAGGCGAAGTCCGGGTGCGGGAGTGTAAGGAGATGATAGCCGCCCTCCACGCGGCGGGCATCGGTGTCATCATGGACGTGGTGTACAATCATATGTACCGCAACGAGAACCCGCTGAACAGCACGGTGCCTTATTATTTTTTCCGGCAGAACCCGGACGGCAGCTTCTCCAACGGCAGCGGCTGCGGCAACGAGTTTGCCAGCGAGCGGCCCATGGCCCGGAAATACCTCATCGACTCGGTGCTCTACTGGGCGCAGGAATATCACATCGACGGCTTCCGCTTCGACCTCATGGGCCTCTATGACGTGGACACCATGAACGAACTGCGGGCCGCACTGGACGCTCTTCCGGGCGGCAGAAGCATCCTGATGTACGGTGAGCCGTGGCAGGGCGGCGGAAGCCAGCTCCACCGGTACGAGGCCAACAAGGCGAACCTCGCCATGCTGTCCGAGCGCATCGGCGTCTTCTGCGACAACACCCGCGACGTCATCAAGGGCGGCTGTTTTGACGCCCGGGAGCCGGGTTACGTCGAGGGCAGGCCGGGCAGCTTCCGGGACGTCGGCGGGGCCGTGGCCGCGTGGTGCCGCAGCGACAAACTGCCCGCTCATTCGCCCTCCCAGATCGTCAGCTATGTCTCTGCCCACGACAATTTCACTCTCTGGGACAAGCTGATGCTCGTCCGGTACGCCCGTCCCGAGTACACTGCCGCCGACTCGGCGGCGCTGGCCCAGAACCGGCTGGCGGCGGGCATCTATCTCACCTGCATGGGGATGCCCTTCATGCAGGCCGGCGAGGAGTTCGCCCGCACCAAAAAAGGTCAGGGCAACAGCTTCCGCTCTTCGCCCTCCCTCAACCGTCTGGACTGGAAGCGGGCCGCGCAGTTCCACGGACTGGTGGACTATTACCGGGGGCTCCTGGGCCTGCGGGCGCAGTTCCCCCGCCTGAGCGCCTCGGACGCGGCCAGCCCGGCGGCTATCAAGTTTTTCTCGCTGGAACAGCCCCTCGTGGGCTGGACTTTGCCTGCCGCACCCGGCGACGGCGCGGCATGGCGGGCGCTCTGCGTCTTTTACAATCCCACGGAAGAAGAAAAGCGGGTCCACCTGCCCGACGGCCAGTGGAAATTGCTGAGCGACGGCGTATCGTCTGCGCTCTGGAAAGGCTCCAGCCGGGTCTGCGGCGGCGAAGTGACACTGCTGCCATACAGTGCAACGATTTTCGGCCAGATATAATAAAAAAAGCGGCCCGCCGCTTTACGCGACAAGCCGCCCAACAAGAAGAAAGGAACTTCTGGGGGATGTCTTAACTTTTAGCCCTGCGGGTCCTGCTGAGGTGCAGACTCGGCAGACTTCTCCTGACGGGATGCGCCGTTGGTGCTATTGCCGCTGTTGGAGGCGTTCTTTTCGCCCAGCGTCAGGCTGACAGTCTGCATCTGACCGTCGCGGGCGATGGTGATGGACAGCGTGTCCCCGGCGGAGTGCTCCTGCATCAGGGTGCCAAGGTCGGTCTTCTGGGCTACCTCGGTGTTGTCGATGCTGACGATGCGGTCGCCGGCCTTGAGGCCCGCCTTATCGGCAGGGCCGCCGGAGACGACGTCCACGACGTAGATGCCGTAGGCGTTGACGCCCAACTGTGCCGCCGTCTGTGCGTCGGTGACAGCCAGATAGGTGATGCCCATGTAGGGACGGCCCGTGACGTAGCCGTTCTCCAGCAGGTCCTGCGCCACCTTGATGGCGTCGTTGATGGGGATGGCGAAGCCCAGACCCTCAGCGTCAGAGCTGGAAGACTTTGCGTTGACGATGCCGATCAGCTCGCCGTTCATGTTGAACAGGCCGCCGCCGGAGTTGCCGGGGCTGACAGAAGCATCCATCTGAATGAGGGACATGGTGTTGACAGAGCTGGAGCTCTGGATGGAGACACTGCGGTTCAGGGCGCTGACGATGCCGCTGGTGACAGTGCCGCCCAGCTCACCCAGCGGGTTGCCCACGGCCAGCACGTTGTCGCCCACGGCCAGCTTGTCGCTGTCGCCCACGATGGCGGGGGTCAGGCCGTCGGCATCGACCTTGATGACGGCGATGTCGCTGGTGGAATCCTCGCCCACGACGGTGGCGGTGTAGTCCTTGTCGCCGATGGTGACGGTGATGTTGGACGCGCCGCTCACGACGTGGTCACAGGTGAGGATGTAGCCATCCGAGCTGATGATGACGCCGCTGCCGGCGCCGCTCTCCACCTGGCTCTGGCCGTACCAGGACCACTGGGAGTAGACCACCTGCTCGGTGGTGATGACCACGACGCTGGGGCTGACGGTCTTGGCCACCTGTGCGGTGTTCATGCCGCTGGAAACAGTCGTGCCTTCGGCGGCGCTCTCAGAGTCTGCCGAAGAGCTGCTAGACCGCTCCACCTGCTGGATGATGACTTTGTTATTGCCGCCGAAGCGTGCGCCCACAAAGCCGCCCATAAAGCCCATGGCTGCGGCCAGCACCAGAGCAACGATGCTCTTTACAGCCTTGCCTGCGTTCTTCCTGGGCTTTTTCGGCGCGGCAGGGGCTGTGTTCTGCGGGCCTGCGGGGGGCGGCGTTGCGCCGCCGGAAGGCTGGGTGCTCTCGCTGAAGGCAGAAGCAGTGTTTGCGGTGTTCATGCCGCTGGAACCTACATTGGGGTAGCCGGTATCACCGGCAGGATTATTGGAAGAGGAATAGTCATATTCCCATTTGTTTTCATCCATCGTGATTACTTCCTTTCTAAGGGATATGGTCGGGGGAAGAGCTTTTCCGCTCCTCTCTGGCACGGTTTTATTCTATCTGCTAATTGTGAAAATCAATCGTTTCCCCAGTGAAGAATGTGTGAAATCAGAAGTTGTTTCCATAGCCAGAGTGCGCCGGATAAACGAGATTTTTTGCCCGCAGGCAAGGCGATTTTCCGCAGCAATCCTGACGGATTGCAAGGGAAAGCAACGCAGAATGCGGTCAAAAAAGCCGTTCAGACGGTGTGCAATGGTTATGGAAACAGCTTCCAAGTCCTAAGGAGTTTCTATGAAAATCAGCGCCACTCAAACGGGCTTTGCCCTTTATAAAGAGGCCGACATCATCGGCCAGTGCGACGTCACGCCCACCCCAAAAGGCGCGGACATCACGGCCCTGTCCGTCCTGCCCCAGTGGCGGCGGAAAGGCTACGGCTCCTACCTGTTAAAAGAGATATTGCGCCGGTTCGGCGGTTATGACCGGGAGGCTGCGACGGTGTTCACCGCGCCCCTGCCCGCCGACGAGGGCGAAGGGCTGTTCTGGCAGAAATTCGGCTTTGCGCCTGAGGATGGGCGGCTCGTCCGCCGCCGCACCCCCGATTTGACGGCGGTGCGCTTTGTGCAGGACTATCTTGCCGCCCATCTCCCCCACCCGAAGCTCTGCATCGACGCCACCTGCGGCAACGGCGGCGACACGGCGTTCCTCTGCCGCCTTGCCGGCCCGGAAGGCCGGGTGCTGGGCTTCGACATCCAGCCCGAGGCCATCACTTCCACCCGCGCCCGGCTCGAAAAGCAGGGCCTTACGGCAGAGCTTATCTGCGACAGCCACGCGAACCTCTTACAGTATGTCCGGCCCGGCACGGCGGACATCGTGATGTTCAACTTCGGCTGGCTGCCCGGGGCCGACCACAGCGTCTTCTCCACAGCAGACAGCAGCATCCCTGCGCTGGAAGCCGCCCTCGCGGCGCTGCGCGCCGGCGGCGTGCTCAGCGCCATCCTCTACAGCGGGCGAGTCATCGGCACGGACGAAAAGCAGAGCATCCTCAGCTGGCTGCGGGCTCTCCCGCTGGAAAAATATACCGTACTGGTGTGCGATTTTGCCAACTGGGCCGACACCGCGCCCCTGCCCTGCCTTGTTCTGAAAAAATAGCAAAAACTCTTGCATCCATGTGGATTTTCTGTTAAAATAAGCGTTGTATGTAATTTTATAGGAGAGTTTCCCATGTAAACAGACCCTATTGTTTGCTGATACATCCACCCGGCCCTTCGCGGGGCCGCATCTCAGGAGAACGAAACTTTTATGACAAATCGTGAAGAAATCGAGCGCCGCCGGACGTTTGCTATCATCAGCCACCCCGACGCCGGCAAAACGACGCTGACCGAAAAGCTGCTGCTGTACGGTGGAGCCATCAATCAGGCAGGCTCTGTCAAGGGCAAGCAGAGCGCAAAGCACGCCGTGTCCGACTGGATGGACATCGAGAAGCAGCGAGGCATCTCCGTCACTTCCTCTGTGCTGCAGTTCAACTACGCAGGCAAGTGCGTGAACATTCTGGACACCCCGGGCCATCAGGACTTCTCGGAGGACACCTACCGCACCCTGATGGCAGCCGACTCGGCTGTCATGGTCATCGACGCCGCAAAGGGCGTCGAGGTTTTGAAATATACCAGCAAATTTGTAAGTCACTATCAATTTTCATAGTGAAAACGAAGCATGCCACCGGCTTTTTCTCCCGCCCCATAATGCTGACTGCGATTGATGCTGTCTGTAACCTGATTTACGTTTTCTGCTTGTAAAATCCCGCATTTCTTCATATACTTAATAGAATATACGGAGGTATCCTTATGTCTCTCATTGAACTTTTTCTTCTTGCTGTCGGACTGTCTATGGACGCGTTTGCCGTTTCTGTGTGCAAAGGACTTTCCATGCAGACGATGCGTCTCAAACACGCGTTTGTCATCGGTCTCTATTTCGGCGGTTTTCAGGCACTTATGCCATGGCTTGGCTACCTGCTTGGCATCCGCTTTCAGGGTGCCATCAAAACCTATGACCACTGGATTGCGTTCATCCTGCTTGGCATCATTGGCTTTAACATGGTCAAAGAATCCCTGGAACAGGACACCGAATCCTGCGACGCGTCTGTGGATGTGAGGACCATGCTGCTGCTCGCCATCGCAACAAGCATCGACGCGCTGGCGGTCGGCGTCACCTTCGCATTTCTGGAAGTACGGATTTTTCCGGCAATTGCCTTTATCGGATGCACCACCTTTTTTATTTCCGTGATCGGAGTCAAGGTCGGCACCGCGTTTGGAGCACGCTACAAATCCAGGGCAGAACGGACCGGCGGCATCATTCTGATTCTGATCGGCTTCAAAATCCTCATGGAGCACCTGTTCTTCTAAAAGAGCCGGTGCTTTTTTTCACTTTATTTTTTTCGTTTCTCAGCACAGACCGCGTTTTTTGTGTACATTTCTTCTATATTATGGTATGATTTTTTTATTCTGACAAAAGAAAGGTATCCCTATGTTAAACACGATCGAATCCATTAATAATGTGATCAACAACTTCATCTGGGGAGTTCCTGCCATGATCTGTATCATCGGTGTTGGCCTTTACTTAAGCGTTGGCCTACGCTTTTTGCAGATTCGCAAATTCCCTTATGCCATCCGCGTCACCATCGGACGTATTTTCCGCAAGCGTGACGCATCCGACGGCGCCATGACTCCGTTTCAGGCAGTCTGCACGGCGCTGGCTGCTACCGTCGGCACCGGAAATATTGCCGGTGTGGCCGGTGCCATCGCCATTGGCGGACCGGGCGCAGTCTTCTGGATGTGGATTTCCGCAGTCCTTGGCATGTGCACCAAGTTCTCCGAAGTAACCCTGGCAGTCCATTTCCGGGAAACCAACAAAAACGGTGACCTGGTGGGAGGCCCCATGTACTATATCAAAAACGGCCTTGGCCCGAAATGGCACTGGCTGGCGGTTCTTTTCTCCACATTCGGCGTGCTGACCGTGTTCGGCACCGGAAACGCAACCCAGGTTAACACCATCACCACTGCCATCAACTCCGCGCTGGAAAACTATCAGCTCATCAATGACCAGTCCAAGCCGGTTGTCTGCCTGGTCATCGGCATCGTTCTGGCCGCTCTGGTAGGCCTGGTTCTCTTAGGCGGCGTAAAACGAATTGGAACTGTATCTGAGAAACTGGTTCCGTTCATGGCACTGCTTTACATCCTGCTGGCCCTGGGCGTGGTACTGCTTCACGCAAACCGCATCCCGCTAGTCTTCACCATGATTTTTGAGGGTGCCTTCAACCCGCAGGCCGTGACCGGCGGCATCATCGGAAGCTTCTTCACCAGCATGAAGCGCGGCGTATCCCGCGGTATCTTCTCCAACGAGGCTGGTCTTGGTACCGGTTCCATTGCTCATGCGTGTGCTGACACCAAAAAGCCGGTGAAGCAGGGCTTCTTCGGTATCTTTGAGGTATTTACCGACACCATCGTCATCTGCACCTTAACGGCACTGGTTATCCTGTGCAGCGGCGTTACCGTCAACTACGGCCAGGCTGCCGGCGCAGAACTGACCATTTCCGGCTTCACCTCCACCTACGGAAGCTGGGTATCCATCTTTACCGCCGTGTCCATGTGCTGCTTCGCCTTCTCCACCATCATCGGATGGGGACTGTACGGCGCGCGCTGTATTGAATTTATCTTTGGCGAGAAGGTCATCAAGCCATTCATGGTGGCCTACTCTCTGGTGGCAATCCTGGGCGCTACGGTAGATCTGGGCCTCTTGTGGAGCATTGCGCCCGAATGAGAAAAACGGGAGATGCCCGAAACTCATTCCTT
>OGXA01003187.1_pt1 | contig 10825 bp, 14 predicted proteins | sample 1576171 | NCBI WGS metagenome assembly OGXA01 (sample SAMEA3541587, study PRJEB24748) | human gut metagenome | biome: human gut; feature: human-associated habitat; material: faeces | place: China | collected 2012 | reverse complement strand
CGCCGCCAGTGGCGGAAACAGGGAGGAGTTGTTGGGGCAGCGGCCAGCAAGACGCGAGTGCCGCCCAAGGCATGATGCGGATGCTGGGTGCCGCAACCCGATAAGCGGCGGCCATTCCAAATCGTCCTCCCGGTTCAAAGGACGCTGCAATGCCGCAGCGTCCTTTTTATCACATCTTCCACATTCTGTGTTGGATTCGAAACATTTTTGTGAAAGACTGCCAAGGCACATTGACAAGGCTGTCCGGTCATGCTATGTTAGTATTGACAAATCAGTACCTTATGGAGCATTATATACTCTGTTTCACCATGCCGTAGCTGCGGCAGAAAGGATAAAACCATGACTACCGCCTTAAAACGTACCGGCGCTGCCCTGCTGACGCTGCTGATGTTCTGTATGCTCACACTGGGCGCTTCTGCCGCCGCAAATACCCCCGTTGGGGTCAAATTCTGGAAGGAAAACTCCGACAAGGAATCCATGGCCAACTCCGGCATTGATTCTGACCGCGAGGCTACCCTTGCCCGCCAGTCCAACGGCACCTACACCCTGATGCTGCCCGTCAAGCAGGTGACCAAGCTCAATGTGACCGGCTGTCTGACCGGCCTGACCATCGGCGATGTGACCTACACCGGCACCCTGACCGGCGAGATCGAAAAGGGCAACGGCATCCTGACCATCAAAAACCTGCCTGCCTCGGTGCTGACCGGCAGCGATGTGAATAAGGCGCTGACCGTGACCTGCAACATCCAGATGGATCTGAGCCTGCTGGGCGAGATCAACACCACCGCCCGGATGTGCATCTGGGCAAAATAAACCGCACGATAACAAAAGCGCCGTTCCACCCGGGACGGCGCTTTTGCTGTTCAGCAGTCGATGTGCTTTTCCACAAAGTCGGCGGCCATTTTATCCAGCTGCATCACCGCATTTTCCGCGCCCTTCATCACCTTGCGCACATTGCGGCGCATCTGGCGCTTGCTCTGGGTAGCCATCATGGCACCGGCAGCCCCAAGGACTGCACCGGTGGCCATGCCCACCACCATGCCTGCGGCGGAATTTTCTCGCTGTTTCATCCTGAATTTCTCCTTTCGGCCTGTCATGACAGGGCTTGCAGTGCTATTATTTCCGCAAAAGAATCTGGTATACGCTTTTTTTATGCAGCAATTTGTGGTATACTGTTCTATGATGCTTTTTATAAGCCGCTGTGCGCGGCTTTTCAGCAAGGAGGTTTTCCTATTTGCAAAAACCCGTTGAACCAAAAAAGATCCTTTGCATCCACGATCTGTCCGGCGTGGGCCGGTGCAGCCTTGCGGTGATCCTGCCTGTGCTGTCGGTCATGGGCTTCCAGCCGGTGGCGCTGCCCACGGTGGTTCTTTCTACCCACACCGGCGGCCTTGGCACCCCCGCCCGGATGGACGGCAGTGCCTACGGCATGGCCGCACTGGAGCACTACCAGACCCTTGGACTGCAATTTGATTGTATCTATACCGGCTATCTGGGCGGCGAGGCACAGGTAGCGCTGGCTGAAAAAGCCTTTGCCCTGTGGCCTGCCGCCTACAAGGTGGTGGACCCCGTAATGGGCGATAACGGCAAGGCCTATTCCACCGTTACCCCGGCGCTGGTCGAGCGCATCCGCAGCCTGTGCCGCGCGGCAGACCTGATTTTGCCCAACTACACCGAGGCGCAGCTGCTTTTGCAGCAGCAGCCGGTCACCGATGAGCTGGACGATACCGCCGCGCAGGCACTGGCAGATGCTTTGCAGCCGCTGGCCTCCAACGCGGTGGTCACCGGATTGCCGCTGGGCAAGTACATCGGCTGTGCCGGTACCGGCGCAGACCGCTTCGTCATCAAAAAGCTGCATATCAGCCGCAGCTTCCCCGGCACGGGGGATCTGTATGGTGCCGTGCTCATCGGCTCGCTGCTGCAGGGCAACGCCCTGAGCGCCGCCGCCGATAACGCTGCGGAGTTTGTTTCGCTGGCCATTCAGGGCACGCCCTGCACGCAGGACACCCGCTTCGGCGTGTGGTTTGAGCCGCTGCTGCCCCGCCTGTGCCCCCTGCGGGAGGAACCGGAGGGCATTTTATGATGGACAAGCCGACTTTGAATATCGTGCTGGTAGAGCCCCGCATCCCCCAGAACACCGGCAACGTGGCGCGCACCTGTGCCTGCACGGCCTGCCGTCTGCATCTGGTGGGCCCCATGGGCTTTGCCATTGATGACAAAAAGCTCAAGCACGCCGGGCTGGACTACTGGCACTATCTGGACATTACCTACTACGACGGCCTTGCGGACTTTTTTGCCCGCAACAGCGGCCCCTACTACTACTTTACCACCAAGGCGCCCCAGCGCTACACCGACGTACAGTACCCGGACGGGGCTTATCTGGTGTTCGGCCGCGAGGACGCCGGGTTGCCGGAGGCGCTGCTTGTGGAAAATCAGGAGCACTGCATCCGGATGCCCATGCGGGACACCTGCCGCAGTCTGAACCTTTCCAACAGCGTGGCGGTGGGCGTGTACGAGGTGCTGCGGCAGTGGGATTTCCCGGAGCTGCTGGACCACGGCCACCTACGAGATTATGAATGGAAATGAGGGAAATTATGAGCAAGATTGCAATTCTGACCGATTCCTCCTGCGATATCCCGCAGGAGATGGCCGAAAAATACGGCATTGATATCATGAGTTTCCACATCCTGCTGGATGATGTGGACTATGTTGAGCGTGTGGACTGCACCAACACCGAATTCTACGATAAGATGCGTGCGGCAAAGGGTGTGCCCTCTACCGCCGCCATTACGCCCATCCAGTTCTGTGAAAAATACTGCCAGTATGTGGACGAGGGCTACACGGATGTCATCCATGTGCCCATCAACAAGTCTGGCTCCTCCACCTATAACAACGCCCTGATGGCACAGGGGATGCTGCGGGAGGAGCGCCCGGAGCACCATCTAAACATCCACTTGCTGGACCCCCACACCTATTCTATGGTGTTCGGCTGGTATCTGTGCGAGATGGCACGCAAACTGCAGAACGGCGCAGAGATCCGCCACGTCATCCACGAATTTGAACGGCAGATGAACTGCATGGAGGTCGTGCTGGGGCCTTACAGCCTGAGGCAGATGAAAAAGAGCGGCCGCATCTCTGCCGCAGCAGCCGTCATGGGTGAGTTGATGGGCATCCGCCCCATCATTACCCTGATCGACGGCAAGACCAAGGTAGAGGCCAAGGTGCGCGGCGATGAAAAAGTCGTGCCCGCCATGGTGGAGCTGTGCCAGAAGCGCGCCGGGGATGTGGAGGATTTTGAGTATATGATCGGCCACACCAACATCCCGCAAGCCGCTGATCTGGAAAAGGCCTGCCGCAAGGCCTTTGGCAAGCCGCCGCTGGCCGTGTTTGAGCTGGGCGGCGTGGTCTCTGCCAACACCGGCCCCGACACCGTAGCGCTGACATATACCGGCCACCCCAGAGGGTAAAAACATCCGGCAGAGGGCTGCCGCAGAATAGCATACCTTCAAAATATTGAAAGCTCCAAGGCAGCTTCTCAAAAAAGGGTACAAAAAAGCTGAGCATCTGTGAAAGATCAGGTGCTCAGCTTTTTTACATTTTTCGTTGACGCTGTTTCGCAGCAGTCCTTTTTGTTATTTATTTCTCGTGTTTTACCCGCTGGATATCTCCCAGATCGTAGGGGGTGTTCTGGTAGACGTAATAGTTCAGCCAGTTTTCATACAGCAGGTGGGCGTGGGCGCGCCAGCGGAACAGCGGCGGCTTTGCGGGGTCGTCATCCGGGTAATAGTTGACGGGCACATGGATAGGCAAGCCCTTGGCTACGTCCCGCTTATACTCGGCATCCAGCGTATACTTATCGTACTCCGGGTGACCGGTAACAAAGATCTGCCGCCCGTTCTCGGTGCTCATGAGGAAGGGTCCGGCGGCGTCGCTCTCAGCCAGAATGCGCAGGGCGGCGCAGTTGTCCACATCCTCCCGGCAGATGCCGGTATGGCGGCTGTGGGGGGCGTAGAACACCTCATCAAAGCCGCGCACCAGCGGGTTTGCCGGGCGGGTGACCCGGTGCTCGAACACGCCGAACATCTTTTCCGGCAGCAGCTGCTTGCGCACGCCGTAGTGGTAGTACAGCCCGGCCTGTGCGCCCCAGCAGACATGGAGGGTGGAGTAGACGTTCGTTTCGCTGAAGTCCATGATCTCGCACAGTTCGTTCCAGTAGTCCACCTGCTCAAAATCCATGGTCTCCACCGGCGCGCCGGTGATGATCATACCATCGTAACGGTTGTTCTTTACCTCGTCAAAGGTCTTGTAAAAGGCCTCAAGGTGAGCAGCCGACACATGGGTGGCAGAGTGGCTGGCAGTTTGCAGCAGGGTCATGTGCACCTGCAGCGGGGTGTTGGCCAGCAGCCGGGCGATCTGGGTTTCGGTGGCGATCTTGGTGGGCATCAGGTTCAGGATCAAAATTTCCAGCGGGCGGATATGCTGCGCCAGCGCCCGCTCCCGGTGCATGACAAAAACGTTTTCCTCATACAGGGCGTCAAAGGCGGGTAAGGTCTTGGGAATGATCAGCGGCATAGGAAAGTCGCTCCTTTCATACCTTATCCAGTGCCTGCGCGATATCGGCGATGAGATCCTCGGCGGATTCCAGACCGCAGCTCATGCGCACCAGCTCGGCGGGCACACCGGCGGCAGCCAGCTGCTCGTCGTTCATCTGACGGTGGGTGCTGGAGGCGGGGTTCAGGCAGCAGGTGCGGGCATCCGCCACATGGGTCTCAATGGCGGCAAGCTTCAGCTCCTTCATAAAGGTGCTGGCAGCCTGACGTCCACCCGCCAGACCAAAGCTTACCACGCCGCAGCTGCCATTGGGCAGGTACTTCTGAGCCAGTGCGTGGTAGGGGCTGCTTTCCAGCCCGCAGTAGTTCACATAGGCCACCTTGGGGTGGTTCTCCAAGAACTGTGCCACCGCCATACCGTTGGCGCAGTGGCGCTGCATCCGAACGTGCAGGCTTTCCAGACCAAGGTTCAGCATATAGGCGTTCATGGGGGACTGCATGGAGCCGAAGTCCCGCATGAGCTGCGCGGTGGCCTTGGTGATGAAAGCCCCCTCCTTACCGAAGCGCTCGGCGTAGGTGATGCCGTGGTAACTGTCGTCCGGGGTGCACAGACCCGGGAACTTCTCGGCGTGCGCCATCCAGTCGAACTTGCCGCCGTCCACGATGGCACCGCCCAGCACTGCGCCGTGGCCGTCCATGTACTTGGTGGTGGAGTGGGTCACGATGTCCGCGCCCCACTCAAAGGGGCGGCAGTTGACCGGTGTGGGGAAGGTGTTGTCCACCATCAGCGGCACGCCGTGGGCGTGGGCGGCCTTGGCAAACTTTTCAATGTCCAGCACGGTCAGGGCGGGGTTTGCGATGGTCTCACCGAACACCACCTTGGTGTTGGGCCGGAAGGCAGCGTTCAGCTCCTCCTCGGTGCACAGGGGGTCTACAAAGGTGGCAGTGATGCCCATCTTTGCCATGGTGACCGAAATCAGGTTGAAGGTGCCGCCGTAGATGGTGCTGGAGGCCACGATGTGGTCCCCTGCTTCGCAGATATTGAACAGGGCAAAGAAGTTTGCAGCCTGTCCGCTGGAGGTAAGCATGGCGGCAGTGCCGCCCTCCAGCTCGCAGATCTTTTTGGCTACCATATCGCAGGTAGGGTTCTGCAGACGGGAATAGAAATAGCCGTCTGCTTCCAAATCGAACAGCTTGCCCATGTCCTCGCTGGTGGCGTACTTGAAGGTGGTGGACTGGATGATGGGGATCTGGCGGGGTTCGCCGTTTCCGGGCGTATAGCCGCCCTGCACGCAGATGGTATCACGATTCATACTACATACTCCTTTGCTGGGTTTGTCCATATAGCACAATTCCCCGCAGGGAGCATACAGCCTCCGGCGGGGAATTGAAACGTTAAATTTTTCCCTGCCGGGATCGTCTGGCAGTATGCAACCCTCTCAGTCACAGCTTACGCCGTGCCAGCTCTCCCCGAAGAGGGAGCTTTTTGGCTTTTTTATAAGCACTCTTTTTTATTGAGAAGGATTGCTTTTTCTTACCTGCTGCAACAAGCTCGCCCTTCGGGAGAGCTGTCGCCGCAGGCGACTGAGAGGGTTCGGTTTACTTCCGCAGGCGCTTGTCGCTCCGGGTCGCCCAGAAGGTGCCCGCGCTCTGGAACACCTGCACCATGAGCACCAGCAGGATGACACACACGATCATGATGTCGGTCTGGTAGCGGTAGTAGCCGTAGGACAGGGCGATCTTGCCCAGGCCGCCGCCGCCAATGACGCCGGACATGGCCGAGTAGCCCAGAATGGTGGTCAGGGCCGTGGTCATGCTGGAGATCAGGCCGGGCAGGCACTCGGGGATCATTACCTTGGTGATGATCTGGAACGGGGTCGCACCCATGCTCTGGGCGGCTTCCACCACACCCTCATCCAGCTCGCGCAGGCTGGTCTCCACCAGACGCGCCACAAACGGGAAGGCCGCCACCACCAGCGGGACGATGGTGGCCTTGGTGCCTACGGTGGTGCCCACGATGATACGGGTCAGCGGAAAAACGCAGATCATCAAGATCAGGAAAGGCACACTGCGCAGGATGTTGATGATGATATTCAGCAGGTGCATCAGCCAGCCGGGCAGGGGCAGAATGCCGTCCTTATCACCGGCCACCAGCAGCACACCCAGCGGCAGGCCGATGACCAGAGAGAACGCGGTGGAGAGCACCGTCACATAGAAGGTCTCCCAGATGGCAAAGCCATAATCTGCAATGGTCATTCTCCGGTCACCTCCTCTACCGTAATGCCGGGCTGTGCCCGCATGTAAGCAGCAGCCTGTTTTGCTTCGTCCAGATCAGCGGGCAGCTTGAGCAGCATGGAGCCGTAGCACTGGCCGCTCAGGTCGCGGGTATCGGCACTGAGCACCGACACCAGAATGCCCTTTTCGGCGGCAAGACTTGCCACCAGCGGTTTTGCGGCGGACGAACCGTTGAAGGTCACACGCACCACATGATCGTCCGGCGCAAAGCTGGACAGGTCGCGGGCTGCGCTGCCGCCGTTGGGAGCCACCAGACGCTTTGCCGCGGCGGTCTTGGGGTTGGCGAAGATCTCCTTCACCTCGCCCTGTTCCACCACAACGCCGCCGTCCAGAATGGCAACGTGATCGCAGATCTCCTCCACAACGCTCATCTGATGGGTGATGACCACCACTGTGATGCCCAGCTTCCGGTTGATGTCCTTGATCAGGGTCAGGATGGAGTGGGTGGTGTTGGGGTCCAGCGCGCTGGTGGCCTCGTCGCACAGCAGCACCTTGGGGTTAGTAGCCAGTGCGCGGGCAATGGCGATGCGCTGCTTCTGACCGCCGGACAGCTGTGCCGGGTAGGCGTTTGCCTTATCCGGCAGACCCACCATCTCCAGCAGCTCCATGGCGCGCTTTTCCGCCTCCGCCTTCTTCACGCCTGCCAGCTCCATGGGGAAGCAGACGTTCTTCAGGCAGGTGCGCTGCATAAGCAGGTTGAACTGCTGGAAGATCATGGTGATCTCCCGACGGCGCTTGCGCAGCGAGGCGGGAGACAAAGTCTCCATCGCCACGCCGTCGATCACCACGCTGCCGCCGGTGGGGCGTTCCAACAGGTTGATGCAGCGCACCAGCGTGGATTTGCCCGCACCGGACATACCGATGATGCCGTAGATGGAGCCATCGGGAATGGTGAGGTTGATGTTCTGCAGCGCTTTCACCGCGCCATCCTTCATCTGGAAGGTCTTGGAAAGATACTTGAGTTCGATCACAGAAATTGCTCCTTTAGATTATCCCTCGATGGGTGCCAGACTGTCCTGCTTGCCGCCGTAGATGCCCATGGGCTCTACATGAATACCGGCAACGGTCACCAGATGGGTACCCTTTTCGGCGTTGAAGTTGTCCAGATACGGCTGATGCTGGAAGTAGTTGGTGTCTACCTGACCGTCCTCGACGACCTGGTTGGGGATCACATAGTCGTCGTACTCCTGAATATCCAGCGTGATGCCCTTGGCGGCAAGGATTTCCTTACACACCTCCAGCACCTCGCAGTGGGGAGCGGGAGTAGCGGCACAGCTGACGGTCTGGCCGTTCAGAGCGTCATAATCCACAGTGGAATCATAGCCGTCGGTGGGGTTCTCCACAACGGACACCACGGAGCCCTTGTAGGTCTCGTCCATGAAGTCCTTCACCTTCTGGCTCTGCAGGGCAGCAGCCAGAGCCTTGATCTTAGGCTCCTCCTGATTGCCGTCCTTGCACACCAGAATGTTGACGTAAGCAGAAGAGCCGTCCTCCATGGCCAGTGCATCGGTCATGGGGTTCAGGCCGGCAGAGATGGCGTAGTTGGAGTTGATGACGGCGTAGTCCTCGTCCTGCAGGACGTTGGGCACCTGAGCAGCCTCGACCTCATCGACGGAAACATTCAGGGGGTTCTCCTCGATGTCCTTTGCGGTTGCGGTCAGGCCTGCATCAGCCTTCAGCTTAAAGAAGCCGTTCTTCTCCAGCAGGGTCAGGGCGCGTGCCTCGTTGGTGGTGTCGTTGGGCACAGCCACCTTCACCTTGTCCAGCTTAGCCACAGCAGAAGAAGCTGCGGAAGAAGCAGTGCCGGAAGCAGCAGAAGATGCGGTGGAAGAAGAACCGCCGCATGCGGTCAGGGCAGCTGCAGCAGCTGCAGCTCCGGTAACTTTCAGAAAATCACGACGAGTAATCATAGTTTTGTTCCCTCTCTATTTGCTTATTATAATGTACAGCGGCCCGCACGGCACAGTTCCGTGCTAAGGGCCTTTGACGGATGCATGAAAAAAGCTCCCGTCCTTGACCTTGAGCCAACGCTCAGACAAGGACGGGAGCATAACATACTTCCGTGGTACCACCTTGGTTTACCGCACCCTTGCGGGCACAGCCTCAATGCTGCGGCAGCTTTGCTGCTTACAGCCGGACGCTGTAACGGGCGCATCCCGTTGCAAACTTAGCGCTCATGCACCTCGCCTGCACAGCTCCGAGACCATTTTCAGCTTCCTGTTTCCTGCCCTTTTCCATCGCCCGGGCTTTCTGGTAAGGATCAATGCGAAGGCCTACTCTTCTCTTCACAGCCATTTTTGTGATATTGCATTTATAATAATCCAATCGACCGGATTTGTCAACACCTACAACGAAGTTTTTTAGTAGGAAATTGCGTTTTTTTATCTTGTGCGCCAGCCGCGGACATGGTAGAATAAGACAGCATTACTTATAAAGGAGGTGCGGCAATGAACAGCCGCGAGGTTTTCCCGGATGAAGAACTGCGCCGCCGCATCATGGATTTTATCATGGCGGCGGGCCAGACATTGCTGGAAAACGGTGCCGAGGTGTTCCGGGTGGAGCAGACCATGGAGATCATGGCCCGGTCATTCCACCTGCGGGAGTTCCATGTTTACGTGCTGACCAACGGCATCTTTGCCAGTGCGGGCACCGCCGAGATCAGCGAGGTGCGCAATGTGCCTACCCGCACCACTCATCTGGGCCGGGTGGCGGCAGTGAACGCCCTCTCCCGCGAGATCGCAGAGGGCAGCATGTCGCTGGACGAAGCCGAGAGCCGTCTGGTGCTGGCGCGGCGCATCCCTTTTCCCAAGAACTGGGTGCAGCTGGTCAGCGGCATGTGCGGTGCATTCTGCTTTGCGCTGATCTTCGGCGGCACACTGCGCAGTGCACTGGCGGCGGCACTGGCAGGCTTTCTTGCCAGCGGCTATTTGCTGCTGTGTGAGCAGCACGAGCTGCCCGGCGGCTTTTGCAAGATCAGCTGTGCTGCGCTTATCACGCTGGTGTGCATTCTGGCCTGCCGAGTGCTGGGCACACCGGCCAGTCATTCTATTATCGGTTCGCTGATGATCCTGACCCCCGGCATCGCCTTTACCATGGGCATCCGCGACTTTGTGCACGGAGATTACCTCTCTGGCACCATCCGCATGATCGATGCGCTGCTCATTGCAGCCAGCATTGCCATTGGCACCGGCCTTGTGCTGAGCCTTTATACATTCTTTACGGGGGTGGTCGTGGCATGATGTTGACCAGTACACAAATTGGGGAGCTGGCCGCGCAGTTTTTTATTGCCGGCGCAGGCACCCTGAGTTTTGCCGTTCTGTTCGGCTGTCCGCGCAAAAGCCTGCCCTTCTGCGGGCTGGTGGGTGCCGTGGGCTGGTTCGTCTACGAGCTGGCCGTGATGCTGGGGGCAGACAGTGCCGCAGCCTCCCTGCTGGCGGTGATCCCGCTGACCATCCTCACCCGGGTGTTTGCCATCGTGCTCAAAATGCCGGTAACAGTGTTCCTGCTGTCCGGCATCTTCCCGCTGGTGCCCGGCGCGGGCATCTACTACACCGCCTACTATTTCATTCAGGGCAACAATGCGCTGGCTCTCTCCAACGGCATCAGCACCTTTAAAGTAGCCGTTGCGCTGGCCATCGGCATCACGCTGGTGCTCAGCGTGCCCATCCCAAAGCGGCACCGGAAACATTAAAAATCATAATTTAAGGGCCGCTGCACATTATTCCCTGCAGCGGCCCCTTCTGTTCTGTGCTATTTTTATTCATCCTCCGCATGTCCCGTTTTCATCTTTCGTCTGCTCCTGTTCCTCTCTCGTCTGCTTCTGTTCCTCTCTTGCCGCCCGCATCAGCCCGGCAAACAAAAAACCCACATTGACCCCCAGAATAAAACCCACGATGCCTGCCGCCAATACCATTGCGCCGCCCCCCTTCTTTTACCACATTTTACCATATATCATTCGTCGGATGCAATCGCAGCCTGTC
>OGXA01003171.1_pt1 | contig 10872 bp, 12 predicted proteins | sample 1576171 | NCBI WGS metagenome assembly OGXA01 (sample SAMEA3541587, study PRJEB24748) | human gut metagenome | biome: human gut; feature: human-associated habitat; material: faeces | place: China | collected 2012 | reverse complement strand
CGTGGAAAATTGACATCATGGAGTTTATGAACGAAAACTATATGTGCGAGTTCACAATGGAAGAAATGGCACATTACACAGGGCGCAGCCTTGCCACGTTCAAACGGGATTTCAAGAAGATTAGCGATCTGACACCTGAAAAATGGCTCATCCGTAAACGACTTGAAGTAGCTTACGTTAAAATGCAGGGGGGCAACAGAAAGATTGTGGATGTTTATGCCGAAGTTGGATTCAAGAATCCGTCACACTTCTCGACCGCATTTAAAAAACAATATGGCATATCGCCTACCGCCGCATTCGTTTAATTCGAATACTGGAAAGTATTGAACTTTTGAGAAATCTTATTTGAGCCTCACAGTAAGGTCGCTGTGGAGTTTTCTCCTTAACTTCGCTTCCGAAATCAGAAACATAAAACGAAACAGTTATGATAAAGTGGTTGATATCTTTAATGATGGCGTGCAGTCAGACTTTAGCATTAAGTGCTTGCAATCCGGAGGATTCTCCGAAAAAGACGGAGAATATAGTCCCCGAACTCAAACCTGAATCAAATCCCGTTCCATCCCCGGAACCTACATCCGATAACGGAATGTTTGACTTGTCCGAAGGTGAAAACGGCAACCCTCCGACTCTTCTGCTCAGCAGTGGATATGAAATGCCGATTATCGGTTTAGGCACATACAGTCTTCATGACGATGTGTGCGTGAATGCCATTCTGGCTGCCGTCAAACTCGGTTATCGGAAATTCGACACGGCAAGTTATTATGGTAATGAAGAAGAGGTCGGCAAAGCCATTCGAACTTGCGGCGTGCTGCGGGAAGAACTGTTTGTCTGCACGAAACTCTATCCGAATCAGTTTGCCGATGCAGAAAAAGCCATTGAGGAATCACTGTGTAAACTCAATATAGGTTACGTGGACTTGATGTTGCTTCATCATCCCGGAGCGCACGATGTAGAGGCTTACAAGGCAATGGAAAGAGCAGTCAAAAACGGAAAAATCCGTTCGATTGGCGTATCGAACTATTACATCAAGGAAATGACGGATTTTCTGCCCAAAGTGAATATAAAGCCAACACTGGTTCAGAACGAGATACATCCTTATTATCAGGAAAAGGAAGTGGTAAAATTCATGCACGAGAATGGTATTGCCATCGAAGGGTGGTATCCGCTCGGAGGCAGAGGTTATACGGCTGCCATGCTTGGTAACGAAACAATCGGACAGATTGCAAAAGCGCATGGAAAATCTCCTGCACAAATAATTTTGAGATGGGATTTGCAAAATGGCATAGTCATCATTCCCGGTTCGAGTAATCCCGACCATCAGAGAGAGAACATATCCCTATTCGATTTCGAGTTGTCATCCGAGGAAATGGCACAAATCGCCGCTCTTGACCGAAACGAAAAACATGATTGGTATTAAAACAACAATTAATGAGGATTGCACGTCGATTTTTGAGAGAGTATACAAATAAGGAATAAAATAATATAGAAACAGAACAATGAAAAAAGTATTAGTCATATCATCGAGTCTCCGCTTGCGGAGCAATTCGGAATCCTTAGCCGATGCGTTTGCCAGAGGAGCTTCCGAAGCAGGGAATGAGGTCGAAAAAATAACAATCAGAGAAAAAAACATCCGTTTCTGCAAAGGATGTCTCGCCTGTCAGAAAACACAGCACTGCGTTATCAACGATGATGCCCCCGCAATCGTGGCCAAAATGCACGATGCCGATGTAATCGTATTCGCTACGCCCATCTATTATTATGAGATGTGTGGTCAGCTCAAAACTTTGCTTGATCGTGCCAATCCGCTCTATTCGTCCGATTATCATTTCCGCGACATTTATATGCTGACCAGTGCGGCAGAAGATGAGGAATATGTACCGGAACGTGCCGTTGCGGGACTTACCGGATGGATTGACTGCTTCGAAAAAGCCCGTCTTACAGGAACAGTTTTCGCCGGAGGTGTCAGCGCACCGGGTGAAACGGAAGGACATCCTTCGTTAGTGCGTGCATACGAAATGGGGAAAGCCATTAAGGGATAATTGCTTCAGGTTTGCAACGGTACCTTCTTATAACCGCCGTACGTTATCCGCTCATCTGATTATTTGCTCCAATGTTCATCGGTCATTGGAGCAATTTTTTTAGCATTTACATTGAGCTTTTGAGAAAATATATAATTGAGCTTTTGAATAATCCTCTTTGAGCCTCACAACAATGTCCGATTGGTCTTATCCCTGTATCTTTGCATTAGAAAATAAGACAATAATCATTTAAGTAACAGAGAAATGAAAACAGCGAATCTTAAATCGGCAACTATCGCAGCCTTGTTGGGTATAGGACTGCTTACCGGTTGCACGAACAGTACAACAAATCAAAAACCAAGTGATAATATGGAAACATTGAATCTGACACAAGAATGGGACAAAAAATTCCCGCAGAGTAACAAAGTAAATCATCGTAAAGTAACCTTCCGCAATCGTTACGGCATCACGCTTGCCGCCGACCTCTACGAACCAAAGAACGCTGAAGGCAAACTCGCCGCCATTGCCGTGAGCGGTCCGTTCGGCGCAGTAAAAGAACAGGCTTCGGGACTTTATGCACAGACAATGGCCGAACGTGGATTCCTTACCCTCGCATTCGACCCCTCTTGTACGGGCGAAAGCGACGGCGAACCGCGGAACACTGCATCACCCGACATCAACACGGAAGATTTCAGCGCGGCAGTTGATTTTCTGGCAGCACTGCCTAACGTAGATGCGGAACGCATCGGTATCATCGGCATCTGCGGATTTGGTGGCATGGGACTGAATGCCGCTGCAATGGACACGCGCATCAAGGCAACGGTTGCTTCCACGATGTACGACATGAGCCGCGTGAATGCCAACGGCTATTTCGATGCCGAAGACAGCTCCGAAGCTCGTAAGGCGAAGCGTGAAGCGATAAATACCATCCGTACCCACGATGCGCAGAACGGTACGGTCACTTCCGGAACACCCGGTCTGCCCGCTGAAATCAAGGGCGATGAACCGCAGTTCGTCAAAGACTACTTCGATTATTACAAGACCGATCGCGGTTTCCACGCTCGCTCCATCAACTCCAACGGGGCATGGAGTCCCACGATGGCTCTCTCGTTCATCAATATGCCATTGTTGTCCTACATCAACGAGATAGACAATGCCGTATTGCTCATTCACGGCGAGAATGCCCATTCACGCTATTTCAGCGAAGATGCTTTCAAACACCTCAAGGGTGACAACAAGGAACTGCTGATTATTTCCGGAGCCAACCATACAGACCTCTATGACCGGATGATTCCGTTCGACAAGCTGGAAGCATTTTTCAAATCCAATCTCAAATAATGAACTGTTATGAGAACAAAACTTTTATGCCTGCTTTTATCCGTCATTGGATTATGTAGTTACAGCTCAACAAGCGCACCAAAGCACCCCCAAACAAGTAATGCCACGCCCAGAAAATCGTTAGTCGTATTTTTTTCATGGGGAGGTAATACACGCGCCGTCGCAGAAAAAATAAGCTATCTAACGGGGGCGGAAGGATTCGAACTGAAACTCGCTGTTCCCTATACTACTGACCGTGATGAAATAGAAGAAATTGCAAAACGGGAAGTTCGAGACAAGTATAAACCTGAACTCGCATCGCTTCCTCAAAACATAGAACAATACGATGTGATTTATATCGGTTCTCCGTGCTGGTTCAACACCCTCGCACCGCCTGTGCGTACCTTCCTTTCCACGGTAGATTTATCCGGAAAGAAAATAGTACCGTTTATGACACATGGAGGTAGCAGAATGGGGCAAAGTGTACAAACAATACGCCGTTTAGCTACGAAAGCTAATGTAACAGAAGGTCTTGCTATCCGTGAATCCAATGCGAGCAATGCTGATAATGAAATATTGGCATGGCTGAAAAAACACAATTTAATCAAATAACAATATGGATAAAAAATATTGATTGCCTATTTCTCCTCAGATAATATCTTTTTTCCCATCCGCATCAACGTAGTCTGTCCGGGAGTCATCGACACGGAGATGATACGCCGTTTCTCCGGTAGAACACCGGAAGGTTACAAGGCTATGGTGGCACAGGAACCTATCGGCAGGTTGGGTAAGGTGGAAGAAATGGTATCCTCCATGCTGTGGTTGTGTTCGGAAGGAGCCGGATTTATGGTCGGCCATGCGCTTGTAATGGATAGTGGGCAGACGGTAGGTATTTCCAATGACAACATTGAGCAATAAACCATTTGAACAAAAAAAGTTCTAATCAGATGTTTATGCAACGTAAACTCCAAAAATTCTTCTCATTTCTCGACTATATTAAAAGAACAATACATTTTATCTTCTACTGCGTTTTTACCCTAATTTTATATCATTGCGTAACAATGGGAAACAACCATACGACTTTTCAGCTACAATAGCAATTTATTATTGGAAAAACATTTCTAAAGGGTTTAAAAGGGGACTGCGGCAGCGGACGCCCGTTGTATCTTTGCATAGTCATTAAAAATAAATGGCATTAGTAAACCTTATTTTTTTAACCTTTTAAACTTTAACAATTATGGCTTTAAAGTATGTAGTAACCAAAAGAGTATTCGGCTTTGACAAGACGAACACAGAAAAGTATGTAGCGAAATCTGTCGGTTCGGGTAAAATGAACTTCGACAAAATGTGTGCAAAGGTCAGTCGTTTGTGTGGCATTCACCGCAAAGTGGTGGATTTGGTGGTAAGCGGTTTGGTAGATATGATGGCGGAAGATATCGACGACGGCAAGACCATACAAATGGGTGAGTTCGGATTGTTCCGGCCTACAATTAAAACCAAAAGTGCGGATACGGAAGATGCCGTTAAGGCAAGCAATATCCTTTCAAAACGTATCGTGTTTACACCGGGAAAGATATTCAACCGCATGCTGAATGAAATGAGTGTTACCCGTTCCGTACCTGTAGACACCGATTATACAGACGGTAGCAGCAGTAGCGGGAACAATGGCAGTGGCGGTTCCGGCAACGGCGGCGAAGAAGAAAACCCGTTAGGCTGATTGTCATAGAGACAGCAAATTGCCTTTTCTTGAAAACAAAGTTGAAGCAGCGGTATCCACTCCGCTGCTTTTTTTGTTGCATATACCTGCCATTATTTAATATTATCTATTATTTTTGCAGAAACAATCATAACACACAGCTATCTATCATGGAAAAAGCCAAAGTATATTTTTCAGACCTACGTACCTCTCCCACCTCTAATCTTTTAGATAAGATGGAACGTCTGCTTAAACGTGCAGGCATCGGACAGCTTCCTTTAAAAGACAGTTTTACCGCTATCAAGATACATTTCGGCGAACCGGGCAATCTGGCGTATATCCGCCCTAATTATGCCGCCCGCATGGCAAATCTGCTTCGCAGTTTCGGAGCCAAGCCTTTTCTGACGGATTGCAATACATTGTATTCCGGACGTCGCTCCAATGCGGTAGACCATTTGCAGAGCGCCATGGAGAACGGCTTCAATCCTATATCCGCCCAATGCCAGGTGATTATTGCCGACGGACTAAAAGGGACGGACTACAGAGAAATACCGATAGACGGAGAATACTGCCCTGCTCCCAAGATAGGTACTGCCATTGCCGATGCGGACATAATCATCAGCATGAACCATTTTAAAGGCCATGAACAGGCCGGATTTGGCGGCGCTCTGAAAAATCTCGGGATGGGATGCGCCAGCGTAGGCGGTAAGCTGGAACTGCATGCCTCGTCACAGCCCAAAATTGCCACCGAAAATTGTATCGGATGCAATATCTGCGTAAAACACTGCGCCCACGATGCCATTCATCTAGCGTTTACAAAAAGAAGTGCATCTGCTGCGCATCAATTTGAGGGACGAATATCAGCATCCTAAGTACGATGCTCCGCAACTGCTGGCTCCTGTCGATTTTAACTTCAGGGGAAAAAGCATCCTGCTGGTGGACGACCGTATAAAAACAGGAGCTACCATAAAGTTGGCACGCGAACTGCTGAAAGAGGCACGCAGCATCAAAACCTTTGCAGTAAACGGTACGGCCGATTATGCGCTGTTTGATGAAACGTGTTTCAAATTTCCGTGGATATTATAATAAATGAACATTTTTCTGCTATTTTCCTTTCTTACTACGATAAAATAACTAATTTCGTACCGAACAAAAAATAGTAGATTTCAACAACATGGAAGGAGCAACGAACAATTGGTTCTCTAATAAATACTCTATCGGCTATGCCTTGAGCGGCGGTTTCATCAAGGGTTTTGCCCATTTAGGAGCCATGCAGGCCTTATTGGAGCACGATATCAAGCCCAATATCATTTCCGGTGTCAGCGCAGGTGCACTGGCAGGTGTTTTCTATGCGGACGGCAACGAACCTCATAAAGTTCTGGATTATTTTGCCGGGCATAAATTCCAGGATTTAACGAAACTGGTAATTCCCAAAGTGGGCTTGTTTGAACTTAGCGAATTCAAAGACTTCCTGAAAAGCAACCTGAAAGCGAAGAAACTGGAGGAATTGCAGCTACCGCTGATTATCACCGCCACGGATTTGGACCATGGACGCCTTGCACATTTTCATAAAGGAGATATTGCAGAACGCGTAGCCGCATCCTGCTGTATGCCCGTACTGTTCGCACCCGTAAAAATAGACGAGACGTACTACGTAGACGGCGGACTGCTGATGAACCTGCCCGTATCTACCATCCGGCGGGTATGCGAGAAAGTTGTGGCAATCAATGTCAGCCCATTAATGGCGCCTAAGTACAAAATGAATATTGTAAGCGTCGCCTTACGTTCGTACAACTTCATGTTCCGTTCCAATTCATTTCCCGAACGGGAAAAAGCCGACCTGTTGATAGAGCCTTACAACCTGGACGGTTACAGCAACAGGGAACTGGAAAAGGCAGAGGAGATATTTATGCAAGGATATAATGCCACTAATGATATACTGGAACGCCTGCAAATAGAAAAAGGCACTATATGGAAAGAATAAAAATAACCATTCTCTAAATAGAAAGAAATGAGCGACGAAAAACTGATTATTTATCAAGTGTTTACCCGATTATTCGGAAATAACAATAACCACTGCATCAATAACGGCAGTATTACCGAAAACGGATGTGGCAAGATGGCGGATTTTACCGCCAAGGCATTAGGAGAAATCAAAAAGCTGGGGGCTACCCATATTTGGTATACCGGCATTATTGAACATGCAACGCAAACGGATTATCGTCGCTATAACATCCGCCCCGATCATCCGGCTATCGTAAAAGGCAAAGCCGGTTCGCCATACGCAATAAAAGACTATTATGATGTAGACCCAGATTTGGCGAAAGACGTTCCCGAACGCATGAGAGAATTTGAAAATCTGGTGCAACGCACTCATCGCAGCGGGTTGAAGGTTATCATCGACTTCGTTCCCAACCACGTAGCGCGTCAGTATCATTCGGATATGCAGCCGGACGGGACTTCTCAACTGGGAGCAAATGACGATACGGACTATGCATTCAGCCCTTATAACAACTTCTATTATATTCCGCAATCGGAACTGCATGGACAATTTGATATGAAAGGCGCTGCTGCCGAACCTTATAAAGAGTTCCCGGCCAAAGCTACCGGAAATAACCGCTTTGACGCATATCCCAACATCAACGACTGGTATGAGACGGTCAAACTGAATTATGGCGTGGATTACCAGAATGGCGGTACCTGCCATTTCAACCCCATTCCCGATACATGGAATAAAATGCTGGACATTCTGATGTTTTGGGCGGAGAAGCATATCGACGGTTTCCGTTGCGATATGGCGGAAATGGTTCCTGTCGAGTTTTGGGAATGGGCAATTCCGCAAGTGAAAGCCAAATACCCTGCCCTACTCTTTATTGCCGAAGTGTATAATCCGAAGGAATACGGTAATTATCTGTTTCGTGGAAAATTTGATTATCTCTATGATAAAGTGGGATTGTATGACACACTTCGTGCAATAGTTTGCGGCAACGAATCAGCTACCGCCATTACACGGGCATGGCAAAGCCTGGGCGGGATAGAAAAGCGAATGCTGAATTTTCTGGAAAACCACGATGAACAGCGTATCGCTTCCGATTTCTTTGCAAGCAATCCGCGTAAAGCCATTCCCGCCCTCATCGTATCGGCTTGTATGAATGTGAATCCCATGATGATTTATTTCGGACAGGAGTTTGGCGAGCTGGGGATGGACAGCGAAGGATTCAGCGGCAGAGACGGACGTACCACTATCTTTGACTATTGGAGCGTAGACACCATACGCCGCTGGCGCAACGGCGGAAAATTTGACGGGAAGATGCTGACGGACAATCAGAAGCATTTGTATGGCATCTATCAACGTATATTAACATTGTGCAATGAAGAAAAAGCGATTTCGCAAGGAGATTTCTTTGACCTGATGTATGCCAACATCAATGGTTGGCGCTTCAACGAACATAAACAATATACATTCTTGCGCAAGTACGGACGGGATTTATTGCTGTTTGTCGTGAACTTCGACCATATATCGGCAGACCTTGCAATCAATATTCCTTCCCACGCTTTCGATTTTCTGCAAATACCGCAAATGGAACAATACCGAGCCGTAGATTTATTGACCGGTAAAGAAGAAAATATAAGCTTATTGCCTTATAAGGCGACAGAAATATCTGTAGAAGGATACAGTGGCAAGATTCTCAAAATAAAGCTATGAAAAAGATAATGCAGGGTGACCCAATCACTCTGCATTATCTTTACCTTCCATTTTATCTTTTAATCTATATAAACGGGTAATAGCCGGATTATAGAATTCGTCAGGGTAATGGGCGGCTATATCGCTCAAATTAGCCCGTACATACCTTTTTACATCAAATATATTTTCAGCATCGCTTAACATGACCTGTTCAGGAAATGTTGCCGTTTCAGCCCACTTAACCAGTGCATTAACACTTTCTTCATCGTATTTATACTCTTCCATCTTTTATTTATTTTTCCGACAAAGATATAACAAATACTAAAGTTATCCTTACCCTTATGAACAAAATCTGAAAGTGTAACGTTATATAGATGTGTTTTTCATAGTATTAGATATAAGATTAATTAAAGGAGACGTACCTGCTTGTGATAAGTAAGTACATCAAAAAACAGAAGCGTCTGTTTGATTGATAAATGTGTAAGGAGCATCGGTTTACCCAAGCCGATGCTTTTTTTATGCCTATTTGTAGCATGTTAGAAATATTATCCGTAAATTTGGCAGAAATAAGGATATATACGATATGAACATCCCTGTTATATTTCAATTTCTGAAAGAACTATCCGCCAACAACAATCGTGAATGGTTCAACGCTCATCGGGAGCAGTATGAAAATGCCCGGAACGAGTTTGAGAACTTGCTGACAGTAATTATCTCCCGTATCTCATTGTTTGACGAAAGCATTCGCGGCATTGAAGCCAGAGACTGTACATACCGTATCTACCGAGACACACGGTTTTCCGAAGATAAAACGCCTTATAAAAATCATTTTGGCGGCTATATCAATGCCAAAGGAAAGAAATCAGACCATTGCGGATACTATGTTCATTTACAACCGGGCAACTGCCTTTTGGCAGGTGGCAGTTATTGCCCGCCCTCTCCCCTGCTGAAAGCCTTGAGGCAAGCGGTTTATGATAACATGGATGAGTTTCGAGGAATTGTCGAAGACCCGGCTTTTAAACAATATTTTCCCGTTGTCGGCGAGAACTTCCTAAAAACAGCTCCAAAAGGTTTCTCTAAAGACTATCCGTATTTGAAATATCTGCAATGTAAAGAATATACAGTTTCCTGTCATCAGCCTGACAGTTTCTTTTTGGCTCCTGATTTTCTGGAACGTACAGATGATATTTTCAGGCAACTGAAACGTTTTTCCGACTTTGTAAATTACACGATAGACGACTTTGAATAAATTTAAAAACTAATTTAAAAACAATTGAATTATGGTAGTAGACAGACTTGAAAACATAGAGAAATATGCTTCGCTGAATCCTTTATTCGCACAGGCTATTGAGTTTTTGAAATCACACGATTTAAACGATTTGGAAGTGGGAAAAACCGAACTTAAAGGTAAGGATTTGCTTGTAAACGTAGCGCAAACCAAACCTAAAACAAAGGAAGAAGCCAAACTTGAAACGCACAAAGACTTTATTGATATCCAAATACCTCTGTCGGGTACTGAAATAATGGGTTATACCGCAGCAAAAGATTGTGTGCCGGAAGATGCTCCTTATAACGCGGAAAAGGATATTACTTTCTTTACCGGTCTGGCAGAAAGCTATATCGAAGTAAAACCGGGTATGTTTGCCATTTTCTTCCCACAAGACGGACATGCTCCCGGAATCACTCCGGACGGCGTGAAAAAAGTTATTGTGAAAGTTAAAGCATAATACAAATACCCAAAAACAATCCTCTATGGAAACACTGAATTTGATTAAGAACGATCCTTGGCTGGAACCATATGCAGATGCCATAAACGGCCGCCATAAACATGCTTCTGAAAAAGAGGCAGAGTTAACCAATAAAGGGAAACAGACATTGTCGGATTTTGCATCCGGCTACCTTTATTTTGGTTTGCACCGTACTGATAACGGCTGGGTTTTCCGCGAATGGGCCCCCAATGCCACCCAGATTTTCCTGATTGGTACATTCAACGATTGGAAAGAAGAGAAAAAATACAGTCTGAAACGAAAAGCAAACGGTAATTGGGAAATAAAGCTCCCGGCTGATGCCATGAAACACGGTGACTTGTATAAGTTAATGGTACATTGGGACGGCGGTTGCGGCGAACGTATCCCGGCATGGACCAACCGGGTTGT
>OGXA01003160.1_pt1 | contig 10890 bp, 25 predicted proteins | sample 1576171 | NCBI WGS metagenome assembly OGXA01 (sample SAMEA3541587, study PRJEB24748) | human gut metagenome | biome: human gut; feature: human-associated habitat; material: faeces | place: China | collected 2012 | reverse complement strand
GTTATCTGTGTTGCTTACCCATTCGAGATTTTCAACATGGTTGTTTTCCTTATCTCCGTCAATATGATTCACCTGTGGGAGAGAATCCGGATTCGCGAGAAATGCCCTCGCAACTTCTCGATGTACCTTGAAGGAACGCTTTCGCCCATCAAGTGTCACACGGACGCGGCAGTATCCTTTCGTGTCCTTCTGCTGCTTCAGAATCCTTCCATCGCGAAGGTTCGACCGCACTCTTCCGCCATTGCTTACTTCAAAAGCGCCGCGCGTTCCCTGTATTTGTCTCCACATTTCCATCTCAAAGTCTCCTTTCAAGTGTGACTTTCATCCTGTACCTCCGGCATCAGGATCACGCCGCTCTGTGCCTTCTCGCCGTCCTCTGCCGTCTCCTTCGGTGCTTTCCAGCCGAAGTTGCAGGCAAGCGTAAACTCCGCGCCCTTCGCGCCGTCCCGGTCAAAGAGCCGTTCCGCCGCATAAGCCTCCACACGGGACTTCCCGCGCGTAATTGTGTCCACGAACTCCGGCTTTGCCGCATAATTCAGCAGCGTTTGCCGCGATGTAAACCCCAATGCCAGCGCCAGTCCGACAATCGTCGGCGGCTTCTCATGAATCAGAACCGGGTTTCCCTTCTTATCGAAGACCGGCATCCCGGATTCATCGTATAAGGGTTCTCCCTTGCACTGTTCAAAGTATGCGTCGATCCGATCTTCCATTTCCTTTGCCGATTCAAACCTCGGCTTCCTTCCGGTCTTCGCCATCCCGATTCCTCCTTTCTCGGAATTATTTGTATTTCTGCATCCAGCATAGCAGACCATCCCATGCAATTCACCCCGTAAACAGGATAAAACCTCGGCAAAATACCGAGGTTTTCCCCACACTTATTCTTTCTTGGTTGCGCGCACCTTGAGCACACCTTCGCTTTTCGTTGTCTCTACCTTCCAGTGTTCCATACACTGCCGCAGATCTCCGCTGTGGAAAAACAGCTCATACCCGCCGTCAAACTCTGCACCATTCTCACGCGCCATCAGCGCAAGAATCGCATCCACCAGTCCCGTCACCTGTTTTGCGCCGGCCCTGAGTTCTGCACATTCCTTCTCTAAGCGAATGCACTTGTCGCGCATCCCTTCATTCTGGTTCCGAAGTCCCTGAATTTTGCTTTTCAGTTCTCGAATCTCCTGCATTTTGGTCATGATCTGTTTACTCCTTCGTAAATTTCGATTCTGGACTGCGCGATCGTACAGTCCGCATAGCGGAAGGACGCGCAGTAACGGGACATATACCGCCCCGCAGAGGACTTGTCCACAAACTGTACCCGGCATCCGCCCTCGCAGCACACCTTCCGCTGCTCGTTGTACTTGTAGAATGGACATTTCCAGTCCTTGTGCCAGTAGTCCATTATCTCCCCGTGCTCCCGAACCCGCCGGTTCCTCGCTCGGTGTCTTCCAGAGAATCCACCACTTCCAGTTCCGGCAGCAGGCAGGGCAGGATCACCAACTGAGAGATTTTATCACCCTTCCGCACCCGGTACGAACGATCCGAGTGGTTGTAGAGCTTGACCACGATGCTCCCCGTATAACCACAGTCTATTACCCCTTCACTGGTAAGGCTGTGATTGACATTCAACCCGCTCTTGCTTTTTAGGAAGCCAACCGTGTTTTGCGGCAGCTGGATATGTACGCCCGTACTAAATCGGCAGCTTTGTTTCGAGCGAATTGTCGCGTCGTGCGGTGCATACAAATCAAGCCCCGCATCGAACTCATGCGCCCGTGTCGGCATGATCGCCCACGGTTCCAAAACAATTTTCATAGCAGTTTTTCAATTCCTTTCTGACCGCATAGAGCTTGATTTCCAGCTCCGTGATTTTCTCTTTGATCTCCTTGTATTCCTTCTCGTCGACCTCCGCAACAGAGATCACCTTGTGGCATTTCCGGCATTCGTACCGTCTCCGTTGCAGTATTCCGTTCTTTTTGTAGGGTCTGACTTCCAGCGAGTAAAACTTTCCGCCACAATCGCATCTCATTTATCCCACCAGTCCTTTATCAGCTCGTTCCGCTCGAAAAACGGCTGGAAGTACCCGCCGCAGACCTTTTGCAGCACATAGTCGATTCTCGCAATCGCTTCGTCGGATTCCGGCCTACACTGCCATGCGACGCCGTACTCAGATTCCAGCTGCGTCAAGGTCTCCATCAGCTTCTTCGCCTTTTCGGGCGTGCGGACGAAACCGCACTCATAGGCCGCCACCAGAAGAAGGTCACACGCCTTCTGCGTCCCAGCGTCCACGCCGGCGTCGAAGTACTGTTGGTTGCTGCTTCTGATCCGCTTTGCCAGCTTTTCCATTCCGCGCCTCCTTTTCGCTCATCGCCTTTACCGCTCCGAACAGCAGCAGATACGCCTCTCTCCGCTCGTCCGTATCGATCGGAAGATACGGGGCCGTCAGCTTCCATGCCTCCATGTACGTCATGCCTTGCCCCTCGCTTTTCGGAACAGATCGTTGTACTTGTCATACCGTTCCTGAATGTTCGTGCTTGCGATCTCAGGATGGAATTTCAGCCACCATTCATACATCCCGCACGGGTGAAGCTCCGGGCATCCGCATCGATAGACACAGTTCGGGACGAGCACATCGGCAATCTCCGGCTGGATCTCATGCAGCTTGGTCTTGAAGTCCTCGGCGTAGGCCCGCGTTTCCGGAGCAGCCTGACTGCACAACCGCTTACGCATCGTGTCGATGAGCGCCTGCACGTTCGCCTCACCGACGAAATTGACTGGCGCATCCTGCGTCAGCTTATCGCGTGGAATTCCCGTGCGGTCGCTCCTCTGGGTTGAGACGAAGCACTCCCATTTGTGCCTAGACCAGTGCGTAGCAATCCAGCTCTTGATCCCGTTCCACATCCACTTGACCGAGATCGTGCGGATCGGCCCATGCTCTGCAATCAGGATTCTGCGCTTGAAATCCTCGCTTGGCTCATGCCCGAGCGGCGGTTTCCCAACCGTCGCCCGGCAATCGTCTACAACCTCTTCCCATGATCCCTTGATCTTCTTGATTTCAGTGTTCATCGTTGTCCTTTCTCTCCCCATACAAGAAGGAATATCGATTTAGCCATCGTCATCATCTCCATACTGTTTATCGTATTCCTCTGGAGAAATAAACGTAACGTCCTCGCCTGTATAGCCGAGCTGATCAAGACACATCATTTCGAGCAATACATTCTTATCGATGCTACGTTCTAGTTCTTCGCGTGGAATCTCTGCCTCGGAATCGAATTTCATTTCTGCCCCAAACTCACCTCTGACGCTGAAGCACACACGATTTTCAAACATCCTTCTTTCCCTCCATTTCCGCCAGCGCCTTTTCAGCTTCTTCGCGCGTTAGGAATACGGTTTTGCCAAATCCTTTTAGCGATACGCCATACTCCCGCCCTCTGTCGCCTATTGGCTCAAGGCCAACAAATCCGATCTCATTACCAAGGCCGATCTGCTTGACCTCGCACTCGCTTATATGCTTATCCGTGTCCAGCAGGGCAAACACCCGATGACCCACCTTGCACGGCAAGACGATCACGCGCCCCTTCTGATCGGCGCACATCAGCTCCACCATGCGCGAGGTCGAATAGCCGCCCTCCGAAAGTCCTTTTTCGATTTTCGCGCTCTCTTCGCACGCGATGGGCGATAAGCCCGTGTCCTCATAGGCTTTCAGCCGTTCCCATACCTGTTTCTGGCTGCAAGCTGTATTGTATGGGCACTTTACATGCCCGCACAGCGCAATGTCGCAGAAATTTCCTTCAAATGTCAGCCTGTCCATCCTCAACACTCCCTCCATACGTTCTCATCAAACCAAGGCATAGTGATCAGCAGCCTCACAGTTTTCCCGCAATAATCGCAGTAAGCCTCTTCCAGCATCGCGCCTTTGCTTGCCCATGCGGTCGGAAGCTCCCAAAGCTCATCCGCCACATCGATCATGGCGAAGCAGATGCGCATATAGTCCTTCGGCTCCATGCCCTCCGGCAGTGTGGCCGGATTGAGCACGATGTGCCCCTGCGCCTCGATCTGACGCTGTGCATCTGCAAATTTTGCCCGATAATCCGGGTCGCCGGTGATCTTACCGGCTATGTAGATTTTCATACATCCTCCTTCGGCGGTTCCGGCAGCGGCATCCAGTGGGTAACTGCGCAGTCTACCGGATTGTTGTATACATCATCGGGATTGAACTGCCGGTTTTCCCACCATCCCTCCGGGATGTAGTAATCATCCGCCTCCTCGTCGTACAGTCCATAGCAGTAGATGTCGCTCCAGTTCCACGCACTGTCCCGCGTCAGCATCTTCCCGTCCTCGTAGATAGCCGGTATCACGAAAATGTATCCGTTTCGATTGCAAACTGCCAAAACATCTGTCTCGGGTTCCGGCAGCCGCTCCGCCACTGGAATCCACTGCTGATTCTCTCGCAGCTCGGCAATCTCCTTCTGGTCGCGCTCGATCTGGTCAATGCAATGCTTGAATAGCACACCGATGCAGGTCGATTCATCCTTTTGCAACTCTGCCGGGCACGTTTTGCACGGATAATCGTTGCTGCAATGCCGCAGCGCCTCAAACGCGCTCTGTTCCAAGTCCATTACAATAGCCCCGCCTTTCTCAGCCGCTCCACGCTCTTACACCGCTTCTTCGCGTCCGCGGTGTAGGCGTCGCGGCTCCGTTCAATTTCTCTCGCCCGATATTCCGCCTGTTTCGCTTCCTCATATTCCAGATACGGCGCACACTTGGCGTGGCATCCCACTGCCCGCTTCTGGCAGTCCCGTTCACATGGCGGCTTCACCATAGCGCCTCCTGCATTTCGTCCTCGGCCTGTTTCGCATGAACTCCTGCCAGCATTTTTTCTTGTGCAGCTTTATAAAAGTTCCGGTCGATCTCAAATCCAAACGCATTTCGCCCAAGCTCGGCAGCCGCGCGAAGCGTCGAACCCGAACCGCAGCACGGGTCAATGACCGTCTCTCCGGGATCGGTAAAAATCTCGATCAACCGCTTCAGCACGCCGACCGGCTTCTGCGTTGGGTGAATCTTTGGAATCTCCTTGCCGTCTCGTTCCCATGTGAACCAGTCAAAAACCATCTTCCCGGTTCCACGAATTGGCTTGCCGTCCTCTCCAATCTGGCGCCCGTTGTTGAACTTCGGCAGCTTGTCCCGGTAGAGGACGATTGCAAATTCCGTCGCGCCGACGATGCGCATATTCGCCTTGAGCACCTGGGCTGAGTAATTCTTGCAGAAGAAGATCGGGAACCAGTTTTTGAACCCGTACCGTGCGCCGTATTCCGCAACCGTATGTATCTGGTCGAACGCGCAGAAGACGATCATCGCCGGTGCCTTGCCCTTTTCCTTCGGTTCCGGCTTCAGCAGCCGGGAGCAGAAGTGCATATACTCGGCAATTTTGAAATAACCGTCCGAATTGAAAAAGCTCTTTTTTGCGAACTTGCTCTCACCGTTGGAATTGTCCCCGCCGTTATACCACATGGGATTGGAACCGTAAGCATCCGCCCCGATGTTGTACGGGATGTCCGCAATCACAAGCTGCGCCTTTGGAATCCCATATTTGCGGTAATTCTGGAAATTGTCATGATAAATTTCACAGCGAATCCGTTTAGGCTTCATCCGAAATCACCACCCTCATGTAATTTTCATCGTGGAAAAAGCTATGTTTCTCTCTGTAATGCCGCCGGTCGTCGTTCCGGAGCAGCCAGCCTTTGATCGCATCCACGGTCATCTTCTCAATCGCCGCGTGGTTGTCGACGTCCATGCGGGTGTTGTGCCAGAAGGAGATGGACACAGGCTTTTCAAACAACCGAACCGGAACATTTTGTTGCCTCAGGCACAGCCGCACAAGCGCCTCAAGGTCTCTGGCGTCCGCTGCCCGGACGTGGTGGTTCTTTCCCGACCAGTAGGCGTTCAGGCCGTAACGCTTCGTCCACGCGCTCTTGCGGGCAGGATATGGAACAGTAAACTCAATCGTCATGTTCCGGCTCCTTCGGCACCCACAGGTGGCAGTTGTAACGGGACAGTTCTCCCGGCTTCGGCTTCACTCTGCACTTCTTGCCGCAGTTGCCGCAGCATTTCTCTGAGATCACAGCAAGAGTTTCAACCGCATCCTCCAGCAACAGCTGCTTTTCGTCAACCGCTTGCCGTGCCGCCTCGCGCTCCTTCTTGACCTCATCCAGCACATGGTTTAGCCGGAGGATTTCGCGGGTCTGTTCGTCGGCATGGATTTGAAGCTCATAGAGCTTCGAGGGGTTTTCACAGTGCTTACAAGCGATTGCCCGCGCCAGTTTTTCGAGAAGCATTTTCCGTTCCTTTCCCGCTGCATCTTCGCAGCGTTCCGCGCGGCTAAATAGCCGCAGTTTGTCGTTCTCATTCCGAAGCAAGCCTCATCGGAAGCACCATTTTGATATCAGCCTGATTCGTCCGGATCACCATCGGAGACGTTGGCGTCCAGAATTCCATCACGATCGGGGTGCGGAACGTTTTCCCGGCGCTGATTTTTGCGGCTTGCAGCGCGTCCAGCAGGTAGTTTCCGTTGAATCCGATCCGGAAGTGTGCGTCCCCTTTTGGCGTCACGTTCTTCCACTCGAACGGTTCTATATTCCTAGGCTGCTCAAACCCGAACAGCGCACCGTTGCACCGAATCTGCACTTCGTCCCCGACCAGCTCAATCGTCGCATACTGCTTCCCCGGCAGGCGAATGCCGCCGCGGAGGTAGACCGTGAAGCTCTCGTCACACGTTCCGATCACGGAATGTTCAACGCTCAAACGGTAGCCATCACAAGCGTATGCCTCCACCCGCAGCGCCACGGCGTCAAAGTCAAGGCGTATGTAGCCAAACTGCGTTTTGTCTCCGCTTCTGCAAAAACTTTTCGTCGCATCTATGATGCGGTTGAAGTCATTTCCCAAAATCGTTGCTTTCATGTTTCGTCCTCCTCCATCATCCGTGCAATGGCCTGACGCTCCAAGTCGGTGAGCTTATCTCCGTGCCTTTGAACGCCATAGCCCGGTTTTGCGTGATATTTACTCTCCGGCGCGGGCAGCTCGTCCTCCCAGCGCCCCTGATTCAGCCAGGTGGCCGGATTTGGGATAAAGCGCCCATTCTCCGTCGTCCATTGCTCGCTGCACTTCTGCCGCTCTATGGCGGGCAGGAGTGATTCAACAGGTTCCCTGACCTTGCTGAATGCTTTCCTAGCAGCTTCTTTCCCGACTTTTTTGGGATACGCTTTCCAGAATACGTCAAACCTATCGTCCTTACGTTCCTTCTCAGAAATAGAAACACTTTCTTTTCTATTTCCATTTCCATTTCCTAAAGGTAATACCGTGGTATTACCGTCAGTGTTACCATCCGGTATACCAGAGGGAGCATTTTCTTTATTCCACCGTTTGGCAATGTTCTCTCGCTGACGCTGACAATGTGCATCCCGTTTTTCGATCTCCTGCTCCATACGGTGGTTGTAGTATTTCCCTTCCTCGTCCTGCCGGAACTTGCTCAGAACCTCGTCAGACGGCTTCTTGACCGCCCGTGTGATCTCCTGCATCGTCATGTGCCCCCGTTCCCTTTGGAGACACAGGAGCGTGATATACTGCCCACGCTCCCGCATATCCATCAGGGCACAGCCGGAGAGAAAATCCGACGTGTAGAACAGCACAGCAGGGTCTTTGTTCTTTGCCATGCCTTATCCCCCTAGAACGGAAGATCCGGGTCATCTCCTGTGATCTCGCTGAATCCGCCTTGCGGTTCGTATGTATCCGCCCTGTCCTTCTTGCCCTCGCCAAAGTAGATGTGATCGGCAAGGATTTCCGCCGAGCGGCGCTTGTTGCCCTCCTTGTCCTCCCAGTTGCGGATTTGAAGTCTACCGGTCACAACGGCCATCTGGCCTTTTGAGAAGTACTTCTCTATGAACTCCGCCGTGTATCGCCACGCGACAATATCGATGAAGTCAGTCTCTCTCGTCTCGCCCTGCGCCGCGAAGTCACGCTCACAGGCCAGCGCGAAGGAAGCAACCGCAACGCCGCTGCGTGTCCGTCTGAGTTCCGGATCGCGCGTGAGCCGTCCCATGATCACGATGTTATTCAGCATACCAGTCCTCCGTCGTTCCGTTGATCAATTCATCCAATTCAGTAAATGGCATAGTTGCAAGTTCCGGGAATAGTTCGACAAGTTCCTGCAAATATTCAACGTCCATGTTTCAAGTTCCTTTCCTGTAAATCAATTTTGTTTCATCCCAATCGGGATACTTGCTTTTTAGATAATGCTCTATCGTGCTCTTAAACGGCCGCCGCAGGTACGACTGATCGTATAGAAAATGGCAGGTATCACACAGCGTTATGATGTTCTCGGCGATTCCAAGCCCGCCGTGTGAGCGCGGTATGTAGTGGCACCAAGGGCTTCCCGGTCTACCGCAAACGATGCAGTAGCCGCCGTCACGCTCCATAACGGCCTCCTTTACAGAGGCGGAGATACTAGTTGCCTTTGTCTGTTTGTGCAGCTCTCTCACCCCATTCCAGATTCATCCGCGCCAGCTCGTCCGGCGTCAACGTATCAATGCCCAAACTCTTTGCATCCTCGACGGCCCGGTCGATGATCCGCCCCATCTGCTTTGCGTTGTAGCGGGACGAACCATAATAGGCGCGGATCACAAGGTTGTCTCCGTCCTGCTGGTAATCCACTTCCTCAGTCGGCCAGCCTGTCCCGAGCATTGACCACGCCGTCCGGAATGTCGCCGCTTCGTCGCGGGAAAGATGGAAGTCCTTGAACACGCCGACCTCCTTGATGTACTCGACATAGAGGTCTTCCTTCGTCCGTCCGAGCTTATCCGCAATCTGGTCGCACAGCTGCCAGAAGTAATTATTCGAATCAAGGCTCCGCTTCTTCCGAAACTCCTTGATCTCCGCGACGTACTTTTTGCCGGGGTTCATGGTTTCGAGGAACATTTGTGCCTTGCGCGGCACATCCGCTTTGATACGGAGCCATGTGCCAGATGCATCCATCATCCAATCAGCCTGCTCGAATGTAAGCTCCGTCAACGGGCATCACTCCTTTCCGCAAGCATCGCGCCAGATACCGCAGGCGCGGCAGATATTCGTATTCAATCCATTCGGGGTCGTATTTGACCGGGTGATAGCTCAACCTGTCCGGGTCAATTTCCCGGAACCAGTTTTCGTAATCCTCCGGCTCCAAGCGGTACGCCACGATGCGAAGCCGCTTTCCGGTAGCGTACATTTCAACCTGTGCCTGCATCCAGTACGCGCGGGAGACCTTGAACGCGGCGCTTTTGTGGGTCTTGACCTCGGAGATTTCCTCCGCATCCTCGCCGTCGAGGTTCACCCGGAGCCGGAGACCGTACTTCCGAATCTGCCTGTCCATCCGCTTAATGCCGAGGAATTGCAGGATGCGGTGTTCGTATGCCGTGCCCGTCTCCATTTCCAGATTGGTGAAGTGGTCGCGGTTCAGGCCAAGCTTTTGCAGCCAGAACCGGCGAAAGGTCTTCGTGCCCCAGCTCCCCATGATCGTTGCCGTGTCTGACGCGCCAAACCACCCGCTGCGGTCATGGTCGTGAATCATAGCTTTTTGAGCATCTGTTCGAAGGTGTTGACCTGATCGAACATTTTGAGAATGGAATCAAACTGCTTCTTATTCAGTCCAAGTCCCTTACAAATGCCCTCCACGGTGTACCCGTCCTGCATCTTCTGCGTCAAAAGCTGCTCCACGCGCTGCTTGATGGCGAAGATGTTGTGGGTGCTCAGATCATCCACGCCGCTGTCCGTGTCCTTCTCCGCCGTCCAGAGCTTGAATCCAAGACCGGTGTAAATCGCCACCCCCTTGACAAAGGCACGGGCGTGGGCGTTGGAAATGCGGAGCTGGTTCAGCGTGTCCGCATAGACCACCAGCGCACCGTTGAGAAGCGGGTAGTCCATCGTGTACGTCTTATCGTCGATGTGAATATCGACGGACACGAAATAGCACTCAGTGCTCCGCTTGTTTTTGTCCGCCGTTGCGTAGTGGCAGAACACATAGCTCCCGGCCGCATTGGTGCGCGGCGTGAAGTAGACGCTCTCCGCGCCGTTCTCATGCAGCAGCATCTTGCAGTTGCCCCAAGAGAGATAGGGCACTTCGATCTGCTTTCCGTTTTCGTCCTTTGCCTTCCGCTTGTCGCAGTACGGCATAACGTCGAGCTGCACCAGCTCGTTAAATGATTTCAGCATATTGTCCTCCTTATTCGATCACGCGCTTTTCATAGCCAAGCTGCTCCAAAATGTACCTCGTCCCCAGCTGCTGCACCAGCAGCGCCATGACCGCGTTTCCCGAATCGTAATTGTCATCGCCGGGGTCGCACATCATGCCCTCGTCGCCGCAGTACACGGTGTCGCCCCTGTAGATCTCATCGCCGAAGATGTCATAGCCGACCGGGCTTTGCTGCTGCCGGTCAAACTCAAGTTCTCTCGGAAACATTGCCGTCCTCCAATCTGTACTTTGCGAATCTCACGACTTCGCCAAACCGGTTTTTCTTCTGCACGATCTCGCTCGTGATGGGCCAGCCCGCCGCCTTGAGATCCGCTACACGCGCCGCCAGCCGGAAGCATCCGTACTGGTCAAGCGCTTCAACTGGCGTGATGGAGCCGATGGTCTGAAGATGAAACAGGATCTTATCGCACTGCGTCATCTTTCTTTTCCTCAAATTCGCCGCACATGATGTTCTCCGGGCGTTTTTTTGCGATGATCTTTCGGAGAGTTTTATTCGTGATACGGCAGCGCAAACCTGCATAAATGCCATATTCACAGCCAGCCTCGATGCCCCGGCCAGCCTCGATGCCCCGGCCAGCCTCGATGCCCAAGCCAGCCTTGATGCCATCGCCAGCCTTGAT
>OGXA01003155.1_pt1 | contig 10900 bp, 6 predicted proteins | sample 1576171 | NCBI WGS metagenome assembly OGXA01 (sample SAMEA3541587, study PRJEB24748) | human gut metagenome | biome: human gut; feature: human-associated habitat; material: faeces | place: China | collected 2012 | reverse complement strand
TGCTTGGATTTGGCCGGGTATCTGCGGGACCTGCTGCCGTCGCCGCCAACGGTGCTGCTCTATGGAGCGGAGAACGATTTGCGGCGGATGCTGCGGCTCCAGCCTTTCCGGCTGATCCGGCGGGAACACCTGGGGGAGGAATTGGGGGAATGCCTGGGCAGTGTGCTTTGGGAGCTGCCCAATTCCATTCATCGGCCCTGGATGATTTTGCAGAGCGGCGGGGGCCTTTTCCGCATTGCAGTGGATCATATCCGCTATTTGGAGAGTTACCAGAAGCAGCTGCACATTGTGACAGACCGGGGGACACTGGACCTGGTGTATCAATTATCCGCCGTAGAAAAAATGCTGGATGGCTATGGCTTCCTGCGGACCCATAAGAGTTTCCTGGTGAATGCGGCCTGCATTTCCCAAGTCGGCTCCGATACGGTGACGCTGGACGATGGGACAACGCTTCCCATGAGCCGCTATCGGCGGCAGTCGGTCCGGGACCGGATCCGGGAGTTGTATCGCTGGGATACTGTCTGAACATGAGAAAAACATGAACGTTGGTCGGCAGGTTCTGTCGGCCAACTTTTTTGTCCAACGGGCCATTGAATTTCTCCCGCCGGTTGTGACGTTTTTCGACCGCTCATGTACAAAAATTCGCCCCGTCGGAGGATTTCCTCCAACGGGGCAATCGTATCTTCCTTTACTCTTTTTACAGGTCGCAGTTATTGACGGTCCGGGGGAAGGGAAGCACGTCCCGGATGTTGCCCATGCCCGTCAGGTACATGACGCACCGCTCGAAGCCCAGGCCGAAACCGGCGTGGCGGGCAGAGCCGTACTTGCGCAGGTCCATGTAGAAGCCGTAATCCTCCGGCTTCATGCCCAGTTCCTCGATGCGGGCCTTCAGCAGGTCGTAGTTGTCCTCACGCTGGCTGCCTCCGATGATCTCACCGATGCCGGGTACCAGGCAGTCCATGGCCGCCACGGTCTTGCCGTCCGGGTTCAGCTTCATGTAGAAGGCCTTGATCTCCTTCGGGTAGTCCGTGACGAAGACAGGCCGCTGGAACACGACTTCGGTCAGGTAGCGCTCGTGCTCGGTCTGCAGGTCGCTGCCCCAATGGACCGGATACTCGAACTGGTCGTTGTGCGGCTCGAGCAGGGAAATGGCCTCGGTATAGGTCACATGGCCGAAGTCGGACGTCATGACGTGGTGCAGGCGCTCCAGCAGGCCCTTATCCACGAACTGGTTGAAGAAGCTCATCTCCTCCGGAGCGTTTTCCAGCACATAGGAGATGATATACTTGATCATATCCTCGGCAAGGCGCATATCGTCGCTCAGGTCTGCGAAGGCAATCTCCGGCTCGATCATCCAGAACTCGGCGGCATGGCGCGTCGTGTTGGAGTTCTCGGCGCGGAACGTCGGACCGAACGTGTAGATGTTGCGGAAGGCCATGGCATAGGTCTCGCCGTTGAGCTGGCCGGAGACGGTCAGGTTCGTCGGCTTGTTGAAGAAGTCCTTCGTGTAGTCGACCTTGCCGTCCTCCGTGCGGGGTACGTTGTTGAGGTCCAGCGTCGTGACCTGGAACATTTCGCCTGCGCCCTCACAGTCGGAGCCGGTGATGAGCGGCGTATGGACATAGACGAAGCCGCGCTCCTGGAAGAACTGGTGAATGGCATAGGCAGCGAGGCTGCGGACGCGGAACACGGCCTGGAAGGTGTTCGTGCGCGGGCGCAGGTGCGTCATCGTGCGCAGATATTCCAGCGTGTGGCGCTTTTTCTGCAGGGGATAGTCCGGCGTGGAAGCGCCCTCGACCGTGACCTCCTCGGCCTGCAGCTCAAAGGGCTGGCGGGCGTCCGGCGTCTCGACGAGTTTGCCGCGGACGATGAGAGCAGCACCGACATTCGTCTTGGAAATGGCGGCAAAATTATCCATCGTATCATGATAGACGACCTGCAGCGGCTGGAAGAACGTGCCGTCACTCAGGACGATAAAGCCGAACGTCTTGGATGCGCGGACGGAGCGCACCCAGCCGCCGACGGAGACCGTCTTCCCGGCGTAGTCTGCGGTGTGCTTGAACAGGTCTCGAACAGTTACGAGCTCCATAATGACTTCAACCTCTCTTGTGTTTCAGGGTTCGCCGAAGCGTTGCGCTGAATTCGATTTGCAATCTATTATACTCGAATCATGCCCATATTACAAGCTTTTTCCCACAAAAAACGCCCCGACAGCGAAGTCGGAGCGCTTTTGAGGCTCATCCTGCCATGGTCAGATAGCCCTCGGCGGCCAGCAGCGCGGCGAAGCGGCGCAGTGCCAGTGCGGCCTTCTCGATGGGAATGTGATAATCCGCTGCTGTGTGGCGGAGAATGTCATCCTCCGGCAGCTTCTGCTGCAGAAGGTTCCAGAAATAGGCTCCCGGCCGGTTGATGCCCTTCACGGCAGGGACCTTGCCGCGGGCCTGCCCGGCGGCAACCAGAAAATGCTCGTCGCACACGGTCACGAGCGCCACATCTTTCTGTAAGGTGTATGTCATGTTTGCGCCTCCATCAGGGTATCGCGGCACAGAGCGGCCGAGGCCGCGTCGCCGCGGTTTTGCAGCAGCCAGACGGGCACCTGCGCCAGCAGGCGCTCCTCCAGCGCACAGGCTGCGCGGACATCGTCCGCGTTCTTGCGGGTAAACAGCAGCTGCGTCAGCAGCGGCCCGGCTGCCTCAGCCGGGAGCAGACGGCGCATGCGGTTCTCTTCGCTCTGCTCCAGCAGAATGATGCCGCCGAGCGGGGCGGCGTCCAGAGAGCCGAGGCCCTCCTTTCCGCGCCAAGGCGAGGGATGGACGAGGATGCCGTCCTTGCGGAATTCCAGCAGGGGCTTATCTCCGTTCAGAATTTTTATTTCGCTGCCGAAGCACAGCTTCCAGAGCATGTACTGCGTCGTTTTCCCGGTTCCGCTGTTTGCGGTAAAGATCCACGCCCGTCCGCGCCAGACAATCGCCGCGCCGTGAAACAGAATGCGGCCGTAGGGGAGCAGGGCATCGCAGACACGAGGACCGAGCTCCAGATATTCGACCTGCTCCGGCGTGGTACCGGCCTCGTAGTGCGGTGCGGCCTCTTTGAGCGCATCCTCCGGGACCCGGACGGCTGCGACCGGGTCAGCCTCCGTCCCAAACGGCTGAAAGCATGCCGCATAGGCCGGGCTGCGCAGGGAAAGACGGACCGGGATCCCTGCCAGCACGACGGTCAGCTCCATAGATATCTCCTTACCAAATTGAGCGAATACAGTTACGGGGAGACTGTGCCTCTCCATAAGGTGGTTTATTGAATATTCGTGATCTCGCCTGCGTCATTGAACGTGATCTGCCTGCCGTCCGGCATGGTGAAGAGATACATGCCGGGACCGATGCTCTGCAGACCGCCGCCGCCCGAAACGGGAATTTCAATATTATTGGCTTTCAGGATGTCTGTCAGCTCTGCATTCATAATATCATCCATTGTGATTGCCTCCTGTTCTTACCCACGGAGGGTGAAGTACTCGTAGATCAGCGTGCGCGCCTCGCCGTAGACGGTCGTTCCGTCCGGCGTGACCCAGTACGGCGTGATCTCGATCGCAGCGCCGCGCTGCAGGCCCTGCAGGGAGTAGGGCATCGTCATCAGCAGAGCGTCACGGCTGACGCTGCGGCCAAAGACCATCTGCGCCGTAAAGACGCGGAAGCGCTCAGTCAGCTGCGGTACGGCGACGCGCTTGCCGTTGATGACAAAGCCCGTCTCTGCAAAGCCGCGGCCGTCGACGGCGGAGAGCAGCGTGATGCTGTTGCCCTGCAGGAAGCTGTTGCGCTGATATTCCACGCGCAGGTAATTATAACTGACGTACTTGCCGTAGAGCGTGCGGTTCTCCTGCACATTGGAAAGATCGGCAGGCGTGCGGTAGGCGTCGTCTGTATACCAGCCTGCGAAGACCTTGCCGCCAAGCTCGGCCGGGGCGACCTTGCCGCGCTGATCGCCGGTCAGGACGGTGAGGGTGCGGGTGTCCGTGCCCTCATGCAGGGTCAGCGTAACGGTCTCGGGCTCCGGCTCGGGCGGAGCGTCAGGGGCGTCCGTCGCAGCGTCAAGGGAATAGGTCTCGGCGAAGCGGATGGTGGTTTCGGCAGCAGAGACTACCGTGCAGGCCGAGCCGGTCGTTTTAGCTGAGATGCCAAGACTCTGATGATCATCCGTTGTGCCGGTGCCGCGATAGGTGCAGGTGCGCACGCTCGTGCCGGTGACACGGATGCCGTCAAGCGTGATCCAATAGGGCTGGAAGGAGAATGCGGCGTCCTTCTGATAGAACGCGCCGTCCGTCCAGCGATACAGGCCAATGTAGCCGTCGTCGCGGCTCGTGGCCTCGATTCCCTCAGTCGCGTTTAAGCTGCCGTCGCAGACAAAGAGCTGCTGGTAAAGCTCGCTGCCCTTGTTTGCATTCACGACGCCGTAGGCGATCGACGCGCCGTCCTTTTCGGACACATAGCTGCTGCTGCCGGACAGGAAGCCGACCTCCTGATAGAGCGTGCGGTCAATGGTCGTCAGCAGATACGTTGCGATGACGCCGCGCTCGCCGTTCGAGCCGCCGTAGACATGCTGCCAGACGTTATAGTTACGCGGCGCGAGATAAACATCACTCGGTTCCCAGATGTAGTAGGTGGCTCCGGCCACCGGGGTGAAGTCCATAGCATTCTGCCCGGCGGCAAAGCTCTGAACGTTGTCTTCTCCACAGGCCTCGGCAGAGAATGCGCCGCCATAGAGATGCCCGGTGAGTACCTGCGCCGTGAGATCAAAATGCTCCGTCACGGCGTGGGTGTCGGTCTGAACGACGGTGCCGTTCTGCACATGCGCGACCTTGAAATCACGCCCATAGGCGAACCAGAGGTCCTGGTTGGAGCTCACGGCCGTCAGCGTGACGGTGGCGCTGTCGCCTTCGGTCAGGCTGCCGTCATTCAGAATATAACTGCCGTAGTAGGTGTAGCCGTCGAAGATCTTGTGGTCCACGGTATAGGGAGTGTTATAGCGCAGACCGGTCGAACCGTTCACGCTGTGGTATTCCGCAGGCTGGACCTGATTGGCGAGGGCGGGGGACTCGACCACGGTGCCCTGCGCGTTGACAGGCAGGCCCTTATCGTTTACCTGATACCAGTGCACGAGCAGCTTGCCGCCGCCCACGGTGACCTCGGGCTTCGGAAATTCGGCTTCGGCATCACGGCCGAGGTAGTCGATGTAGGAGAAGGTGGCCTGCTCATTCGTGAGAAGCGTTTCACCAGTGGACGGGTTATAACCGGACTTGATGGTGACCCGGTACTTCATGACGGGCTTATCCTGCTCGCTGACGTTGCCGACCGTCCAGTGAATGGCGCGGGCCGCGGAGTCATAGGAGGCCGTGCCCTGACTGATGTAGACGTCGGCGTTGCCTGCAGCATAGACGGCCATATCGGTCGTGATGATGGGCGCGGCGTCCTTGAAGACAAGCTGAACGTTGTCACCCATCGTGTCGGCGACGGAGCCGGCACGGGCCGCAATGGAAATGCTGCCCGCAATTGAGGTGAAGGCGTCCTTCAGCGCGGTCTCAATGTTCGTCGAGGAGCCAATGGCAAAGTAGCCTTTGGTCGGATTCGTGGCGCAGGCTTTCAGAACGCGTTCGCCGTCGGTGCCTGCCTGAAAGGCGACGGTGTAAACGGTAGTGCCCTCTGCTGTGGCCTGCTGGGCCTCCCAAATCGTGGGGAGTCCATGATTCGAAATCTGCATGGTTACTCGAGCGGCAACTTTGGTAGAGAAAGTAAAGTCCTTTGCGGGTAGACCATTTCCAGAGACTGTGCCAGTGGAGAGCTCCTGCCCGTTACTGTAATTCTCGTTGATCACATACGGCCAATCCTGTTGACCAATACCAAGGAAATGACTGCACTTTACACTGCCACTGGTACTTCCGTGGTTTAGTGCAGTGTTGATCGTACTGGAGACGCTATAACTATTTGCAGTAGACGTTCCGTCACCAACTGTTTGCGTATAATCACAGGAAACAATTTCGGGCGTTCCGGCTTTGTAATTTACGGATACGCTGAGATCAGGAGTCTTATGACTGCTGCTAAATTTACCGCAGTTTGATTTTACATCAATATTAAATCCGTCAAAGCTGATGTCGGCCGTAACCTGCGAAACACGGTAAGACTCGGTCGGTTCCCCATCACTCAGCAGCACGATGCTCTTATTCTGCCCGGTGGATTCCGCGGAGTTCAGCAGGGTACGGGCAGCATGGAGGCCAAGCTGCGTAAAGGTACCACCAAGCGTTTCGGGTCTGGACTTCGCAATTGCATCGATCTGGTGCTTCAATGCAGCCTTATTCTCGTAAGTATAAAACCCGGTGTGGGTCTCGTTGAGATTGTAGACCACCAGCGCGATGCGCGTGGTGCTTTCCTCGGTGAGCAGCGTGTCTACAAAGGCGTTTGCAGCGGCTTTTGTCTTTGCCATGCGGCTGTTGTCGTACATGCTGTTCGAATTATCGATGACCAGCACGACGTCGGAGGTCGTCTTATAATTTTTGCCCTGAATACCGAGTGTGACCTCCCATGTGTTTTCCTTTCCCTCGACAGCGGCAGCGCTTTTGCTGAGCTGGATCGCGCCCTCTTCGGGCCAGACGGGCTGCTCACTGTTGTCTGCGAAGACGGCTTCGCCGAGCAGGGCCAGCGTCAGGACGACGATGAGCAGAGCAGCAAGCGTTCGTTTGATGCGTTTCATGGTGTTTCCTCCTCTAACGACTCTTCGGCAGGTGAGTGCCGCAAATTTTCTGCGTTCTGTAACGCAATTGGCATTTTTTGTTTTTTAGAATAGCATATAACGAGATGAATGGTGCTGTAGTTTTGCGTTCAAAAAGAATCGGATAAAATGTTAAAGAATTTATCCGATGTAAATATCTATATCTGAAATAGAGGAAAAACGCGAATAACTTTTGACCATAGTTTACTACATATGAAAGCCTTTTGCAAGCCCTTTCTGGCAAAATTATGTGAAAAAATATCGCGTTCCATTTTAAACGATATTTCGATAGATATTGAGGTTTCGCCCCAGACTGTGCAGTTTCAGAACGAAATACGGCAGATAACAGCAGACTCTTTTTGATATCCTTCAAAACTCCGCATTCTTGACTAAAAGTGTTACAGACACTAACATGCTTGTAACGTTTATTCACGGAAGTATTTGTGCAATACTGCCAAAATTCTCGACAAAAATTTGGCCGGATTTGCCTCCGAAAAAGCCTTGCGGGAACTGGGAGCGTTGTGTATAATAGAATTACAATTTCAGATTGATAGCTGTAACGAAGTGCTGCGCGCACGGGCTTCCGACTATCACTCAGGGATTCTTGAGTGGAGATGTTGAACGAATGGTTCTGCATCCCCATTTTTGTTTTATTCACGCCATGTAAATCACAAACAGGAGGTACACGAGCATGTATATTCTTGGAAACGGCAGACTGATCACCCGCAGTCAGGCCCTTCCGTATCTGGAGAACGGCGCCGTCTGCATTGACGGGACAAAGATCAAAGCGGTCGGCGAGACCGCTGCGCTCCGCGCCAGATATCCCGAGGCGGAGTTTCTTGATGCACGCGGCGGCGTCATCATGCCGGCGTTCATCAACGCCCACACGCATATTTATTCCGCACTGGCCCGCGGTCTTTCCATCAAGGGCAACAACCCCACGAATTTCTATGAGGTGCTCGACGGTACCTGGTGGGCTATTGACCGCAAGCTGACGCTCAAGGGCACGAAGGCCTCGGCTGACGCTCTGTACATCGACTGCATCAAGCAGGGCGTGACGACGATCTTCGATCACCACGCCTCCTACTGTGAGATCCCCGGCAGCCTGTTCCAGATCGCGGAGTCGGCAAAGCAGTTCGGCATCCGCTCCTGCCTGTGCTACGAGGTCTCCGACCGCGACGGCGAGGAGAAGTGCCTGCAGGCCATCCAGGAGAATGCCGACTTCATTACCTGGTGCGAGAAGGAGAAGGACCCCATGCTCGCCGCCATGTTCGGCGGACATGCCCTGTTCACCATCTCCGACAAGACGTTCGACCGTATGGTCGCAGCGAACAACGGCCGCACCGGCTATCACATCCACGTTTCCGAGGGCATGAACGATGTCTACGACAGCCTGCAGAACTATGGCCGCCGTCCCGTGCAGCGCCTGCAGGACCACGGCATCCTCGGCCCGAAGACGATCCTCGGCCACTGCATCCATGTCAATACGGCGGAGATCGAGCTTATTAAGAATACCGACACCATGGTCGTGAACAATCCGGAGTCCAACATGGGCAACGCCGTTGGCATCTGCCCGGTGCTGCCGCTGTCCAAGGCGGGCATCCTCCTCGGCATGGGCACGGACGCCTACACGAATGATATGCTCGAGTCTCTGAAGGTAGCCCTCTGCTCGCAGCGGAGCAATGCCTGTGCGCCGAATGTCGCGTGGTGCGAGGTCACGGACATGCTCTTCAAGAACAACGCGAAGATCGGCGCGCGCTACTTCGACGCGCCCCTCGGCGTGCTGGAGCCGGGTGCGGCGGCGGACGTCATCGTCATGGACTACAAGCCGTTCACCCCGTTCTCCGATGCGAACATCGACGGACATATGATCTTCGGCATGACCGGCCGCCAGTGCCAGACGACGATCGCCAACGGCAAGCTCCTCATGAAGGACCGCGAGCTCATCGGCATCGACGAAGAGGCGATCAATGCGCACATCCTCGAGGAGTCCAAGAAGCTCTGGGGCGCGCTGAACGACTGCACCTACTAATTTATAATTCATTTTCGTCAAATATGATCCTGCGCCGCGCCCGTCTTACCCGGGGTGCGCGCGGCGCCGCAACAAGCATCACAGGAGGATGATCCCATGTCTGAGAAAATGTATCCCATTCCGTTCCGCAGCCTGATGAACTGGATCCTCGCAGAGCGGGAGAAGACCGGCGACGTCTTCGGCGTGCACAAGCGCTGGATCGCCGACCCGGCCAAGACGCTTCCGATCTTCGGCGAGAAGATCGAAAGCCCGTTTGGCCCCGCTGCAGGCCCGAACAGCCAGCTGGCGCAGAATATCATCGCCGCCTACGTCGCAGGCGCGCGCTTCTTCGAGGTCAAGACCGTTCAGAAGATGGACGGTGCAGAGCTTGCCGCCTGTGTGCCGCGTCCCTGCATCCTTGCAGACGACGAGGGCTACAATCAGGAGTGGTCCACGGAGCTGGAGGTCGTGCAGGCGCTCGACGAGTATGTCAAGGCGTGGTTCGCCCTGAAGATCATGGCGAAGGTCTGGCATTACGGCGACCCGGACGGCTTTGTGTTCAACATGTCCGTCGGCTATGACCTCGAGGGAATCCGTGGCCCGAAGATCGACCACTATATCGAATCCATGAAGGATGCCTCGCAGCTGCCGGTGTTTGCCGAGTGCCGCAAGGTCCTGACGGAGCTGTTCCCGGAGGAGGCGGCGTTCATCGCCTCCATCTCGCCGCAGGTCTCCCACAGCGTCACGCTTTCGACGCTGCACGGCTGCCCGCCTGATGAGATCGAGCGCATCGCGTCCTACCTGCTGACCGAGAAGCATGTGCACACGTTCGTCAAGTGCAATCCGACGATCCTCGGCTATCACGACGCCCGCACGATCCTCGATTCAATGGGCTATGACTACATCGTCTTCGACGATCACCATTTCAATGAGGATCTGCAGTGGAAGGATGCCGTCCCGATGTTTGAGCGCCTGCAGGCGCTGGCGGACCGCGAGAAGCTGCAGTTCGGCCTGAAGCTGTCGAATACGTTCCCGGTCGACACGACGCGCGGCGAGCTGCCGAACGACGAGATGTATATGTCCGGCCGCTCCCTGTTCCCGCTGACCATCGAAATGTGCCGCCGCATCTCCGCGCAGTTCGGCGGCAAGATGAAGATCTCGTTCGCGGGCGGCGCAGACTTCTTCAACTGCGACAAGCTGCTGGCGGCCGGGATCTGGCCCGTCACCGTCGCCACGACGATCCTGAAGCCGGGCGGCTACAACCGCCTGACCCAGATGGCCGAAAAGACGGCCGGCATGCCGTTCCGCCCGTTTGACGGCACGGACACCGAGGCCATTGCGGCCCTGTCCGCCGCCTGCCGCACGGATCCGCACCACTGCAAGCCCGTCAAGCCGCTGCCCACGCGCAAGTCCGAGGAAAAGGTGCCCTGGTTCGATTGCTACTCCGCCCCCTGCCGCGGCGGCTGCCCCATCGCACAGGACATCCCCGAGTATCTCGAGCTGTGCCGCAAGGGCCTGTATAACGAGGCGCTGGCCCTCATCACGGAGCGCAACGCCCTGCCGTTCATCACCGGCACGATCTGCGCGCACCGCTGCATGGGCAAGTGCACCCGCAATTTCTATGAGGATCCCGTCCAGATCCGCGCGGCCAAGCTGCTGGCGGCCGAGAAGGGCATCGATGCCAGAATGGCATCCATCGTCCGCTCGGCTCCCGTTCCCGGCAAGCGCGCTGCCATCATCGGCGGCGGCCCGACCGGCATTGCTGCGGCCTACTTCCTCGGCCGTGCAGGCGTGGCCTGCACCATCTTTGAGCGCACCGGCAAGCTCGGCGGCATCGTCCGCCATGTCATCCCGGCGTTCCGCATCTCGGACGAGGCCATTGACCGCGATATCGCCCTTATGCAGGCCTACGGCGCGGAGGTCCGCCTGAATACCGAGGCTCCCTCCGTCGAAGAGCTGCACAAAATGGGCTATACCCACATTCTCTATGCCACCGGCGCATGGAAGCCCGGCAAGCTGAACATCCCCGGCAACGTCCGCGGTGTCATCGGCTGGATGCAGGAGCGCAAGGCCGGTGCGAACGAGCCGCTCGGCCATGTCGCCGTCGTCGGCGGCGGCAACACCGCCATGGATGCT
>OGXA01003152.1_pt1 | contig 10902 bp, 7 predicted proteins | sample 1576171 | NCBI WGS metagenome assembly OGXA01 (sample SAMEA3541587, study PRJEB24748) | human gut metagenome | biome: human gut; feature: human-associated habitat; material: faeces | place: China | collected 2012 | reverse complement strand
GCTCTCAAAAGTGCTGACTCCGCAAACACTGGGGAAAAACTGTAGGAGAAAAAATGCCGAGAAGAAAAAAAATCATTTTCTTACATCTCGACGGTTGTTCGGAAACACCATCAATTTCAAGAACCAATACTTACACCCAGACAAAAGCAAAAAACATCTACTTTATCCATCAAGCTACACATATTCCAATCCACAAATAAAAGACAACCTGTTCTATTTAAAGAAGAAAAGTTTTCAGTAGATTTGCACTATATAAAGATATACAATGAAGAAAATAATTATCGCCATCGATTCATTCAAAGGCTGTCTAACTTCAGCAGAAGCAGGAAAAGCTGCCGAAAAAGGTATCAAAAGCATAAATCCTTCCTGCCACACTTCAGTTATTCCCATCGCTGATGGCGGTGAAGGTTTACTGGACGTACTCATCACAGCCACTAAAGGGAAATATATAACCTTATCGGCACATGGACCGCTAATGAAAATGGCAAAAACACATTACGGTCTGTCCGGCAATGGCAGAACAGCTATTATAGAAATGGCTGCCATCAGCGGACTACCTCTCGTACCTATTGAACAAAGAAATCCTATGCTGACAACAACCTTTGGTACAGGAGAATTGATAAAAGACGCATTAAACAAAGGATGCAGAAATTTTATAATCGGTATTGGCGGAAGCGCGACTAATGACGCAGGATTAGGAATGCTACAGGCACTAGGTTTCCGCTTTCTAGACAAATCAGGGCATACCTTAGGTACAGGAGGCCAAATAATGGAAGCCGTGGCAAACATAGACACATCCGGTATTCACCCCGCACTAAGAGAAACACACTTCATGGTAGCATGTGATGTAGCCAACCCTTTCTACGGCCCTGACGGAGCGGCATATATCTTTGCACAACAAAAAGGAGCCGATTCAAATATGGTACAAAGACTGGATGAAGGCATGCAATCATTAGCCGAAGTTATAAAGAAAACGACAGGAAAAGATATCACGAACTACCCCGGTGCAGGTGCAGCCGGAGGCATGGGTGGTGGACTACTGGCTTTTTTTAACGCAGAGCTAAAACCGGGAACAGAATTATTATTGAAAGCCATCGACTTCTCCGAAAAAATAAAAGGAGCAGACCTCATTATTACGGGCGAGGGAAAAGCAGACCGGCAGACAGCTATGGGAAAAGTACCATACGGAATACTAAAGGAAGCACAAAAAGAACATATTCCCGTTATTGTACTGGCAGGCAGTATAGAAAACCTGCCGGAATTAAACAAAGCGGGATTCAAAGGTATATTCTCTATAGCCCCCGGCCCCATCACCCTGGAGAAGGCAATGGAACCGGAGTTTGCTAAAGAAAATATCACCCGGCTGGTTTCCCAACTCTATTCAGTTATAACTAGCTTCGGCTAATTTGCAAGCCTTTGTCGGACAAAGCCATATCAACGAAACGGGCACAACTGTTGGGTGGGTTCTGAGTAAGAATACTTCGAATACGTATAGCAGCCTCAGGATCTTTAGCCACCATATAAAGATAGCCGCCTCCCCCCGCACCTGGCAATTTATATCCCAGGCAATAATCATCAATCCGGCGAATGATAGTCTCAACTGCCTCGGGATTAGTGCCGGGATCCAACGCTTGGTTCAGCTTCCAGCTTTTACCAACCAAACGCCCCATTTCATCGAAATTCCCACGCTGAATGGCTTCGTACAAGTCAAGAGCATGCCCCTTCATACCGCCAAGTATAAACAAATGCTCTGTGGAGTTGAGGAACATGCTACGCACGATTTCAGCTAAAATTCCTTTGGCTGTACGGGTAATTCCCGTGTAATAAAGCAAATGGCACTTCTGATATTCGCCACCTGTAAACAAATAATCGGGCAACCAGCGCACTAACGGACTCTGATCCATACCTGCATGAGTCTGCAATAATTTCACTCCACGAAGCACACCTCCGTATTGATCTTGCCACCCCCCTCCGGTAGTCAGCAACTGTTCCAAAATAAGCGTACGGTTACATATCTCGTTCTTATCCCAGTTCAGTCCGCAAAAATCAGAGATTGCCCCCAGCACAGTTGATGCAAGAATAGAACTTGTACCCAGACCGGAGCCCGCAGGAATCGCAGAAAGCAGAGTGATTTCCATTCCGGAGCCAAACGCCTTCAACTGCTCTTCCAATGAAACATACGATTCGGTGGAAAAGCCCGGCTGGAAACCTGCCAGCACCAATGCCGCTTTAGGTATAGAGAATGGGGATCCCACTTGCATGAAATCCCTTACCTCCCCGTAAGTTGTAACCACTTCCATAGCGCCTAAGTCTATAGAACGAAGAATTATCTTATACTCCCGACAGGGTTTCACGTAAACTTGTAGAGGAGGCTGCCCGTTCAACTCAATAGCAATATTCACCACATTCCCCCCTTCATTCAAGCAATAAGGTGGAGTATCCGTCCATCCGCCGGCCAGATCAATACGGACCGGACTACGCCCCCAGACAATCTGATCGGAGTACACTGACAAATGCGGTTGCTGCCTCTTGGCTAAAGCCGAAGCAGTAAGTCCGTCGCGCATCAAACGAAAAGCCTCATTCTCATATTCCCGATAAGCCAGCCCCTTAAGCTGCTGCACCCGGGCACGGAACATATTATCACTGATACGTGTCATCAGCGGAGCCGATTCTGATAAAGGCTCAGGCAACGACAGATCATACCGAGCAAATTCTCCAGCAGCATTCTCCAAATTTAGCTGATAAAAGACACTTCGTTCATAATTATGCGCCAATGCCGGCCAATTCTTTATCCGGAAAGCTTCACGCTGTTCTGCCAGACGATAAAGATTAGAATAAGCGGATATATCATCGGCAGATAACTTACGACAGCGTTGCCATATTTCTTTTCCTTGCTGTAATGCCGGTTCAGAGACCATCCAGCGCATAACTGCTCCCAATTCCTCTACAGATGAGCAAACCGGAAACAAACGCGCGGCCTGCAAGTCGTGACCGTTTTCTATTTCTTCCACCGAAATGCCGCGTACAGCACACCACTCACCTACAGACATTCCTTGATAATATGTTTCTTCCTTAGCCAAAGCTCCCTTGAAAGTATCATTGAAGCCGTATGGACGCGCTACATAGCCAGATTCTCCAAAAGGAACCACATCAATACACACACCGGACGGAACCTCCAGGTTCCAATTATTAGCGGGAACCCCTGTTATGATGGTCTGGTGATGGATATTCCATCCTGCTCCTACATAACTGTTCTCTATCCATATTTCCGAATTTTGTGAGGTAAGTTGATAACCTACCTCAGCATTTTGAACAAACATGGCCGGATGCGGTTTTACCTTCTTGTGCATAATCTCCCGCTGGTCGTTTACCAGATTTTGTACTGCCAATGTAGAAGAAATAAGTTCACGACTGGTTCCGTAATGATAAAACTCCCCTCCGGGCAACGGCAGAATAGCCACACTCAGCTTGTTAAGTTCATCGTCCATCATACGCGGGTGCTCTCCCAATGTAAGTCCGAAATCAGAATACATGTCATAATAAGAGAGTTTTCCTTCCTTATAAGATCGTTTTACCAACAGACTAACCGCACGGTCACTTAACAGCCAAATTCCGATATCCATCAGAAAAAGATGGGTTTGCATTAATTTCCCCAATTCCTCCACCGAAGGTTTTTGAAGCATGAAATCAAGCTTATCGGGAGTGGCCCGTGAAGAAACAAAAACACCATGGTTCTTTGCCAGATTAGGATCTACCCATAAACCGTAACACACCACATCCGCATCAGGAATAGTCTGAAGCGGTTGGCCCGCACGGATATAAACATCCCCACTTGCAATCAATGTATGAAGAGAAGACGGAGCTTTCTCCATGATTTGTTCATATAAAGGGAGCTGGAGGGAAAGCAGATTTTGTGACAGCCGTTGTCCTCTGGCCCACCGGAATACAGGAATGGGAGTAAGAATTTTGCCGGATGGCGCATATCCGGGCAAACGACGACTCTGCCCGCCTGCATGAAGTAAAATACGTTTTTCTTTTCCCAGCCAAGTAAGAAAATCGCTGTCAGGAGCTACTTTCTGACAACAAGCCTCCAACAGCCATGCAGTCCCCCCGCCTGATCCTAGCTTACTACCTATAGGATCGGAAGTACAAAACCACTCTGTCTGGTCCGCTTTCTCTATATCATGAAAACATTCCACCAGATTAGGGGGAAGTGATAATAATTTTTTCATAGCACATCTTTGTTTTTATTGCACACAAAGATGCTTATTTTCCCCTAATAAGCCAAAAGATAAGACATGAATTTTAATCAGTAAATTCAAAAACACGCTCATCCAATGACTTCACTTCCTTAAAGCCCGGTTGTGCAACAGGCACACCGAATGGCATCTGCGCTATCAATTTCCAGTCATCAGACAAATTCCAAACTTTACGTACTTCATCATCAATCAGCGGATTATAATGTTGCAAAGACGCCCCCATTCCTGCATCTTCCAGCATGGTCCAGACTGCCAACTGATGCATAGCATCGGTCTGCTCTGCCCAGATAGGGAAATTATCTTTATAAGTGGGGAAACTTTCCTGCAAAGAGCGAACGATAGCCATATCTTCAAAATAGAGAATAGTACCATATCCACAAGCGAAACAGCCATCAATCTTTTCTTCGGTCTTGCCAAATACCTCAGCCGGAACTCGCTTACGCAAGACATTTTTTACAATGTTCCACAACTTTTCATGCGCCTTACCTGTTAATAACACAACACGAGTGGTTTGAGAATTGAAAGCTGAGGGGACAAATTCTACAGCAAAACAAATTAAATCTCTTATTTCTTTATCAGACAATGTCGATTTGTTTTGGATCCGATAAAATGTACGACGGGCTTTCAGAGCCTCCTTAAAACTTTTTGTCATATAAAACAACGTATTTATGGGTTATTATAAATGAAGAACAAACAGGTAACAAAAGAAGTTCACTTTTTTTGCTTTTTTCAATGCAATAACCTATTTTTGTTAGCTAATTATTAACATTAAAAACAACACATTCAATGAAAGATTTTCTAAAATTTACGTTTGCCAGCGTCATCGGCGTCATTCTGGCAGGCGTAGTGTTCACTATACTAGGGATTATCACTCTGGTTGGCATAGTCGCCTCATCGGATACTGAAACGGTGGTGAAAGACAACTCTATCTTCGTACTCGACTTTAAAGGCAGTTTGTCCGAACGTGTACAGGAAAACCCACTCCAACAACTTTTGGGAGAAGAATTTGAAGCATACGGTTTGGATGACATTCTAGCTTCTATCAAGAAGGCAAAAGACAATGACAAAATCAAGGGTATTTATATCCAACCTTCTTATCTGGAAGCATCATACGCTTCCTTAGAGGAAATACGCAATGCATTACTGGATTTCAAAGAAAGCGGCAAATTCATCGTTGCTTATGCAGACCAATATGCACAGGGGATGTATTATCTTTCCAGCGTGGCCGATAAAATAATTATCAATCCGCAAGGAAGTATTGGATGGCACGGAGCAGGCATGCAACCTGTTTTCTTCAAAAATCTGGTTTCCAAACTAGGACTGGAAGTACAGGTATTCAGAGTGGGTACTTACAAATCAGCCGTGGAACCGTTTATTGCAACAGAAATGAGTCCGGCCAACCGCAAACAGATGACCGAATGTCTGGAATCTGTCTGGCATCGTATTCTTGCAGATGTATCCGACTCACGACGCATCCCGACAGATACTCTGAATGCTTATGCTGACCGATATATGGATTTTTGTCAGGCAGAAGAATATATTCAATGCAAACTGGCAGATACCCTGATGTATAAAGATGAGGTTATTTCCTATCTGAAACAATTAAGCGGTCGTGACGAAGACGACAAACTAAACAGTCTTTTCATAGAAGACATAATAAACGTCAAGAAAAATGTGCCCAAAGACAAAAGTGGAAATATAATAGCCGTATATTATGCATACGGCGAGATCCTGGATGCTCCCGGCAGTTCCACAGAAGATTGTATTGATGTACAAAAGATGTGTAAAGACCTGCGCAAATTACGTGACAACGATGACGTAAAAGCTGTTGTATTACGCGTCAACTCACCGGGTGGCAGCGCATACGGTTCAGATCAAATATGGCGTGAAGTAGTAAGACTGAAAGAGAAAAAACCGGTAATCGTTTCTATGGGAGATTATGCTGCATCAGGAGGCTATTACATTTCCTGCGCTGCAAACCGCATTTTCGCTGACCCGACTACGCTGACTGGTTCTATCGGCATATTCGGCATGATGTATTCAGGTGAGAAACTGTTTACTGAAACTTTAGGACTAAATTTTGATGTAGTGAAAACTAATAAAATGGCTGATCTGGGTGCCAGCCTAGGTCCGGTTCTCACCCGCCCGCTAAATGCATCAGAACAAGAATTAATGCAGAACTATGTCAACCGAGGATACAAGCTGTTCGTAAACCGTTGCGCTGAAGGTAGAAAAATGTCTACAGAGGCTATTGAAAAAGTTGCTGAAGGCCGTGTATGGACCGGTGCCATGGCAAAAGACCTTGGTCTGGTAGACGAGCTGGGAGGTATAGACAAAGCATTGAATGCCGCCGCCACCCAAGCCGGTATCGAAAATTACAGTATTATCGGCTATCCTGAAAAAGAAAATATTTTCGCAAGCCTGCTGGGCAATCAGAAAAAACATTATATAAACAGCGAAATTAAAGAATATTTGGGAAGCTATTATAACAGCTTCAAGGCGCTGGAGAACATAAAAGACGCCAACTGTATACAGGCACGTATGCCGTTTGACCCTAATATCCAATAAATTGCACATGGAAGGTAATCTTATCAAGATAAACAAGTGGCTATATCCGGTTTCATGGATTTATGGGACCGGTGTATGGCTGCGTAATAAATTGTTTGACTGGGGAATATACAAAGAACGTAAGTTTGATATCCCGATCATCTCGGTAGGCAACATCACCGTAGGCGGAACCGGAAAGACCCCCCATACAGAATACCTGATAAGATTATTGCAGAAAGATTACAAAGTAGCCGTACTGAGCCGCGGCTACAAACGCAAATCCAAAGGCTTTGTACTTGCCAGACCGGATACGTCCGTACAGATGATAGGTGACGAACCTTTCCAAATGAAACAGAAGTTTCCGGATATCCATATGGCAGTAGACCGGGACCGTTGTCATGGCATAGAGCAGTTATGCAATAGTCACATCGCCCCTGGAACAGAAGTGATTATTTTGGATGATGCTTTCCAGCACCGATATGTAAAGCCCGGAATAAACATCTTATTAGTAGATTACCACCGACTGATTTGCGAAGACACCTTGCTGCCTGCCGGACGAATGCGCGAACCTGAAAACGGAAAAAGCCGGGCACATATTGTCATTGTCACTAAATGTCCTAAGGACATCACCCCTATGGATTTAAGAGTCTTAAGCAAGCAAATGGAACTTTACCCCTATCAGCAGCTCTACTTCACAACATTAGCATACGGCAAGCTGCATCCGTTGTTTACAGCAGGGAATGCAGTTTCATTAAAAGAGATAGAAAAAGACAAGCATATCCTATTGGTGACAGGCATAGCCTCCCCAGCAAAACTCATTCAAGATTTATCACCATACAATGAGCACATTGAGTCACTGGCTTTCAGTGACCACCATGACTTTACAGCAAGAGATATGGAACTGATAAAGAAGCGTTTCATGAAACTTCCGGAAGGTAAACGCATGATTATCACCACTGAAAAAGACTCTGTACGACTAGCAGCCCATCCACTGATGGACGAAATGCTGAAACCTTATATATATATGCTGCCCATTGAGGTAGCCTTTTTACAAGACCAACAAGAACTGTTTAACTCAAATATAACCGACTATGTTAGAAAAAATTCAAGAAACAGCAACTTTTCTTAGAGAAAAGATGCATACCAGTCCCGAAACTGCTATTATATTAGGTACCGGCTTAGGAAGCCTGGTACACGAAATTACCGATAAATACGAGATCAGTTACAAAGATATCCCTAATTTCCCTGTTTCAACCGTAGAGGGACATAGCGGTAAATTGATTTTCGGCAAATTAGGTAATAAAGACATCATGGCTATGCAAGGACGTTTCCACTTCTATGAAGGATACTCCATGAAAGAAGTTACTTTCCCCGTACGGGTGATGCGTGAATTAGGCATCAAAACATTGTTCGTATCCAATGCAGCTGGAGGTACGAATGCAGACTTTGAAATTGGTGATCTGATGATTATCAGAGATCATATCAACTTTTTTCCCGAACATCCGTTGCACGGCAAGAACATTGAATACGGCCCCCGTTTCCCGGATATGAGTGAAGCCTACTCCAAAGAACTGATAGACAAAGCACTGGAGATCGCTAAAGAAAAAGGTATCAAAGTACAACAAGGAGTATATATCGGTACACAGGGACCTACCTTCGAAACTCCGGCAGAATACAAGATGTTCCACATTCTTGGAGCTGACGCCGTACTTTATACTTCTGTGCAACAGCTAAAAACACATTGCTGGAGATATATTCTTTATCCCTCCAAATAAACGACCGTATGTACGATTTTACAATATAACCTTTCTCAAAACCTTCAGGTAGCTCATCAATTAAATCAATGCACTCTTTGCCGAATTTCTGAGCGTAGATAGCACAGCATATAACAAAGACATCGCTATTGCTCAAATTCACAATATTATTATCATTTACTTGTAAGATATCTTCGTATAAAGTCTTACGGATGGACATGTCGGACATGTCATGAGAAAATAAGCTCCTTGCAAAGAAATAGTCGTTCATTTGATCATACGCAAAAAAGTAGCGTTCATTGCCCGCAATCAAATTTGTATGCACGAGATTTTCTTTTGCTAATAATGACATAAACGGCCTTAATGGAAGAGCATTCGCAGTCCAGAACGGTATGCTTGCGAGATCAGATTCCAAAATATTTTTTTCCTTTTTATCAAAAACCAAAGTTGAAATTTCATCAACGAGCGACTGTACAATATTGTCATCTTCCGTAAATCCAATGAGTTTATACCTCTTTTCTAGTATCGGGAAAATGTTCTTGTTTGCACTTTCTACTAGTCTATCATACAAAGTAGGGAGACTTGCTTCATCATTTCTATAGGTTTTACAATACAATGTTAAAAACAGCGGATTTTCCATTTCAGATTCAAAATACTCATACAAGGTAAATGGAATTCTATAATAGTCAAAAAATTGTTTTGATGCTTTTAAACCATTAGATGCAAAACCTGTATGTACAATCCTGTAAACGTCTTCATCTTCCGATAAAAGCGCATCTTGGACTACAGATTTTTCATACTCCATTCGATAAGTAACAGCCAACTTTACGTGCGTGCATTTTTTTATCTTCTGAGAAAGTGAAAGTAATCCCGTTTTCCAAAGCCGATAATTTGCTGTTTCGTTTAATGCATCTATACATAACAAAACACAGGTATGATGCTCTACGCCTATCATTTCTAATATGCTAATAAACTCATCGAAAGAATACTTTAACTCACAGTCTTGTGATAATTGGTCGAGGATAGGCAGATCAGAATAACAATTCCCCGCTAGTAGCAAAACAGCAAATTGCTGATTATTCATTAATGATTGGCACTCTGCCGCTAGCAAATGTGATTTTCCAATGCCTGCATTGCCTGTAACAAAAAGTTCTTTAGCTGTAATAAGGCGGTTCTCATCGGCAGTCAAAGATAATATTTCCGGCAAGTCAAGTAATTCATAAAGTATCTCAATTTCGCTTTGAATGGAATAGTATTTCTCTAGATTATCTTTACGTTCAGCTCTGCTCCGTTCCTTTTTGATTGTTAGCTGTATTTTTTCGAGGAATTCACGCTTTTGACTTATCTCGGAATTTATTTTCGCTAAATCGTCAACCACAAAAGATTGCAAATATTGATACCATTCGAGTGCACTTCCAATAGTTTCGCTCTCGACATCTTCAAAAGCCGAAACAGTAGACCTAACTTTTTCAAGATAATCAAAGTGTTGTTTCGTATCATCTTTTAAATGATTGATTTTTCGAATCAAATTTTCTTTCTTTTCATTAATATATTGAACCGCACTTTGATCTCTTGCGAAAAGAGATAGTCTTTTAGAAGTTTCGGTTTCAACATTAAAGTCACGATTGAAGCGTTCTCCTAAATCGCAAAAAGATTTTTCATTATGCGCGACAACCCACTCAAAAGAAATGGTGTTGACACCAAAATAGTAATTTGCAAGATATGGATATTTTCTTACAGCATCCAAAATGGCCGTATCCGTTACAAGTTCTATCGTGATATTGTTTTTCTTAAGAAGTTCCACAATATTAATATAACTCTTACTGGTGCTTGTTATGGCCTTATTGCAGTACAATACAATGTGGCTTAGCTTTCCTGCATAATATTGCAACGCTTTTTTCATAGAATGCAATATTTGGCTATAATCCACGCTAGTGTCAAAGAATTTTACCTGAAAGCCAATGTATTGGTTGGTGCGTTCATCAAGTATAGGTTCTGCTTCAATGCCCGGGTTATTAGGATTGGAATGCAAATTCCTTGATTTTTTATTTTCTTTTAGATAATCATTGGTAAAAAGTTGTCGGCACAGATTTTCAAATTTATGTTGGATGCTCTCGGGATCATTATTATTTGATGCAAAATTTTCCCAATTGACTTCGACCGCCATAAGATTTTTCTCCTTAAGTCCTGTGTTATCTCCTTGATCTCGCTTTTGATGATAGAAAGATACTCCGTGTATTTATCAGCACACGCTTCGTCCATCGTCTCCACCGCCTTATTTGACTGATGCACGTTTTCTTTTCTACCATTGTACCTTCTTTCATGTTTCAAAACAAGATGTA
>OGXA01003146.1_pt1 | contig 10914 bp, 8 predicted proteins | sample 1576171 | NCBI WGS metagenome assembly OGXA01 (sample SAMEA3541587, study PRJEB24748) | human gut metagenome | biome: human gut; feature: human-associated habitat; material: faeces | place: China | collected 2012 | reverse complement strand
GGTTTTTCTGCAAACCCAATATTTATAGCGCAAATTGCTCCTATCTTATCACAGACCCCAAGGGCGAGCTGCTGCGCGCGGCAGGCGCTTTGTTGGCAGCGCAGGGCTATGAAGTCCGGGTGTTCAACCTGATCGACCCCGGCCAGTCCGACGGATACAACCCCTTTTCGTATATTCACAGCGAAAAAGATGTGCTGACCCTCATTGATAACCTCATCAAAAATACCACGCCCCGCAACGCCTCCAGCAACGATCCCTTCTGGGAGAAGGCGGAGATCGCGCTGGATTCGGCCCTTATGCTCTACCTCGTCAGCGAAGCGCCTCCGGAGGAACAGAATTTTGAAATGCTGATCTACATGATGAACTTTGCCGAGGTGCGGGAGGAGGACGATCAATACCGCAGCCCGCTGGATATGCTCTTTCGGGCATTGGAGGAGGAACAGCCCAACCATGTGGCGGTGAAACAGTTTAAGGCTTTCAAACAGGCGGCGGGCAAGACTGCGAAATCCATTTTGGTAAGCGCCGCCGTGCGGCTGGCCACCTTCAATATCCCGCAGTACGCCAGAATGACAATGGTGGATGAGATGGACTTTGGCAGTTTGGGCGAGAAGAAAAAAGCCATCTTCTGCGTGATCCCTGTTGATGACAGCAGCATGAACTACCTTGTGGGAATGCTTTATACCCAATGCTTTCAGGCACTCTATCGCAGGGCAGATGCCAAGTACAACGGACGGCTGCCCGTCCCCGTGCGCGTCATTCAGGACGAATGGGCGAATGTGGCCCAGCCGGAGAGCTATCCGAAGATTCTGGCTACCTGCCGCAGCTACAATATCGGGCTGAACATCATCGTGCAGAACATTCAGCAGATCAAGGCGCTGTATGAAAAGGAATGGGAGAGCATCATCGGCAACTGCGACACGCTGCTGTTCCTCGGCGGCGGCAACGAGCCGACCTCGTTGGAGTTTATCGTGAAGCTGCTGGGCAAGGAGACCATCGCCACACGCACACGAGGGCAAACGAAGGGTCGCAGCGGCTCCAGCTCTACCAACTTCCAACAGACGGGCCGCGACCTGATGACCATTGACGAGGTACGAAAATTGGACACCCATAAAGCGATCTTGTTTATACGAGGGGAAGATCCTGTACTGGACAAAAAGTACAACATCAAGCGCCACCCCAACATTAAGCTGACAACAGACGGTAAGGCAAAGCCTTATATCCATAAGCCGCTGGGCGCGCCGGATTATGCGCTGCCTGACCTGCCCTATGCGTTCAAATCACTGGACGATTATGATTTTATTGACGTGGAGGAACCTGAACATGAATTATCTGAAAAAGAAAAAGATTTCAAACCCGACAAGACTGAGTAAGGTGGAAAAATGCTATTGGACGGCGGCTGGGGCTGCTGCCCTCTGCCTTTGCTGCGTCACGCCCGCGATGGCGGCGGGCGGCGATCCGCTGGATATTGTCAATAACCTTTCCGATTTTATCTTCAGCATCATCAAGGCGCTGGGCGTGATCATTCTCGGCTGGGGTATTGTGCAGGTGGGTATGTCGATCCAGTCCCACGACGCCAGCCAGAGAACGCAGGGATTTCTCTGCTTGTTTGGTGGTCTGATGATCGCCTTTGCAAAAGAAATTCTGACCGCCATCGGTGCGATCTAATGAAAAGAGCCGGAAGATACTGCCTTGCGGCGGATCTCCCGGCTCCCTTGCGGGAGGTGATTTTCATTTGGATAACAACTGGATCGTAGAAAACCTGACCAACGCCTTTGGCGTCTGGAACAGTAAAATGACGGAAATGTGGTCACTGCTGACGGAATCGCCCCAGACCTTCAAGGGCGGCACCATCTGGCAGACCATTGTGACCATCAACGGCGGGATGCAGGCCATCGGCTACGGGCTGCTGGTGCTGTTCTTTGCCATCGGTATCTTTCGCAGCGCTTCCGGCTTTCGGGACTTTCAAAGGCCGGAGCATTTGCTGCGGCACTTTATCTACTTTGTGCTGGCAAAGGTGGGTATCACCTATGGTATGGACTTGCTGGTAGATGTATTTGATGTGTGCAACGGCATTGTGGCAACGGCGGCGGGCAGCGTAGGCGGCTTGACCGGCGCATCCGTGGCGTTGCCGCAGGAAATCGCGGATGCCATCGGAGATGTGGGCTTTTTGGCAAGTATCCCCCTTTGGCTGGTGACGCTGCTGGGGAGCCTTTTTATTACGGTGCTGGCCTTCATTATGATCCTCACCGTCTATGGGCGCTTTTTTAAGATCTATATGTACGCTGCACTCTCGCCTGTGGCACTGGCATCATTTGCCGGAGAGGGGCCTTCCCATTTCGGCAAGGCGTTCCTTCGGAGCTATGTAGGCGTGTGCATGGAAGGGGCGGTGATCGTTCTGGCCTGCATCATCTTTTCAGCCTTTTCCTCCAGCGGTACGCCGGTGGTGGATAGCAGCGCGTCCGTGGTGACGCAGGTGTGGAGCTATTTGGGCGAGGTCATATTCAACCTGCTGGTGCTGGTGGGCCTGGTCAAATCAGCCGACCACATCGCAAAGGAAATGCTTGGACTATAAAGGAGACGTTTATGGATAATTACCGTGAGAAGATCATTCGTATCGTGGAGCGAGAGCTGAAACGAACGGAAGAGTATCAGCAAAGACGCGACGAGTACGGCAACGAGGAGTACATTTTGGGCTGTATCATGGTTAAGGGCGATGCTTTTCCTAAAGAGGTGATCGCTCATGCATTTGTTGAGGATATGGGGCTTGAACTTCAATTTCAGGTTTGGAGAGACGAGCCGCGAATCAGGCAGAAGCAGGCTATGTGGTATGACTTGACCTTGTTTGATGTGGAAGGAGACTTCTTTGGAAAACTGGAGCAAGGATACTCGATTTTATCGGTATCTGATCTTTTCCATTGCACCGCTTGGAATGCAACGGAATATCTGGCTGATGAGCAGAATCGAGATAAGGAAAATTCCTGCTGGAAGGGAATGCAAAGGTATCTGAACTATTGTAAAAAGCACGGCATCACAAGAAATTATCTGGTGAAAAAAGAAGAGTACGACGGAATAGATGCTATGAAGTTTTACGACAAGTCAGACGTTGCCAAATTTGAGAAGAACAGAAAAACGCAGGATCGGTGCCGCTGACGAGGATTAAAACTATACATTTTATTAAATAGACAGGAAAAGCAAGTAGCCCATCGCTACTTGCTTTTCTTTTTTAGGAGATTGATTATGGAAATCAAAATCAACAAGGAAATTCGTGCCTACCGTGAAACGCTCTTTTTCGGCCTGTCCGTGCGGCAATTTGTCTGCTCCGTTTTGGCGGTGGGCGTTGCTGTGGCGCTGTATTTCACCCTGAGCCAAGTGTTGGACCGGGAAACGGTAAGTTGGGTGTGCATCGTTGGCGCGGCTCCCGTGGCCGCTGCCGGATTCTTTCAGTACAACGGCCTTACGCTGGAGCAATTCTTGTGGGCGTGGCTGAAATCCGAGGTCATCATGGCAGGCAAGCGTGTCTGGAAAGCGGAAAACTACTATGAAGAAGCGATGAAACGCGAGGTGAAGAAACATTGATCCTTTTCAAGCAGCGGCGCAGCGCGGAATGGGACACTTTTTCCGTTCCCCGCAGCGTCCAGAAATCCATTCCTATCAAACGTATTTATCAAGACGGCGTGTTTCAGGTAAGCGGCAAGTTTTCAAAAACTTGGCGCTTTTTTGATGTCAATTACGCCGTGGCCTCCCCGGAAAAGCAGCGGGAACTCTTTATGACCTACTGCTCTTTCCTGAACTCGCTGCCCATCGGGGCCACGGCGAAGATCACGCTCTTTAACCGTCAGCTCAATCAAAAGGACTTCGGTCGGACGCTGCTCATGCCCATGCAGGGGGACCGCTGTGACCTCTACCGAAACGAATACAATGGGCTGGTGTTGGGTAAGGCGGCGGAGAGCAACAATCTCATTCAGGAAAAGTACATCACCGTTTCGGCAGAAAAGAAAAGCGTGGAGGAGGCACGCGCGTTCTTCTCCCGCGTCGGAACTGACCTCACCACGGGACTTTCCCGTATGTCCTCCAGCGTCCGTGAGATCACAGTCAATGACCGCCTGCGGCTTCTGCATGACTTCTATCGCCCCGGCGAGGAGCAGCTATTCCGGTTCAATTTGGAGGACACCATACGCAAAGGGCATGACTTCCGGGACTGCATCGCCCCGGACTGTATTTCCTTTCAAAAAAATCACTATGAGTTGGGCGATCATGTGGGCCGTACCCTGTTCCTGCGGGAATATGCCAGCTTTATTTCCGACGAGATGATCACGGAGCTGATGGACTATCCCCGGAACATGATGCTCTCCATCGACATTATCCCTGTGGCGATGGACGAAGCCGTGAGCGATATTCGCAAGCGCATTATGTCCGTGGAATCGGATATTACCCGCTGGCAGCAGCGGCAGAATCAGAGCAACAATTTTACCGCCAATATCCCCTATGACTTGGAGCAGATGCGGAGCGAAACGAAGGAATTCATGGACGACCTCATGAGCCGCGACCAGCGCATGATGCTGGCACTTGTCACGTTGACGCATTTGGCGGACAACCTCGAACAGCTCGACCAGGACACCGAGGCCCTGCAAGCCATCGGGCGGGCGCGGGGCTGTCAGTTTAACATTCTGCGCTACCAGCAGGAGGACGCACTGGACACGGTGCTGCCCCTCGGCCTCAAGCGCATTGAGGCTACCCGCACCCTGACTACGGAATGTACCGCCGTCCTTATGCCATTCAAATCGCAGGAAATTCAGGACGCAGGCGGCATCTACTACGGCGTCAATGCCGTGTCGCACAACCTCATCATCTGCAATCGCGGAAACCTGCTCAACGGCAACGGCTTTATTACCGGCGTGTCCGGCTCTGGTAAGTCGATGGCAGCCAAGCAGGAAATCTCGGCGCTGGCGCTTTCTACCGACCATGACATTATTATTGTCGATCCCGAACGCGAGTACGGTGAGCTGGTCCGAGCGCTGGGCGGCGAGGTCATCACCATTTCTGCCTCTGACCCAAATGGCTGCCACATCAATGCGCTGGATTTGTCCGAGGGGTATGGGGACGGCAAAGAGCCGCTGGTGATGAAGTCCGAGTTTATCATGTCGCTCTACGAGCAGCTTATGGGCGCGGATAAGATCGAGCCGCAGGAGAAGTCCATCATTGACCGCAGCGTGGGCAATATCTACCGAGAGTACATCAAGAATTTCCAAGGTCAGCCGCCTACGCTGAAAGACCTCTATGACGATTTGATGAAGCAGGTCAACCCGGAGGCGCACCGTATCGCGCTGGCATTGGAGCTGTTCACGGTGGGCAGTCTGAATGTATTTTCCCACCAGACCAATATCAACACAAAAAGCCGTATCCTCTGCTTTGACATTCAGGACTTGGGTGAAAATCTGAAATCTGTGGGCCTGTTGGTGATGCTGGACGCCATTTACAACCGCGTCATTCAAAACCGCGAGGCGGGGAAATACACCCATGTCTACATCGACGAGATCTATCTATTTTTCGCCAACGGGAGCGGCAGCGGACACAGCATTACCAATTACAGCAGCGAATTCCTCTACAAGTGCTGGAAGCGATTCCGCAAATACGGCGCGACCCTTACCGGTATCACACAGAATGTGGAGGAATGTCTGCTATCCAACACGGCGCGTATGATGTTCGCAAACTCTGAGTTTCTGCTGATGCTCAATCAGGCCACCACCGATCGGGAGCAGCTTGCCCGTCTGCTGGGTGCGTCGGATACGCAGATGAGCTATGTGGACAATGCCCCTGCTGGCCACGGGCTCATCAAGGTGGGTGGAGCCATCGTGCCTTTCGCCAATGAACTGCCCAAGAATACAGAACTGTATCGCCTGATGACCACCAAGCCGGGTGAGGATTGATGTTATGAAGGATTTGAAGATCAAACCCGGCATGGACACGCCAAAGGCAAAGTTGAAGAACCCCGCGCCTAAAGATGCCGATTCCCTTCTGAAACAGCACATGGACAAGCGGCAGTGGGAAAAGGAGCCGGAGAGCCATGATCCTGTGCGCTACGCCACCGACCGCGTGGAGAAAAATATGCGCCGTGGCGCATCTGGGGCGGCGGATGCCTCGCGGCGTATGATAAAGCATTATCAGGAGCAGAAACGGCAAGGTAGGAATAGTGCGTCGGAAAGCCGTACTGCGGCAGAAACGCTCGAAACCACGAACCGCGTGACACCGGCAGGAAGAAACTTGCCCGATACGCCGCAATCACACGCTGCACGAAACGAAGTCGGAAATCAGACCGTACCTCCGCAAAATCGCGGAGGTACAAAAAGCGCAAATGCCGCCCCGCAGGAGCGTGGGCGGCAAAAAGCTGCGCAGGATGCGAAAGCCGCCTATGGGCGGAACCTTGCCGAGAAAAGAACAGCAGAGCGGCACATTGTACCTCCACCGTCCGACCGTGGAGGTACAATGACCACTCCGCAGAAAGGCAATTCGGGGGCATCGGCCAAGGGCAGTCCTGCCCCCAAGAGCGGACAGGTCATGACCAAGGTCACGCGCGCCATGCGTGTTCGACCAACTGACCACGCAGCGCCGAACAATGCAATTATCACGCACCGCGCAAGGGCGGCGGCGCAGAGAAAGGCACAGCGGGCGATGCTTCAGGAATCCGCGCAGAGCGGCGGAAGGGCTTCCAAAAAGCTGGGCAGCGTGGCAGTCCAGGCAGTGAAAGAAATCGGGAAAGGAGTGGCGTCTGCGGTCAGCTCGATCCTGTCGGCAGGCGGCGGTGCGGTGGTGCTGGTGCTGTTCCTGACGGTGATCCTTGTGGCGGCAATCGTGGCGTCCCCCTTCGGTATCCTCTTTTCCAACGAGAGCCGGGAGGCGGGCGTTGTGCCGATCTCCGCTGCGGTGGCGCAGGTCAATTATGAGTATAACGAGCGGTTGGAGGAATTGCAAACAGCGGACAGCTACGACTCCATCTCCGTGACCGGGCAGTCTGCCGATTGGGTGGAGGTGCTGGCGGTGTTCGCGGTGAAGGTGGCAGGCAGTAACGATGCGGATGCCGCGGACGTGGCTACCATGGACGCCGACCGCATTGCGCGCCTGAAAGCAGTCTTTTGGGACATGACCGTAATCAAAACGGAGGTGGAAACGATCAACCACCCCGGCAGCGGTGATGACGATGGCTGGACGGAGCGAAACCTCTATATCACCATTACTGCAAAAACGGCAGAGGAAATGAAAACGGAATATCACTTCAACCGGAATCAGATCGCGGCGCTGGAGGAGCTGCTGGAACAGCGGGCGCTTCTGCTGGAGCTGTTGGAGGATGTGTACTCCGTCAGCGGGGATACGGCGGCGCTGCTCCGCAATCTGCCGGAGGATCTGTCGCTGGAGCGCGAGGCTGTGGTACGCGCCGCCTGTTCTCTTGTCGGCAAGGTGAACTATTTTTGGGGCGGCAAGAGCCTCGTAATCGGCTGGGACACACGGTGGGGCGAGCTGCGGCAGGTCACGGCGGCAGGCAGCTCCACCACCGGAACCTACCGGCCTTACGGAATGGATTGCAGTGGATTCGTGGATTGGGTATTTTACAACCAGTCTGGCGGCAGCTATATCATCGGCCATGGTGGAGGAGCTACCATGCAGCACAGCTATTGCACCGATATTTCGTGGGCGGACGCACAGCCCGGTGACTTGGTGTTCTACCCGGATAATTCCCATGTGGGCATCATTGGCGGCAGGGACGCAAACGGTGAATTGCTCATCATCCACTGCGCCAGCGGATATAACAATGTGGTCATTACTGGCCTGGAGGGCTTTACCTCTGTCGGTAGGCCACGATACTGCGGCGAGTAGTTGAACAGAAAAGGTCCTACCCCGCTATGGGTAGGACCTTGAGGCTGTTTTTGAGATTATGCCTTATGGGTACCTTACTGAGCTTACAATCGGCAAGACAATTTAGAGGTTAGTTACCTGCATTTCTCTTGTCACGACACTTTAGAAATTGGCGTAAAGTAGCTTACTCCAGCCCATTTCCCATTTAGAAACTCCCCCGAGCTTTGGATTCCGTATGTGTTTGCATTGGTCGAAACTGTAAGGACATCCTTCGCTCTACAATCAAATATTCCTGCTCCGCTGTCCCCTAAATTACATTCATAATCTCCTGCGCACATACCCGTCATAGGCTCGTACGGGGCAATTGCAACGGAGATATCGGTATGCGTGATTTTGCCCGAGGTCTCTCCAGATGTCGCTCCCAACATATAAACCTGTTTTCCTGCGATCGGGGTTGCTTTCCTTACAACTGGGAAAAACTCGCCTCTAAGCAGCGTGATCTTAGACCAATCACCTGATATGCCTCCAAATTTTCCAGTAGCACTTCCAATCTTTGCACCCATAAGATCCTTTACATCAGCGGTTCCACTAAATCCATGTCCGGCTGAATACGCTTTCGAAGCTGAAAGAGCAGGGCCAAGCGTATATACGCCATTTCCAATAATGATTTTACCACCTGTAAAATATTGTGTGGTAGACGCCTTTGCTGTAAATGAATCAGGAATTTCGCCATAAAGCGAAAAGGGTGGAGCGTTATCGTCCGTTTTATAACCTACAGTCGAACGAATCTCAATATTACTGCTGTCAATAAAATTCAGATAATCAGTCTTTCCGCCGCAGCCTAAGACCGCAGCCTTAATCGACTTAATATTATCGTCGCTATAGTCTTTTAGACTAATATCCACTTGATTCGTAATTTCATTTGCGTCAAGCATCATAATGCTATAATCAGACATGTATTCTGTAAGGAAATTCTTTATGCGTTCCAGCTCGGAAAGAGAGTACGTAACAGTACGGTATTCCACGTTAACTGCACCCGGTGCTTTCTCATTAAACCGGGAGCTGAGAGATTCCGATTTTTGAGCCGCGACAACGTTGACAACAAGTGTATCCCCTTCGTAATAAAGGCCTCCGAACTCTTTACTCGGCATCTCTGCGGCGAGCATCTCTGCAAATTCGTTCTCTGTGAGCACTTCATTTTTTGCCTCATTCTCAGAAATTGCTGTTGCCGAGGAAACGCACATACTTGCGCAAATTCCTAACGCAAGAACCAGAGACAAATGTTTTCTCATTTTATCCATCCTTTCAAATTTGTGATGTGAGCATTGTAGAGCTAAAGTTACTTTTGTGAGGCGTTAACGTAGGTTGGATTCACTAGAAAGAGATGCATCTACACTCGAGTCAGACGTATCATAAATGGTCGTAGTGAAAAGAACGAGATCGGAATCCTCAAAGTGATTTTCGGCATACGCAATGACAGAGTTCCAGAAGCTGTCACTATAAGAGAACTCGTCGACTGGATAGTCGCTGATCGCCCAATGATAGACCTCGTCACAAGCGGGATCATAGCTGATGGATATATCTATTAAATGCAGGTCATCGTTGGTTAGAATTGCAACCGTTTTGTCTTCGGATGCTGCGGAAAAGAGCTTGCCGTTGTCGATATCCATTACAAAAGGTTCGTCGAACGGTTCGTCTGTCAGCAAATTAATAGCGAACGCTGGAATACATAGGATCATAACCATTGCGCAAGAGAGAACGAATGATAGAAGTCGGTTCATAGGTTTCATTTCTGTCTCCTTTCTGTGTAATAGTCATTGAGTTATGATGAGGCATAGATCATTTGTGCGTCGAGCTTTGTTAAAATATCCTCCCCTTTTGGCTAGTTTGATTTATGCCTTTTGCTAATATAAGACAACGAAACAGTAAAGGTGCAACACCTTTTCACGGTGCATTGCTATATTGTAAAACAAGTGTACACCACGATTCAGAATAGAAGCGTGGTGTACACTTGTTTTTAGATATGAGGATACCTGTTTTTGAGAATATCACTCATTGTCTTCGCTGTCATTGCATTTCTTGTAGCCTCGAAAAGCAATGAGAGCATAGGCGATGGAGGCAAAAAAAAGAATGATATTGCCTAGTCGAATGGCTGCGTAGAAATTAAGGATTGCCGCTATGACTCCGGTAACGATAGATGCCTTTGCCCAAAACAAGGTGTTCATGTGTTACCCCATAATTTTATAGGCCTGATATGCATCCTGCACTTGCAGAGGATAGTCATAATAGTAAGACTGACCCTTATCAAACTCTACGGTTTTCGATCCAGAGTCGATTGTAGCTCTGGTGGTGCCTTTGGGATTATCGTAGCCTCTATAGCTCACATAACGGTACGTCGTATTATAAACTTTGCTGCTGCCCGCGGCCTGAGTGTAGTGAGAATAAACGCCCGCGCAAGAGTAGACCTGAATTGACTGATTGGCGGGGAGTAAAGACGACGCACTGGCCGCAATGCCATAGATACCGCAAATAGTTGCAACTAAAGTGGTAGTTGCGGTTAAACCCAAGACGCCGACAATCAAGGACGAAACCGTAATGGCATTGGACCACACCTTGTTAACAATCGGCTCTGCAGAGAAAGAGAGCTGTTCGTAAACCGTAAAGACAGTGCCCTGGTAGGATTCACGATGACGTTCCTTTGCAGAATAAGTGCCACTTCCAAGATACCCCTGTAGCTGCTCGAAAAGATCTGCTCTTGCAGAGCTGTATGGGACTACACCAGAATTCGATGTGTTGCAGGCGGTCGTAGTGAAATGAACGGTATTAGAATCTTCAAAGTGATTCTCGGCATAAGCGACGACGGCTTTCCAGAAGTCCTCATCGTAAGTAAATTTGTCGTCGGGGTAGTCACTAATTGCCCAGTGATATACCTCTTCGCAACTCGGATCATAACTGATGGAAATATCGTAACCGTCAAACCTAACCGCGCATAGACACACATGAGACAATAGTAGCGGAACGTTGCGAAAGGTTTCGCTACTGTTGTATTGTGGGATGTCAGAATGA
>OGXA01003142.1_pt1 | contig 10931 bp, 9 predicted proteins | sample 1576171 | NCBI WGS metagenome assembly OGXA01 (sample SAMEA3541587, study PRJEB24748) | human gut metagenome | biome: human gut; feature: human-associated habitat; material: faeces | place: China | collected 2012 | reverse complement strand
CATCATCGGAGGAGGTCCCGCGGGACTGGCAGCAGCGCTGTCTGCGAGAAAAGCAGGTTGTGAAAAAGTGCTGATCTTAGAGCGTGACAGAGAGCTGGGAGGTATCCTGAACCAGTGTATCCACAACGGTTTCGGTCTGCATACTTTCAAGGAGGAGCTGACCGGACCGGAATACGCGGAACGCTATATTGACATGGCAGAAGAAGCAAAAATCCCTTATCTGCTGAATACCATGGTAACAAATATTTCCCTGCTTTCCGACGGACGCAAGAAAGTCACCGCCATGAACAAAGAGGACGGGCTGTTGGAGATCGAGACAGAGACCGTGATCCTGGCGATGGGCTGCAGAGAGCGTTCCCGCGGTGCGTTAAACATCCCCGGCAGCAGACCGGCAGGTATTTACAGCGCCGGAACTGCGCAGTATTATGTGAACATCCGCGGACGTATGCCCGGTAAAAATGTAGTCATCCTGGGTTCCGGTGATATTGGACTCATCATGGCGAGACGTATGGTGTTAGAAGGTGCCAAGGTACAGTGCGTGGCAGAGCTTCGTCCCCAGAGCGGTGGACTGAAGCGCAACATTGTCCAGTGCCTGGATGATTTCAACATTCCTCTGTATCTGAATACTACCGTGGCACAGATTCACGGCAGAGACCGTGTAGAGGGAGTGACCCTGACAAAAGTGGACGATAACGGAAAACCCATCCCCGGATCCGAGTGGGAGGTTCCCTGCGATACTCTGTTGTTATCCTGCGGGCTGATCCCGGAGAACGAACTGACCAGGGGCTTAGGAGCGGATATGGACGGCAAGACCGGAGGACCGGTAGTGGGAGAGAATCTGGAGTGCACTATCCCCGGCGTCTTCGCCTGCGGCAATGTGCTCCACGTCCATGAACTGGTAGACCATGTATCCGCAGAAGCGGAAAAGGCTGGAAACTACGCAGTGGAATATATCCGACAGAAAAGAGGGTGAGACGATGGCAGAGAAGAATACAACACAAAAAGAATTGACCTGTATCTGCTGCCCGGTGGGTTGTGCCCTGACCGTGACCATCGCAGATGACAGTAGTGTCATAGTAACCGGCAACCGCTGTCCCAGAGGCGCTGCCTACGGAGAGAAGGAAGTGACCAACCCTACGCGTATTGTGACATCTACCGTACGCGTGGCAGGATATCCGGATGCTGTGGTATCCGTGAAGACAGCTTCCGACATTCCTAAAGGCAGGATTGATGACTGCATGAAAGCTCTGGCAGATGTTACTGTAGCGGCACCCATCCATGTAGGAGATATCATCTTGGAAAATGTGGCTGACACAGGTGTCAATATAGTGGCAACCCGGTCGTTTCGGGGATAACAGAAGATATCATATAATTAGAGCAATGACCACATATCCCAACGGCTTCCGCAAATTTATCTGAGTGGGATATGTGTCAATTGTGATGAAATGAACAACGGGAGGTTACATAACAGAATGGGAGATATACAGAACACACAGAAGAAAACATACATCATGGCACTGGATCAGGGTACCACCAGTTCCCGCTGCATCCTGTTTGATAAGCAGGGAAACATCTGCTCCATGGCACAGAAGGAATTCACACAGATCTATCCCCAGCCCGGCTGGGTAGAACATAACCCTATGGAGATCTGGTCCTCCCAGCTGGGAGTGGCGATCGAGAGCATGGCAGTCCTGGGTATCACGGATGACCAGATTGAGGCTATCGGTATCACGAACCAGCGTGAGACGACGATCCTCTGGGACAAAAATACCGGAGAACCGGTATACAATGCCATTGTATGGCAGTGCCGCCGGACTTCCGATATGATCGAGGAATTGAAAAAGGACGGTTTTGACAAAATCATCCGGGAGAAGACCGGACTGATTCCCGATGCCTACTTCAGTGCATCGAAGATCGCCTGGATCCTGAATCATGTTCCCGGAGCCAGAGAACGCGCAGAGAGAGGAGAGTTACTCTTCGGTACGGTGGATACCTGGCTGATCTGGAATCTGACCAAGGGCGCCGTACATGTGACGGATTATACCAATGCTTCCCGAACCATGCTTTTCGATATTCATAACCTCTGCTGGGATCAGGAAATTCTGAAGCGCTTCAACATCCCGGAGAGTCTGTTGCCGAAGGTGTGCTGTTCCAGTGAGATCTACGGTAAGACCGATGCGTCCGTTCTGGGCGGCGAGATTCCTATTGCCGGTGCAGCGGGAGACCAGCAGGCGGCGCTGTTCGGGCAGTGCTGCTTTGAGCAGGGAGAGGTGAAAAACACTTATGGAACCGGCTGCTTCTTATTAATGAACACCGGACACGAAGCCATTACCTCCCAGTCCGGTCTGTTGACCACTATTGCTGCCAGCACAAGCAAAAACGTAGAATATGCCCTGGAGGGCAGCGTGTTCGTAGCCGGTGCCGGGATCCAGTGGCTTCGTGACAGTATGCGTATGCTTAAGACCTCCGCACAGTCCCAGGAGTATGCGGAGCATGTACCGGATACCGCAGGGGTCTATATCGTTCCGGCATTTGCAGGCATGGGAGCTCCCTACTGGGATCAGTATGCCAGAGGTACGATTGTTGGCATTACCAGAGGCTGTACCAAGGAGCATTTCATCCGTGCCACGCTGGAATCCATTGCATACCAGACCGCAGATGTGCTGGAAGCCATGGAGAAGGACAGCGGCATTGAACTGAAGAGTCTGAAAGTGGACGGTGGCGCCAGCGCCAATGACTTCCTTATGCAGTTCCAGGCGGACATCGTCAACACCCAGGTACGCCGTCCGGCATGTATCGAGACGACGGCTCTGGGAGCGGCTTATCTGGCAGGACTTGCGGTAGGCTATTGGAAGAATCGTGATGAGATCCGTGAGAACTGGCAGATCGGAGCAGCCTTTGCACCGCAGATGGAGGAGACACAGCGGCGACAACTATTAAAGGGCTGGCATCGCGCAGTGAAATGCGCTCTTGCATGGGCAGAGGATGAGGTATAAATTTTATATGACCATGGTATTTTTTGACAAAGCAAACTTGTAATGTGATAAAGTACTGTGGTATTATGATGTCTGGGTGAAAGGTTATCTTGCAACCCAGACATTATATTTTTACGGAATGAATTGCAGTAAGGGGTTAAGGGGAGTTCACGGAAAGGAAACAGGATGGATTTAAACGGCTTACCACAGACCGTGCAGAACTTCATAAACGATACTATCCAATATAGAGAAACAGGCAGCTGTCTGGACTATGATACCTGCCAGAAAATATTGGAGTATGCGGCAGATACCGGATCACAGAAGCTGACAGGGCTTGGACTCTATTATCTGGCGGAGTGTTATTGGCAGAAGGGCGAGTATGAGAATACCATGCAATGCCTTACAGAGAGTGTCGGTTATATGAAAAAGGCACAGATGTATGAGCTGCTGGCCCAAGCCCATAATATGATGGGAGCGGTGTCTGATCGGAAGAATAACCGGATGTTAGCGCTCAGCTCCTACTATAACAGCCTGAAATATGCGGAAAAATATCATTATTATTATGTACAGGGCATGGCGGAGAGCAATATTGCTTATACCCTGGTCAGAATGCGCCTGCGGCAGGAGGCGATACAGCATTATCGTATAGCGATCGCCTGCTATGATAAGTCGGAAAAAACATATCAGCTGAATTATAACAGGATCAACTGTATGATCGAGTGCGGCTGCTGTCACATGTACCTGGGAGAAATGGAAGAAGCCCTGCAGCTTTGGAATGAAATAGAGCAGATTCTCAGAGAAGCTCCCGAAAGCTATTATTCGAAAATAACATTGGAAATGTATCGTATTCCCTGCGAATTATTAAAAGGGCATGAGGAAGAGGCTTTAAAGCTTGCGACAGATCTTCTGGAGCAATTGTCAGACCGGGATATTTTTGAAGAGTTCATGGATGAACTGGTGATCCTGGCGGGAATCCTGGCAATCCTGCCCGACGGAAAATATCTGGAGGAACTGATCCGGATCATTGATGAAAAAAATGTTGAAGCGTATTACAATATCTTCCTGGATCTGTATCCTTTTAAAGTGCAGAGCATATTACGCAAAGGAGACATGGGGGAATATGTGAAATATACCCGGCAATATTTAGAAACATATGAAAAATTCCGGCAGGAAAATCACCGCGCCTTGGTCGGTGTTATGGAATTACAGGACCGGTTGAGAAATGTAACGCTTGACAGAGAGAATATGAGAGCCTCTAACCGGGTACTGGAGGATCTTGCCATGCATGATGAACTGACGGAATTGGCTAATCGTACTTATTTGCACGAATATCTGACCAGCTGCTTTGAACATGCCTATGCGGAAGAAAAGCTTCTGGGCGTGGAGCTTATGGATATTGATTTTTTCAAAGAGTACAATGATCACTACGGTCATCTGATGGGGGACCGGTGTCTGAAAGCCATTGCCGGAGTTCTGCAAAAGATACAGATTCCGGGACGGGTATTTTGTGCCAGATACGGTGGCGATGAATTTATGATCGTATATACCGGGATGACAGTGGAGCAGATCCGGAGAATTTCAGAGGACATTCTCAGAGAGGTGCGTATGTTAAAAATACCGCATGAGTGCAGCAGGTGCAGTAAATACGTATCCATCAGCCAGGGAGTCTTTGCAAGAATCCCGATGGAAAATAACAGAGAGTGGGATTTCACTTCCAGAGCGGATGAGCTTCTCTATAAGGCAAAAAACTGTGGAAGAGACGGCATCTGTCTGTCCACAGAAAAGTCCAGTGATAAGTGTATAGAGATCAAATAAACAGCGCAGACAGCGCGGATGGGAGAGCGTAGTATGTTAGTTCAGAAATACAAAGACATGCTGTCGGGAAAATCAGTGATCCGGCAGCTTTCGGAATTCGCTACGGCAAGAGGACAGGAGATCGGATACGAGAATGTATTTGATTACAGCCTGGGGAATCCTTCCGTTCCGGTTCCCAGAGAATTTACCGACCGTATGATCCATATGCTGGCGACGAAGGAACCGTTGGAACTGCACGGCTATAGTCCCAGCCTCGGTATTACAAGTGTCAGGGAGGCAATTGCGGAGAACCTGGAGAAGAGATTCGGCCTGCCCTATCGCAAAGAGCACATTTTTATGGCGTCTGGGGCGGCGGGAGCGCTGGCACATGCTTTTCGTCTGGTGACGGAGCCGGGAGATGAGATCCTGACTTTTGCACCGTTTTTCCCGGAATATCATCCTTATGTGGATCTCACCGGGGCAGTACTGAAGGTGGTTCCGCCCAATCTGGAGAACTTCCAGATCAACTTCGAGCCGTTTGAAGAGATGCTGACAGAGAAGGTCAAGGCAGTACTGATCAATACTCCCAACAACCCCTCCGGTGTGGTATATTCCACCCCGACATTGCAGAGACTGGCAGATATCCTGAGAGAAAAGTCCAAGGAATACGGTCATATTATTTATCTGATCTCTGATGAACCTTATCGTGAGATCGTGTTTGAAGGCGTAGACAGTCCCTGCGTATCCTATTTTTATGACAATACCATCATGTGTTATTCTTTCTCCAAATCACTGTCCCTGCCGGGAGAGCGTATCGGTTATGTGGCAGTGAACCCGGCATGTGAGGATGCGGAGACCATGATCAATATGTGTGGACAGATCTCCCGCGGTATCGGACATAACTGTCCCCCTTCCATTATCCAACTGGCAGTGGCACAGGTACTGGACAAGACAGCGGATCTGTCGGTGTATGAGACGAATATGAATATCCTCTATAAAGAACTGCTAGATCTGGGATTCACCTGTGTGAAGCCCGGCGGAACTTTCTACATTTTCCCGAAGGCGCTGGAAGAGGATGCCAAGGTATTCAGCCAGAAAGCATTGAAATATGATCTCGTTCTGGTACCGGGCGACAGCTTTGGTGCCCCCGGATATTTCCGCATGGCCTACTGTGTGGACACGGAGAAGGTAGAGAGATCTCTGGAAGCCTTTCGAAAATTTGTAAAGACTGAGTACGGAAAGGAGTCATTGTAAGATGTATCAGGCAGGACTGGTATTGGAAGGCGGTGGCATGAAGGGTGTCTATACCGCCGGAGTGTTGGACTTTTTTACCGAAAAAGGAATTGACTTCTCCCATATCTATGGGGTATCTGCCGGAGCGTGCCATATGTGCAGCTATCTGTCCCGACAAAAGGGACGGGCACTGAGTGTCAGTGTGGACTATCTGGATACGAGACGATATTGCAGTCTGGAGAGCTTATTGACCAGCGGAGATCTGTTCAATGTGGATTTCTGTTATCACCTGATCCCGGAATATCTATATCCGTATGACTATGAAACATTTGAAAAATATCCCGGCAAGGCCTACAGCGTGGTGACCAACATCGAGACGGGACAGCCGGAGTATCTGCGTGTCCGTGATATCCGCAAGGATATTGACAAGATCCGTGCTTCCGCATCCCTGCCGTTAGTGGCACGGAATGTAAAAATAGATGGGAAGCTGTATCTGGACGGCGGCATCAGCGATGCGATCCCTCTGGAAAAATCAATCCTGGACGGCAACCGTAAAAACATTGTTGTCATGACCAAGGAAGTGGGATTCGTGAGAAAACCTGCCTCCGCATCGCAGTTAGGACTCATAAAACTCAGATATCTGAAATATCCTAAAGTATATGAACTTATGGCGGACAGACATATCCGATATAATAACTGCCTGGAATATATTGACAGACAGGAGAAAAATGGGCAGGCTTTTGTGATCCGTCCTCATAAAAAGAGTGATGTGGGACGGATCGAGAAAGACAAGGACAAATTGATCGCCTTATACGAAGAGGGTTATCGGGAAGCAGAAGCCTGCTACAAGGATCTGCTGGCATATCTGGAAAGGTAAGTACTAAAAATATAAGAAAGTAAAGAGAGAAAAGAAATGTTAGAAATTATCAAAGCAATTATTTACGGTATTGTAGAAGGTATTACCGAGTGGCTGCCGATCAGCAGCACGGGACATCTGATCCTGGTGGAACGTCTGATCCCTTTTCAACAGACCAGTGAAGGCTTTTTCGATATGTTCGATGTAGTCATTCAGCTGGGAGCTATTTTAGCGGTGGTTGTATTGTTCTGGAACAAGATCTGGCCCTTTTACCTGAAGAAAAATAAGCAGCCGAAAAAGGGAGGCATTGTAAAATCCGCAAAAGATCCCGCAGTGGGAAATGTGGCACTGAGCATGGATGCTTTCTGGATGTGGGTGAAGATCGTTGTGGCATGTATCCCGGCAGTCGTATACGGTCTATTATTTGATGATGCGGTGGGAGAAGCCTTCCAAAAAGAGATCGGAAGCAGTGGTGTTACAATTCAGGTCATAGTGGTAGCTGTAATGCTGGTAGTGGTCGGCGTACTGTTTATCGTGATCGAGAATTGGAATAAGGACCGTGTACCTACCACAACAAAATTGTCTCAGCTGACCTACAGAGATGCACTGATCATCGGTCTGTGCCAGCTGGTAGCGGCGGCACTGCCCGGAACCTCCCGCTCCGGAGCTACGATCCTGGGAGCTATTATGATTGGTATATCGAGAACAGTGGCAGCGGAATTTACCTTCTTTCTGGCGATTCCCGTTATGTTTGGAGCCAGCCTCCTGAAGGTACTGAAGTTCGGATTTGCATTCACGGGAATGGAACTTGCCTGCCTGCTGATCGGTACAGTGGTATCCTTCATTGTATCCTTGTTTGTACTTCGTTTCCTGATGGGATACATCAAAAAACATGATTTTAAAGTCTTCGGATGGTATCGGATCGTACTTGGTATTATCGTATTACTGTACTTCCTTGTATTCGCATAACAGTTGACAATTATAGGGAAAAGGAATACACTACCCTTATCGAGCGCCGGAATACGGTACTTGTGAGGAGAATGAAAATGTTTTTTGTACATGATTCGTACAGAAGGGAGACGGTAACATGGCAATAGTTAAGAAAACTGTAGCACCAGTAGCAGCAGCGAAAGTGGAAGCGCCTAAGGCAGAAGTGAAGAAAGCAGCACCGACAACTCCAGTTAAGACAGAAACTAAGACCGCTGTGAAGGAAGCTGAGAAGGCACCTGTAGCAAAGGCTGAAGTAAAAGCACCTGTAAAGGCAGAGGCTAAAAAGCCCGCAGCTAAGAAAGAGACAGCAAAAAAGGAAACCGCTAAGAAAGCACCCGCTAAGAAACCCGCAGCAAAAAAAACAGAGTTAAAGAGCGAGATCAGTGTTCAGTTCGGCGGCAAGTCCTATTCTCAGGAAGAGCTTTTAAAGATTGCAAAGGATGTATGGAAATACGACCTGAAGCAGAAGGCAGCTGATCTGACCAGCGTAGAATTATATGTAAAACCCGAAGAGAACATGGTTTACTATGTAATGAACAAAGAGACCACCGGAAGCTTCTACATATAATTATCCAGAGTCAGATAAAATGAGCAAAGTATACGTCGAATGCTTGCATTCGTAAGAATACTTGCTCATTTTTATATGACGACGTAACCTTATGAGCAAAAGAAAAGCACCGCAGGTGCGGTTTTGCGAATAAGGTTCTGGATAATTATATGGGTGGTGATCTACCAGGCCCCAAAGTTGAATAATCACTTTGGGGTCTTTGTATCATTATTATCACAATGTTAAAGGATGACAGAATGCAGAAAAAATCAGAAAAGATTATTTTCACATTATATCTGCTGGGTTTTCTGGCACTGGCGCTTACCCTTGCCCTGCTGCAGCCCCTGGCCAATACACCGCCCCTGTTCGGCAACCCGCCCGATGAGCATGCGAGATATCTGATCCCGCAGTTTATCTGCAGATATGGCAGAATCCCCACGGGACTGGAGGAAGAAGTGCGGATTCCGGCGTATGGATTTTCTTATGCGTTGTATAACGTATTTCCTTATATTGTACAGGGGTATATCATGCGCTTTGTCAGCCTGTTCACGGAATCCGGGATTGCGTTGCTGTATACGGCACGCCTGGTGAATGTGACTTTCGGACTGCTGATGGCAGTTGTTGTATACTTTATCGGGAAGAGAGTATTTCAGGATGACAGATTCCGCTGGCTGTTCTGCTTCGCGGTGACCTATCTGCCGGAAGGACTGTTTATGCATACTTATGTGAATACGGATTCCTGCTGCATGCTGTCCACGGCGATGATGGTATATGCGCTGGTCTGTGTCTACAGGGACGGCATCAACGTCCGGAACAGTCTGTGGATGAGCGGAGGTATTATTTTATGCGCACTTTCTTATTATAATGCTTATGGATATATCGTAAGCTGCATTTTACTGTTTGTAATGTTCTTTTTACAGAAAAAGGAGAGTGGCGGTTATTCTTATGACTGGAAGAAGATGTTAAAATATGGCTGCTTTATTGCGGCGGTGGTCCTGATAGGAATCGGATGGTGGTTCATTCGTAGTTATATAGTACTGGACGGAGATCTGTTAGGACTTGACACCCGGGAAAAAATGGCAATACAGTATGCGATAGAGAGTGTGAATCCTCTGACGATGCAGACCTATCACTCCATGGGATATACAGTATTCGAAATGTTCCGGGAACGATATACCTTGTCCGGACTGTTCCACAGCTTTGTGGGAGCATTCGGTTCCATGTCCATATATGGCTCCATCTGGCTGTACCGGGCATATAAAGTATTTTTTGCAGCAGGCATTGTGGGAGCGCTTCTGTATCTGATCCGTTATAAAAAGCGGCGTAAAATATCCGGAAGAGAATGGTTCTTTCATATCAATATGTTGTATTGCATTTTCATGCCGGTTTTTCTGACAATTTATTATGCATATACCACAGATTATCAGAACCAGGGACGTTACCTGCTCCCGGCATTGATCCCGCTAATGTATTACATGACAAAAGGGATTCAGAAGCTTTCGGAAATCAGCTTCAGAGGCAGGACTTTTCCGAGATGGCTGGTAAATGCAGGCATTGCGGTATGCTTCCTGATCATTATCGGAGGCACAATAGAAATGGTATATGTACGGGCACTTCCCGTGTATTTAGAGACAGGACTGGTACTGGAATAGTGCCGGTCCTGTCTTTGTATGGAAACTATTCGGAAAAGTCCGAAGAGGCGATTTCGCGAATGGGACTCAGAATAGTTTTTTTTAATAGTTTGTTTAGAATTATTTTCGGGAAAATCAGTTGACAATAATATCCTGTAGTGATATTTTAGGGTAAGAAGATGTTAGCACTCCTTTTAGACGAGTGCTAACAATCCCAAAGGGAGTGATGGAATGCAATTGGATGACAGAAAAAGAATTATATTGCAAGCCATTATCCGGAACTACTTGGAAACGGGAGAGCCGGTAGGCAGCAGGACCATTTCGAAATATACGGATCTGAATCTAAGTTCGGCAACCATTCGGAATGAGATGTCAGATCTGGAGGAGATGGGTTATATTATACAGCCCCACACTTCCGCAGGAAGAATTCCTTCCGATAAGGGATATCGCTTCTATGTGGATACCATGATGGCAACCAGAGAGCAGGAAGTCAATGAGATGAAGGATATGCTCTTAGAGAGACAGGATAAGCTGGAGAACCTGTTAAAGCAGGTAGTCAAGACCCTGGCTCAGAACACACAGTATGCCACCATGATCAGTGCTCCGCAGGTACATCATAACAAGGTGAAGTTCATCCAGCTGTCCCGGGTAGATGCCGGACAGATTTTGGCAGTCATCGTTGCCGAAGGCAATGTGATCAAGAACAATATCCTGGCAGTGGATCGGGAACTGGATGATGAGACGCTTTTGAAGCTGAATATCCTGCTGAACACACACCTCAATGGTTTGTCCATGGAGGAGATCAATTTGGGAATGATCGCAGCGATGAAACAGCAGGCCGGAATCCACAGTGAGATCGTCAGTGAGGTGATCGATGCCGTGGCAGATGCCATCAAGGCAGACGA
>OGXA01003123.1_pt1 | contig 10991 bp, 6 predicted proteins | sample 1576171 | NCBI WGS metagenome assembly OGXA01 (sample SAMEA3541587, study PRJEB24748) | human gut metagenome | biome: human gut; feature: human-associated habitat; material: faeces | place: China | collected 2012 | reverse complement strand
TGTTTATTTTCCACTCATAAAACTAGAGGAAAGCCGTTTCACAAAAGATTTTGAAGGCCCCTACACTAATAGGAATCCGCAGGGCTGTTTTAGAATACAGTTTTGAAAATTTCACAATTTTGGGCAAAAAGAAAAACGGCAAAGCGAACCAAAATCCACTTTACCGTTTGACTGTATTATAATTTTTTGCTGATTAAAGAATTCACCCTACTTAAACCACCATCCATCTTTTCCTTTCGTTACATTTCCACCGCCCATTTTGAAATGAAACAAGATTCCCGTGTTTTTAGCCTCTGCGACAAGCGAATCAAGTTCATGCCCACCAATAATCCAGAGCGCACCACCGTTAGAACGCTTATCGACATAGTGGACATTTCGATTTTTCAAAAAAGTCAAAATATCTTCTGATGAAATATCCATACCGGGCATCACTTGCTGAACAGCCTCGCCTTGCGATTCGTTCTTCACCTTAGAGGTGGATGCCTTTTGGGATTTTGCTGTGGAAGATTTTTTAGGCGTCTTTCGTGTGGCAGCTTTTTGCGGCGGTACGACCTCAACCGCAGGAAGTTCAGGTTCAACTCCCGGAACATCGATTATGGTTTGCTCTACTACGGCCTCCATCTGCACCGATGAACCCTTTTCCTCATCCTGTTTCGGGACAATACTCTTCGGGTCAAGAGCAATCTGAATAGTTTCCAAGTCGATAGAATCGTCCTCGCTATGCTTACTTTCGATGATTTGAGCAGCACGAAGTTTTACTCGGCTCAACAATTCAGAGGAGCGTTGTTCGCCGCTGTTGCTGCCTTCAGCAGTTTCCGGCTCAATACCAAAAGCTGTAAGTTCGGAAACAACACGTTCCATCGTTTCCTCTGGAGCGCGATAATACTCGCTGCCACGAATCCGAATGAAGCGCCAGCCCAATCTTTCCAGAATTGTCTGTCGTTCCATATCCTCCCGGACTTTTTCTTCGCCGCTGTGCCAACGTTCGCCATCACATTCGATAGCCACCATCTTTTTACCACACAGCGCGACCATATCCAAACGATACGCACCGACCTTCCATTGCTGGACAAGGTGATACCCACGATCAGAAAGGTTCGTAGCGACTGCCAATTCAAACGGCGATTCGGAATGCGCTTCGATTTCGGTATGCTGAACATCCAGCGCATGAGGGTTCGCGGCGTAGTCGATCAACCGCTTCCGCATATCACCCGGTTTCAAATCATTTGCAGCATCAAGTGAATGTACTACCCAAAGCTGATCTCTTGCACGGCTGGCGGCAACATTGTAGCGTTTCCGCATGGCATCATCCACACCGAATCCCATCATAGACAGAGGCCCCGTTCCATCACCACTATCGACTAGACTAAGGAATACCACATCACGCTCATCGCCTTGGAAATTCGCTGAATTTCCGCAAAGAATATTCCGCGAAACGATTTCCTTTGCGTCAATTTCCTGCTCAATCTCACGCTGGATAATCTTGACTTGCTCATCACCTAACAAGGAGATCACACCAAATGTTTTCCCTTGGTATTCGTCCTGCTCCATGCAGGCTTTCATCAGAGCAACAATAGCTTCGGCTTCTTTGGGATTTGTCTTGAACCGCCCCATACGTTGACCATCGGCCACACGATAATTGACCACTGCCGGAAGGAGCGTACTGCTGCTGGCATCCCGAAGTGGCTTGATTTTGTAATCATAGGACAGCATATTACTGAATCCAATGATTTCGGGTACACAACGGAAATGTTCTCGGAGCATCAAGGGTTGGAATGTCGTGGTGGCAATGTCATAAATGGACGTTTTAGCGTTATACAGATGAGAGTTTGGGATTTTGTCGTGCAGATACATCTGTTCCAATGCACTCATTTTATCCGTATCTGTGCCGACTGCCATTGGGCTGACCTGCTTATCATCGCCCACAATAATCAGCTTTTTGCCCATATATAGAATAGCCAGCGAAGAAACATCCGATTGACTGGCCTCATCAATGATAACAATATCGAACTGATTCTCTTTAGGATTCAGACTTTCCAGCGCACGGCTGATCGGCATAATCCAACATGGAACAGCTACTTGGCACTTTGACATTAGCTCGCGCGCCTTAGCTTTCAAGGCCGGCGCGGTTTTGCCCGTACCCTTGCCGATTCGCTTGACGGTCTGCTTCCAACCTTGCAGAGCTTGTTTCATGTCAATGTCGGCTTCCGTTCTGCGCAAGAGGTGATACCACCCACACTTTTCCGCATATTCTGCTGTGATAGACCGATATTCTTTACTAAGCCGCAAACTATCAGCTTGAAGCTGCTCAAAAGGTTCTTTTGTGATTTCATCAATTCGGCCGGAAAGCTGCTTCCACTTCCACGCATCTTCAATCGTATCTGGAACAGTATCCGAACCATGGATTCCATCTCGATTTTGGATTGCGTCAGCCCACTGCGGTGCAATCGGCTTCAAAATGCTGAGCATCTCCATTCGGCTTCGCTGTAAAGCGTACTTGCCGTACATTTCTTCCAGTAGGGAGAACGTATCCATATATTTTTGCGCGTCACCGTCTGTAATTGCACTTGCAAGCGTAGTGCAAAGAGTGCTGTTCACACGCTTATCGGAAAGCAGTAAGTTTTTGGTCTGCCGGAGAAGAGCTTCTCGTTCACCCAAATCAAGAATAAGAGAGCAAACATCACACAGCTTTGGAATGGTCTGCTCAACTGCACCAAGGATCTTAGAGGTTGCAGACAGGTCGGAATCCAAAGTGCTAATACCAAATATCTGATCAGCTGGAATTCCAGCCGCCATCAGCTTCTCGCTCAGCTTTGCATAGTCATCCTGATACCAGTTCAGATACTTCTGGATGTGTGGAATCCAGTTGTGTGCAATGCGTTCAGGAGAAGACGCATCCAATTCAAAGAATTTTGGAACGCCTTGCGTTGCAAGCAGTTCGTCCCAATAAGTCGCACATTTCTGGCGTACTTCCTTTAATTCGATAGCATGGAGCACCAAGTCACAGTCTGCCACAGACTGTGCCAATTTACTGTTGATTTTTACGCTTTCATGTGCAGCAACATAGTCTTTATGGAACATCCGGGTAAGTGTCGGAATTTTTCCATTGGGACCAAGCACAGTTTTAAGAGCCTCAAATGAGGTTTTTAAGTCACTTGCATTATCAGGCTGTACAAAAACGATCTCCACACCGAATTGTTCTTCAACCAGCGTTTCTGCATAGCGGCAGGTTGCTTCAATCTGCTCGATCAGCAGCTCCCAGTGATGGAGATACGAGCCGCCATTTTTGCCGTCTACTGCTGCGGACTTCATCCATGGATCGATTGCCGAAAACTCATGAACGTATGCAGAGAGTGCTTGTAGTGCATCACGCTTTGGATAAAAAATTGTGAACTGCCCATTCAGACCATCAACATCAATCAGTTTTTCAATCGGGCGATTGTGAATAGTCCATCCCTTGAGCTGTTCAATTTGCTTTAGCCGATCTTGCATGGAGCGCATTTCGGTCTGAATGCGATCAAATTCTGCCGGAGGCAGCAGATTAGAGGGATCGGGAAGATCCGCTAAAAGTTCTTCTTCATCCGATTCGGACACTAATCGATTGCTTCTATACAGTTCCGTTAGCTGCTCGAATGTCAGCGGCAAAGGAGTATCCAGACGCACCTTGCCCGGAATATAAGACAAATCGTCCGCATGAGCTAACACGAACTCTGCAGCCTTAGATGGAGAAAATTCTTCTCCATTGTACACAATACAGCTGCATTCCTGATTCAGAATCGCAAAAATCTTACGCCGAACATTGGCAAGTTGGTCAATGACCTCCTTGCGCTCCCCGGCAAGGCGATTCATTTCGCGCTGCATCTCATGGGAAGTGGTCTTGGACATATAATCGGTGATGCCATCTACCGAACGCTCCATATCAAGGTTAGAATCATCCAGAATCGACACGCACAGGCTTTGCAGCCCCGGTGCAACTTTTTCTTTCAGAACACTCAAAGCCTTTTTGGTATGGCTCGTCACCAGAACACTTTTGCCCTGTGCGAGAAAATGCCCCATCAGGTTTGCAATGGTGTGAGTTTTGCCAGTACCCGGAGGCCCCTGCACCAGAACAGCATTGTATTGCTCGATACGATGTGCGATTTCCAGCTGCTCTTTGTTGGCCTCTTTGGAAAGTAAAACATCGACACTTTCACCGCCAACAGCTGCAAGCTGTTCCTCAATGGATTCTTCGCCATCATCTTCTGGTAAATCAATTTTTCCACCGCTTACAATGTCAGAGATCGGCGCAGGAACAAACCCGGTCTGCTGGATGTTCTCGATAATTTTTTCGATAGCTTTCGGAGTGCCATCCAATCTCTTACGGACTATATAGCAGGGCTCAAGATACAGAAGCAACCGATTCTTCTTACTCCAACCAGCTGGAACACCCACTGCGGAGAAAATGCTGTCCGATGAAAGCTGACGTACCAGTGCTTTTAAGAAGTCCGGCGTACTTGTTCTGTCCAACGGATGATAGTCATTTGCGCGCAGATCATCGTTGAGGTGATTGATAGCATCCAAATTGATGTCTTCCATCATCTGAAACAATACAGAATAGAGTTCGGAAGAGCTTTCTGTATCATGGATGGAGATGACATTCTCCATTGCGTCATACTCAAGCTGCACACGATGAGTCAGCACAGGATGTGCAATATCAGGGTTCTGCGCATCACGAAACATACCGTTCGCTACAATGATTTCTTCGGTTTCGGCTTCTCGCTGCAACTCAAAATAGAGCTGGTACAAATCTGTAAACAACTCTCGCGTTTTTTCAATGACATGTTGTCTGTCTGCCCATGCAGTGCGCGGAACTTGCCAATTCTGATAGGCAGCTACTCTTTCGGAATTATCCTCAAATTGCTCAACGGCAGCATCTTCTTCTGAGAGTTCTTCCGTATCAGGACTTTCAGAGGTAATGTTTCGTTCAGGCATTACATCTGCTTCTGTATGATAATCGCCCCAACCAGATACCAGCCAGTCCGCAAAAAGTTCATCTGGAATCGGACATTCTTCAAATTCAGGTTTTCGGATGGAAAGCAATAAATCATCCGCTGTTTCACTTTCTTCCTCTACCCGATCTCGATAGGAAACATTGATGTACTCTGAAAAAACAGGAATATCGGAAATGGCAAGATGCCATGGGTAATCTCTAATATTCAAAACGACTTTTTGTTTGAGTTTGTTCAACTCCTTGATAAACTCAAACAGAGAAACCGTCTTTTCCTGTTCCGATAAAGTTTGAACTTCCTTGACCTCCAACACCAACACCTCCGAACCTCTCCATAAAATTCTTTCAGAAACAAGTATACGCTATTTATTTGCTAAGGACAAGCTATGAATCAAGGGAACTGCGAAATCTTTCAATAGAAAAGCAGATATACCGCCTGTTCTGCAGTATATCTGCCATCTTTCTCTACTAATGATTTACGTTTTCAACTGTAAATTTATATGTAGTCAAGTTCATCGGCCAACTTCTGTCCATAAAAACAATACCTCTGTACATACCGCCTGGAATCCAGTATGCACAGAGGTGTTTCGTCAATTAACCCTTAGGCGGATATGGATCGTGTCCGTGAGAATCTTTAGCGCGAATCTGCCCATTGCACCCATGGATTACGAGTTCCGACCCTTGATTACGCGAAATTTCACGTCCGATGTTGATAGCCTCCCTTTGCGTGTTGGTGCGTACTGTCGCACGAGAGTTGCCTGCACCTTTTACCTGCCAACCACCATTGGGATGCGGCGTTACATGCTGATCTTTTCCCATCTTCAGAACCTCCTCACACATGACGCAAGCACAGGAGATTATCTTTACCAGAACCGTTGGGCTCTGACTTAACGTACTTCTCATTGTTCTTGCTCAGTTGCGGGATCAAATTGGGGTAGGGGCGGATGTTTACCTGAATAGTTTTGGGGTGTTCCTGCAGATAATCATATAGAGCTTCTTTTTTAAAGAGTCCCGGATTAGTGCAACCCTCCACATAAATGGAATCAATTTCCGTAAGCTTAGGGCTGTCAGGATTACTGCAACTTGCTTTCAAACGAATACCAGTAGCTTTCATCTGCTACTCCTTTCTCCTAAATAGTTAGGAATCCAAAAAGGTGTATAAAATCATATAATGTAGCAGACAATAGAAAAAAGCCGGCTCATATGGGTCACATTTTGTAATTTTCCCATATTGAACCAAGCCTTAAATTGTGATATACTATAACACGACCTAAGTGTATGTAGGATCACATATTTAAAGCTTGATTCTATGAGACACAGTTGACAGCACAGTGGATTCCAGCCATTGTGCTGTTTTTCTTTGCCCACTTCACAACTTATTATACCATAGGCTGAATTGTACGTCAAGAAAAAAGTTAGCACTCTCATCTCTCGAGTGCTTTTTTTATCTCAGTCTGCTGTACTGTCCGTAAAAGCTCTTGTAAAGATGTACCGTCTTTCGACTCGTCATACCGAAGCTTGACAATCAGCTTCAGTCGATTTCCCATCTTTTCATAAATTTGAAGCGCATTTTCCAGCGTGGTGATGCTTTCTTGATCAGCCGTTGCCAGCATCATCTTCATCGCAACAATATACTGGTTCAGTGCATTCGAAAAAGTCACGGACTCAAACGCCCTGCTTAGAACCTCTTCTTTCGAAAGTTCATCACCGTCTTTATCTGTAACTTCTCGAGAATACTTCGCCGCAGACAGAATCACTTTTTTGGCATCCTCGCTAAGAGCCTTATCGTAGATAAACTCTGGTCCGATTCCAAAATACATCGAGAGCTTTTCACGGTTTGCTGCTGAAGCCACCGAATTACCATTCTCCCAATTTGCTACAGTCATACGGTTAACTGAGAGAGCTCTAGCAACTTGCTCTTGTGTTGCTCCATACAATTCACGGATTAAACGGAGATTGTTTATGGTAGCCATTGAACATTCCTCGCTTTCCTTTATTATAATATCACTTTTGCGATGCTAATTCAAGCTATTTTTTGATATTTTTTGCAATTCAAAAAGCACCCCTGCCAATCTATGTGTCATCGCACATTTCATTGGCAGGGGTGCTTGTGTTTATTGTAGGCTGCTTTCCATTTTACTGATGCAAATTATCAAATTGGGTGGTAAGTTGGTGGTAAATCCACGTTGCTACAGTATCGCGCATCTAGCTTTTTAACGTAATAAAGCCGATTTTTGTATCTTACTGCTCAATCGGCTTCATCGTGGGGAACAGCAGCACGTCACGGATAGAAGCGCTGTCCGTCAGCAGCATGACCAGACGGTCAACACCGAAGCCGAGGCCGCCCGTGGGAGGCAGACCGTACTCCAGAGCGTTGACGTAGTCGTAATCGACCTGTGCCTTGCAGTCGGGCTCGATGGCCTTGCGCTCGGCGACCTGCCGCTCGAAGCGGCCCTTCTGGTCGATGGGGTCGTTCAGCTCGCTGAAAGCGTTGCCGTACTCGGTGCAGTCGATGAAGTACTCAAAACGCTCGGTGAAAGCGGGATCATCCGGCTTGCGCTTGGCCAGCGGGCTGATCTCGACGGGGTAATCATAGATGAAGGTGGGCTGGATGAGCTTGTCCTCGACGAAGGCGTCGAAGAACTCGGCCAGGATGGCGCCCTTGGTGGGAACCTCGGGCAGCTCCACATGGTGCTCCTTGGCAGCGGCGATGGCGTCCTCATCGGTCTTCCAGTCGTTGAAGTCAACGCCGGAATACTTCTTGACGGCCTCGATCATGGTCAGACGCTCCCAGTGGCCCATGTCGATCTGCTTGCCCTGATAGGGGATGACCAGGCTGCCGCAGATCTTCTGAGCGAGGCGCTTATACAGCTCCTCCACCAGGTCCATCATACCGTGGAAATCGGTGAATGCCTGATACAGCTCGATGCTGGTGAACTCGGGATTGTGCTTGGGGTCCATGCCCTCGTTGCGGAAGATGCGGCCCACCTCGTACACACGGTCCATGCCGCCCACGATGAGGCGCTTCAGGTACAGCTCGGTCTCGATGCGGAGCACCATGTCCATGTTCAGGCTGTTGTGATGGGTGTAGAAGGGACGTGCGGACGCACCGATCTCGAACGGGGTCAGGATGGGGGTATCGACCTCCAGGAAGCCCTTCTCGTCCAGATAGGCACGGATCTCCTTCAGGATCTGGCTGCGCTTGACAAAGGTCTCCTTGACCTCGGGGTTTGCGATGAGGTCAACATAGCGCTGACGATAGCGCATCTCGGTATCGGTCAGGCCGTGGAACTTCTCGGGCAGGGGGCGCAGGCTCTTGGCCAGCAGGGTGATCTCCTCGGCACGGGCGCTCAGCTCGCCGGTCTTGGTGCGGAACACCTCACCCTTGACGCCGATGATGTCGCCCACGTCCAGCTTCTTGAAAGCAACGTAAGCGTCGTCGCCCAGCTCGTCACGGCGGACGTAGAGCTGGATGTCGCCCTTATCGTCGCGCCGGCCCTTGTAGATTTTTTCATAATCTACTTCTTCAGGCTTCTTTCCCCAGTTAACTTTCTCGCAGTCTTTCTTATCAAGAACTCCTTCTTCCACAAGTGTATCCAGATCAATAAAATATGGATTACCTGCAAATGTAGAGAAAGACTGATATGGAGAATCTCCATAGCTGGTCGGTCCCAGTGGCAGAATCTGCCAGTAAGTCTGTCCGGCTTCCTTTAACCAGTCTACAAATTCATATGCACTTTTGGAAAAACATCCGATACCATAGTCTGATGGAAGGCTGCTGATCGGCATTAATATTCCTGCTGCTCTTTTTCCCATGATTCTTGTCTCCTTCGTGATTTTTCACTCTTACCGCCTATACTTTATCCAGTACTTACCAGTTTACATATAAGCAGCTTTTCTATACCTTATGCGCAATTGTTTTTTTTATTATATCTATTTTTTGTGCAAATTGCAACACAAGTTTCATGTTATCCATTTTTTCGTGAAAATCACTAATCATCGCTTAGTTCTTTTCATCATCTTTCATATTCTTTATTGCGTTTTTTTGCACAATACAATATAATAATTTTAGAATTTATTTATGCAAAAAGACGAAAGGATGTACATATGAAGCACAAAAAAGACTGGTATAAAGATCTGGTGATCTACCAGATTTACCCAAGAAGTTTTAAAGATGGCAACAATGATGGAATCGGTGATCTGAAGGGAATGATTGAGAAGCTGGATTATCTGAAGGAGCTTGGCATCAATGCAGTATGGATGTCTCCTGTCTATGCTTCTCCAAATGTGGATAACGGTTACGATATTTCTGATTACTTCGCAATCATGGAAGAATTCGGAACTATGGAAGACTGGGATGCTTTCCGCGATGGTGCACATGAACGAGGCATCGCCATTATCATGGATCTGGTCCTGAACCATTCTTCAGATAAACATAAATGGTTCCTAGAATCAAAGAAATCCCGCAATAATCCTTACAGTGATTACTATATCTGGCGTGATCCCGCTCCGGACGGAGGTGCCCCCAACTGCTGGATGTCCGTATTTGGTGGAAGTGCCTGGGAATACGTTCCTGAACGTGGACAATACTATCTCCATTTCTTTGCCAAAGAACAGCCGGATCTGAACTGGGATAATCCGGAAACCAAAGAGAAAATTTTTGATATTATCCGTTTCTGGAATGAGAAGGGTGTTGACGGATATCGCATTGATGCCATCAGTTATCTTGACAAAGGACTGGACGGACGTGCTGATATGAATGAACCGATTGGTACTGTAGCGTGTGTAAACCTGGAGGGAACCCACCGCTACATCCGTGAAATGGTTGCAGAAACAATGACTCCCGACAATCTGATGAGCGTAGGAGAAGTTAATATCAACAATGAACAGGATGCCATCAACTATTCCAGTGCAGCAAGCAAAGAATTTAATATGGCCATTCCATTTGTCCTTCCGATTGTGGAAATCCAGACATGGTCACCTGAGAAAATGAAACGTGATCTTAAGAAAGATTATGAAATTCTGAAAAAAGACGGATGGTGGGCAAGATTTTTAAGTAATCATGACAAACCGCGTCAGGTTTCCCTCTACGGAAATGACAGAGAATTCTGGTCAGAATCTGCCAAAATGCTGGCATGTTATCTGCACACTCTTCCCGGTACCCCCTTTGTTTTCCAGGGCGAAGAATTGGGAATGACCAATGTTGCCTTCCCATCTATCGATGATTACGATGACATTGATACCCGCAATTACTATAAAACCATGATCGAACAGGGAGCTTCTCCTGAAGAAGCACTGGCAGAATCCAGAAGTATCAGCCGTGATAATGCAAGAACTCCTATGCAGTGGAACGACAGTCCAAACGGCGGATTTTCTGAGCATACTCCGTGGCTGGGTGTCAATCCAAACTACAAACTCATTAACGCAGAAAGCCAGATGAATGATGACTGTTCTCTTTTCAGATTCTACCAGAATCTCATCGCACTGCGTAAGAAACATCCGGTAATGGCTCATGGAGATTTCAAACTCTGCTGCCCGGAAGATGGTCCGGTAATTGCCTATACCAGAAGTTACCAGGATGAAACATGGCTGGCAGTGCATAATTTCTCTGCATCCATGCAGAAATTCCATTATGGCACTGAAGATATTGAATTATCGTATGATACTCCTGTGATTATTTCCAATTACGGTGAAAATGAAGTTGAATACGGAAACGGAACACTTGTACTCAAGCCTTTTGAAACTGTTGTGTTCCAGTTGCATTAAACAGATTCATCAATACAGACAGCCAAAAGCAGAACCATTAGGCAACTATCCCTCAATGGTTCTGCTGCTTCTACAGCACATCATTCCCCATACGCTCTAGTCAAACGGATATTCGCAATCAACTTTCTTAACTCCCGTCAAAGAGATTTCTATTTTATCTATATTTGTTTTCCGAATCCGGAATATAATAAACTTCCTTTCCTGCTTTTCTGGCCGTTCGACGAGGGTGCAACGACTG
>OGXA01003113.1_pt1 | contig 11022 bp, 7 predicted proteins | sample 1576171 | NCBI WGS metagenome assembly OGXA01 (sample SAMEA3541587, study PRJEB24748) | human gut metagenome | biome: human gut; feature: human-associated habitat; material: faeces | place: China | collected 2012 | reverse complement strand
ATTTAACGGAAAATTATCTTTGGACGACAGCAATGCAAACATTGAAATAAACGGACATGTTGCGACACGACAAGCTGTGCCTGATTTCAATCTAAAAGCTGTGGTACGTAACTTCCGTCCTAACGATCTGAATCTGACAGACCAATATAAAGATACAGATATGTCACTGAATCTGACTGCCGACTTCAGCGGACACTCCATTGATGACATGCAGGGAAAAATCAGTATTGACAGCGTACTGGTCAACGCTCCAGAAAAAGATCAATGTTATTTCTTAAAAAACTTAAGCATATTTGCCGGAAACGTAAGTAATAGTCAGGAAAAACAAATAGAAATCCGTTCTCCTTTCCTCAATGGCTTTGTCAAAGGGAACTATTCATACCGTACTCTTCCAGCAAGTATACTGAAGACATTGCAACGGTACATTCCGTCATTACTCGTTCTCAACAAGGAATTGCCTGAAACAAACAATGATTTTCAGTTCAATTTCCAGTTGGAAGATACAGAGTTATTCTCAAAGGTATTCAAAATCCCTGTTGAACTATACATGCCGGCTACATTAAACGGATATTTTGATGATAACCGTACACGGTTGCAAATTAGAGGTTATCTTCCAGCATTTGTTTACAACGACTCATATTTCGAATCAGGAACGTTATTGTGTAATAACACTTCAGATGAACTGCAATGCCAAGTGCGTATAAACAAACGTCTGCAAAAAGGTGCAATGATTAATTTGGCTGTAAATTCTCGGGTCAGCGACGATAAATTAAAAACTACCATCCATTGGGGAAATAATGTTCCTTCCACTTTTAGCGGTATGGTAGAAGCTATTACAAGTTTCCATAAGTCAGAAGAAAGTAATCGCTTATCGACGATGATAGACCTGCGTCCAAGCAAAATTATCTTAAATGATACGATATGGAAAATACATCCATCACAAATAACCATTGATAAAAACCTGATAGAAATCGACAACTTTCTATTTGAGCATCAAAACCAATATGTACGTGCAAACGGACGTATTGGAAAGGAAACAACAGACTCTTGTCTGGTGGATTTGAGTAATATCGACTTACAATATGTAATGGATATAATTCAGTTTCATGCAGTTAAATTCAATGGTCTAGTAACTGGACGTGTCCACTTACATAATGTACTTAACAATCCGGTGATGTATACCCGACTCAACGTAAAAGACTTTTCTCTGAACGATGCGTTATTAGGTCAGGGAGATATAAGAGGTGAATGGGACAATGAATTAGGAGGAGTACGCTTACATGCCGACATAAAAGAGAATGATCATTACTTCACTAATGTAACCGGGTATGTTTCGCCTAAGGAAAAAGGATTAAACTTAAATATTCAGGCAGGAGGTACAAATCTTTCCTTCCTGCAACCTTTTGTAGAGAATATATTTACAAATATGCAGGGAAGAGTCTTTGGACGCGTCCGATTATACGGTCCTTTCTCCGGACTTGACCTGGAGGGATGTGCTCAAGCAGATGCCAGCATGAAAGTAAATATCCTTAATACATCATTCACCGCTCATGCAGACTCATTCCGTATAAGCTCAGGGCACTTTGCCTTCGACAACATACAAGTAACAGACCCCGAAGGACATACAGGGTTAGTTAATGGCGCACTCAGACATACAAAACTAAAGAACCTGATGTATGATTTCCGGTTCAACACAAACAATATGCTGGTATATCACACGGAAAAGGAAACACCTGAATTTCCTTTCTATGGTAAAATATATACAACTGGAGAAGTGTTGCTGCGCGGAGGAAACAATACACTTACTGTGGACGGGACATTACGAACTGATCCACAAACAAAGTTTACATACGTAACCGCCACAGCAGCTGAAGCAACCAATACACAATTCATAAAATTTGTGGATAAGACTCCCCGAAGACAGCAAGAAAACATTCAGACTGAATTATATCATCATTTAAACAAAACAGATAATAAGGAGGAAGAAGACACTCCTACTGACACCCACATTAATCTCCAGATAGAAGCAACTCCGGCTGCTACCATGCGTATCGTCATGGATCCTATAGCAAGAGATAACATTTCTGCAAACGGAACCGGCAACCTGCGTATCAACTATTATAATAAAGGAGATTTCCAGATTTTCGGTAACTACAATATCGAAGAAGGAATATACAAAATGAGCATGCAGAATGTTATTCACAAAGATTTCATCCTGCAATCAGGAGGAACAGTTTCATTCAACGGAAATCCACGAGAAGCCAATCTGGATGTACAGGCTGTTTATACCGTAAACTCTGCTTCATTAAATGATTTAGTGGCTGATGCTTCAAATACCAAAGGAACTGTAAAGGTAAACTGTTTACTGAATCTGAGAGGTAACCTGACTGCTCCTACATTAAAATTCGACCTGGACTTGCCGACCGTTAGCGATGAAGACCGGGAATTGGTACGAAGTTTAACCAGTACAGAAGAGCAAATGAATACACAAATCATTTATTTGTTGAGTATTGGAAAGTTTTATACCTTTGATTATGCCAACAATGCCAATCAGTCGGATGCAACAAGTTCACTGGCTTTCAGCACACTTTCCGGACAGTTAAATAATATGCTTTCTCAAGTAATAGACAGCCAGAACTGGAACGTGGGAACCAATTTAAGTACAGGCGATAAAGGGTGGACTGACGTAGAGGCAGAAGCTATTCTTTCAGGAAGACTGCTTAACAACCGATTAATTATTAATGGTAATTTCGGTTACCGCGATAATCCTATGCGTAACACCAACTTCGTAGGAGATTTTGAAGCAATGTGGCTACTGACTAAAAACGGTGATTTCCGTCTGAAAGGATATAACCAAACCAACGACAGATACTTTACAAAATCTACTCTGACAACACAAGGAATAGGTTTAATGTATAAAAAAGATTTTACGAACTGGCGCGAATTATTTGACTGGATTCTATTAAAACGTCGCAGCAAGCGCAACAGCCAATAAGAAAAGAACAACAACATTATAAAACAAACTATCTCATTATGGAAAAGAATTATTTCTTACCCGCCGAATGGCATCCACAAAGCTACATCCAGCTGACGTGGCCGCATAGCGGAACCGACTGGAACTACATGTTAGATGAAGTAGAAACATGTTTTTTCAACCTCGCCAGTGAAATAGCTTCCCGGCAACCTCTTTTACTGATTGCCCCTGAATATCCAGAAAAATTAAAAGACTTCAAATATAAAGACAATATACATTTTGTAAAATGCCCGACCAACGATACTTGGGCACGCGATCACGGCTTTATCACATTGCTTGAAAATGACGGGACTCCCCTGCTGCTAGATTTCTGTTTTAATGGTTGGGGAATGAAGTTTGCAGCAAATAAAGATAACCTGATAAACTGGAATTTATATCAGAGTAATCTGTTAAAAGGGAGTTATACAAACTGTCGTAACTTTATACTTGAAGGAGGATCTATCGAAAGTGATGGTAAAGGAACCATGCTTACAACTTCTACCTGTCTCCTCGCTCCTAATCGGAACGACGTAATGACACGTGAGGATATAGAGCTATACTTAAAAGAAAGATTTAATCTCCAGCAAGTTTTATGGCTGGATCACGGATTCCTTGCAGGTGATGATACTGACAGCCACATAGATACATTGGCTAGACTTTGTCCGGACAACACTATTGTTTATGTACAATGTACAGATAGCGCAGATGAACATTATGATGAACTCAGTAAAATGGAAGAACAGCTGAAAACGTTCCGTACACTGGAGAATACACCATACCGCTTGCTTCCTCTGCCTATGCCAACAGCTATTTATGATGAAGAAGGTGAACGTCTGCCTGCAACATATGCCAATTTCCTGATAATGAATGATGCCATATTGTATCCGACATACAACCAACCGGATAACGATCAAAAGGCTGCTCAGATATTAGCACAAGCTTTTCCTGAAAAAGATATTGTAGGAATAGATTGTTGCCCACTAATTAAGCAACATGGCTCATTGCATTGCGTTACCATGCAATATCCGGAAAGTGTAAAAAACAGCAAACATTAAAATTTTAACCGATATGAAAAGAACCATTCGAGTAGGTATCGTACAACAAGCATGTACGAATGACCTGAAAATAAATTTGGAAAAATTGCACCGTAATATTGCTTCTGTTGCACAAGCCGGTGCACAACTTGTTGTTCTACAGGAATTACATAATACCCCCTATTTCTGTCAAACAGAAGATACATCTTTATTTGATCTGGCAGAGCCTATCCCCGGACCGTCAACCGGATTTTATAGTGAAATAGCAGCAGCTTATCATATAGTATTGGTTACTTCACTATTTGAGCGTCGTGCACCCGGACTTTATCACAATACAGCCGTTGTATTTGACTCTGACGGAAGTATTGCGGGAAAATATCGTAAAATGCATATACCAGATGATCCTGCCTATTATGAAAAATTCTATTTCACTCCAGGTGATCTGGGATTTGAGCCAATAGAAACAAGTCTGGGTAAACTAGGTGTTCAAGTATGCTGGGATCAATGGTATCCAGAAGGAGCTAGACTGATGGCTTTAAAAGGTGCAGAGCTACTTATTTATCCAACAGCAATCGGATGGGAAAGCAGTGATACACAAGATGAAAAGATGCGTCAGCTTGGAGCATGGGTAACAGTACAGCGTGGTCATGCCGTCGCAAACGGACTTCCTGTCATCGCTGTAAACCGAGTAGGACTTGAACCTGATCCTTCTGGACAAACCAATGGTATCCAATTTTGGGGAAATAGCTTCGTAGCCGGACCACAAGGAGAAATTCTTGCGCAAGCAAGCAATCTGAAAGAAGAAAATCTCGTAGTAGAGATAGATATGAACCGAAGCGAAAATGTTCGTCGCTGGTGGCCATTCTTGCGTGATAGAAGAATAGACGAATTTGATGAACTGACCAAACGCTTTATCGACTAACAAATTTTCGTTCTAGCTTCAGAACTATAATTAATACAAACATGAGAGTGCCTCAAAATTAAATGAGCATTCCAGAAAGTATAGGATAGTTACTTTTAGAATAAAAAAATAGCCGTATCAAACTTTATTTAAGTAATGATACGGCTATTTATCTTATGCAATAATCAGTATTAAACTTCTCTATACAAGACTTTTCGATACCAACAGAAAGGTCAACGTTTATGCCAAAAACCAGGCGAAAACATCAGCAGAATGCCAAATAGCTCCAATCTTCCTATTAACATCATAAAAGACAGTAACCATTTAGCAAGATCAGGAAGAGCACTCCACGAAAAGGCAGGACCATATGCACCTAAACCAGGTCCAACGTTACCCAAACTAGAAACTACCAGTCCAAAAGACTCTGTAAGTTCAAGTCCCATAAACATTAAAGCTACCCAGCCTACAAAAATACAAATCAAATACAGTAAAATAAAAGTATTTACAGTAGAGATCGTAGAAAGAGAAAGTGCCTGCTGATTTACCTTTACGGGTAATACAGCACGAGGATGAATCAGACGGCTGAACTCATTCTTCATATTACGGAAAAGAATAAGCAAACGCATATTCTTTATTCCCCCGCCAGTGGAGCCGGTACAACCTCCTGCAAACATTGTATAAATCAAAAGCATCCATGTAAAATGAGGCCATACATTATAATCATCAGTAGCAAACCCACAAGATGTATGAATACTTGCTACTTGAAAAAATGCCTTCCGAAAAGCTTCTTCCCATCCATAATGGTTTTGCATGACCAAAGGAACTGTGATAAGTAAAGTTACTATACCTACAGACATCAAGAACCATCTACATTCATCGTCTTTGAACAGATTGAAGAATTTTCCTTTCAGGCACATAAAATATAATGAAAAGTTTATTCCCGACAGGACCATAAAAATCGCTATAACATACTCTATAAAAGGAGAATTCCAATATGCCACACTATCCTGTTTAGTAGAATATCCCCCCGTAGCAGTAGTTGTAAACGAATGACAGACTGCATCAAACAAATTCATGCCTCCCAACATCAACAATATCGTTTCCGTTATTGTAAGAAGCAAATATACAGTCCACAGCCACTGAGCCATTATACTGATTTTCGGATGAATCTTATCATGAGTCACCCCTGTCGCTTCAGCAGAAAACAGAACCTGATTTCCAACTCCGAATATCGGTAATACCGCTATCGTAAAAAAGACAATTCCTAAACCTCCAATCCACTGAGAAAAGCTACGCCAGAAAAGCATTCCATACGACAGTGACTCAATATCATCCAGAATCGTTGCACCTGTGGTTGTAAACCCTGACATCGTTTCAAAGAAAGCATCGGTAACAGAAGGTATTTCGCCACTGAGGTAGAAAGGAAGCATTCCAAACGTAGTAAATAAAAGCCATGTAAATGCAACAATACAGTAGCCATCACGACGAGAAAGCTTATTTTCTGCATTACGACCAAGGAACAACAGCACGCAACCGACAGCTGCGGCCAATAAGGTTGAATAAAGGAAATAAATATAACTATGTTCCTGATAGCACAGGGAAACACCTGCACATAATAAAAACAGCCCACCTTCTATAAACAATAAAATACCCAATATACGGAATATCATTTTGCGATTAATCAAACTATTCGCCCGATTTCCAGTTAAATATTCATTGTGTGTTATAAAGTCTTGCATTTTTCTTATTTTTCTAAAATGAAGTACAAAACTAATGATAAAGATTGAAATAGATTGGATTTTTCATGCAAAAAGATACAATTTAAACCGCATTTATACTGAACATTCAGAAATATTTACGTAATTTGCAACATTCATTAACCAAATTATCTTTTTACACAGTTATGGGTAAATTCACTTTTCATCTGATCAAAAAGCTGACAGGCATTGATATTGAACAATTACAAAACGACAACGAAGCTTTATTAATAAAGAATCAGCAACTTTCATTTGAAGTCAAAGATGCTAATAAAGAAGCAACTTATAAACGTACTCAGCTAACCGAAACACAGGAAGAGTTATCACTTGCACAAACTGAACTCACCCAATTACAAACCTCAATTGCAGAACATCAGAAAGAGATTTCACATCTCCAAACTGAAATATCCAGACTTCAATCCGACAAAGCAACCGGATTGGAGAAAATGCAATATTCTGAACAGGAAATTGTTTCACGAGATAATGATATTCAACAATTAAAAAATCAGCTAGCCGATTCTGAAAGACAGAAAGAAGTTCTAGCTACTGATAAGAAAGAACTGGAAGCAAAACTGACTGAAGCAGAAAAGCAAAAAGAAACCATCACCGCCAGTAAGAAAGAACTGGAAGCAAAACTGGCCGAAGCGGAAAAGCAGAAAGAAATTATCACTGCCAGCAAGAAAGAACTAGAGGCCAAACTGACTGAAGCGGAAAAACAGAAAGAGACTATTGCTGCCGGTAAGAAAGAACTGGAAGAAAAACTGACTGAAGCAGAAAAACAGAAAGAAATTATCACTGCCAGCAAGAAAGAGCTGGAAAAAAAGCTAACAGAAGCGGAAAAGCAGAAAGAAACTATCACCGCCAGTAAGAAAGAACTGGAAGCAAGACTAACTGAAGCGGCAAAGCAAAAAGAAACTATCACCGTCAGCAAGAAAGAGCTGGAAGAAAAACTGGCTGAAGTAGAAAAACAAAAAGAAATCCTCGAGGCTAATAAAAAGGAACTGGAAGAACAATCTGAAAAATCTTCACAAGATCTTGCAAAAAACTATACAGCCTTGCAAAGAGAACTTTCTAAAACTCAGGAAAAATTAGATGCTATCCAATCTGAAAATTCAACTTTGAAATCCAACCTTTCAGAATTGCAGAAAAAGATGCATCTTTTATTAGAGGAAAAAGAGCAACTGATTCATGAAAAGGAACAGATGCAAACCGCTCAGCCAGAATCAGACAAGGAAGAACAACCTCTTCCTCAACCTGAGAATGAAAAAGTAACAGCCGAACCGGAAACTCCTCAAAAGGAAGAAGAGCAACAGCCTCATTCTTCGGATATACTGGAAGCTTATCAGGAAATGAAAGCACGGCTGGAAGAAAGTACCTTGCACTATCCATATACTCGAATCACTTCAGAAACAAACGGTTGTCAGTATATTTACGAATCACGTACGCTGCAATTAAAAGCAGAGTTATTCATCTGGGGGGTAGAAGGGAAAGAAGTGGTGCTAGAAGAAAATCACTTTATCCCATACAACGAGATCGCAAAAATAGAAGGTCTGGAAACACCTTTCGCTACAGACGTCATGACATGCGATTTCTCGGAAGAAGGTAATGGAGAAGAAGTTGCAGAAGCATTGCTTATGGCTATTTGCTGCTATCACCCTATTCACATCACATATCGGGACAAAAACGGACGAATCTCAGAACGCAATTTATACTGGATTTGTTTCCAACCGCAAGGCATATCCAGTGTCAGACTGCCTTATGAAAAAATATTCCGTGATATGTTCGATGGTGAAATAGATACTGACCACATCATGGCCATGTGCGCACACACTCCCGTTCCAAGGATATTTATTATCAACCAGATATTAAGCATTCAGATTTATGATGCTTTTGTCACGACACGCAAGGGAATTGATACACAAATAGACGGCATGTATTATGCCGTACTGGCTTCGCAGTCGGAAGCTGCCGATATGATTTATAAATGTCTGCCCGAACAGTTTAAGAAGCTGCCTGCCGTTATCAGTTACCGGGCACATTACTGGATGCTGGAAGGTGACTATCAGAAAGCGATGAAATTATATCTTTCGTTTGCTCCAGACACAGAAGTGGAAAAAGGCAAGACTTGGGCTGCTATGAACATCGCAAACTTCGATAAATTTATCGACAACGATGTGGAAGCTGATAAATTTTTACAACTGAAAGAAGCGCTGAAAGAAGAAGGTTGGCCTATCTAATAGTCCAACTCCTCACAACCGAGCGTTATCTCTCCAAAGGGAATCATGGCGTTAAACAGACATATCCGGGAATACGAAGAAAGGTTTTCTACGGATATGTCTGTTTCTATTATCCGCTTTCTGTCAAGTAAAAACTGACGCTGCGTTCCTTTCAGCAACGGAAAAGAAGGGGTATGCCATTCTGTTCCGTTCCAGAGGGCGACATTGGCAATCGATGTATCGGTAATCCTGCTATTCTTCATAATCAGTATATCATCTTTCTCCCCACGCAAGGCAAAAAGTTTGTCCAGCATACTACGGTCTGCACTTTTCAGTTCGTATGCGATATCATCACAAGACACCAGTTTCAAGCTAGAAACCTGCCTTATCGTATATGGAATATATACGACCTCCTCTATGTTCTCTCCATATACTACCCGGCAGCGTGTCCGTTCCTGCCAAGGTTCTGGCTTCAGAATATCCTCCAAAGAAAGTGCGGGACAATTGCCCCACACCCTTTTTCGGGTTGTATTCATACGGGCATTATGATAGGACAGATTCCACACCTTTCCACCTTCTATACGAATTGTTTCAATAAATCGGCACATATATTTTCTGTATCATTTCTTCATATTCACTTCGGGCCGTACTGCGGAATGTAATTCCTCCCCCACTTTTATACACGAATCCACCATCTGTGTGTTCCAGAAAACGGATCATGACAGCACTATCCAGATTCTTACCATCAAAATATCCCATGACTCCGGTATAAAAACCTCTGTCGTATGTTTCTGCCTCACGGATTATCTCCACCGTTTTCTTCTTGGGAGCACCGGTAATAGAACCGGCAGGAAGGAGTTCGAAGAACAACGACCCCAACTTTTCGTGATAGTTTTCAGGTAAACGCCCTCTGATTTCAGAGCTCATCTGAAGCAACCTTCCACAATGAGTATGCAGTTCGTCCAGATAACGGTAGCGCGAAACCGTCACTTCAGTAGCCACCCGGCTCAAATCGTTTCGTATCAGATCTGTAATCGTAGCATGCTCTGCCGCTTCTTTTTCATCCCTCAGCAATACTTCCTTCGCATCGGGCAACGAAGCGTCAATTGTTCCTTTCATCGGGAACGAATAAATATAGCCCTCTTTTATACGGACAAAAGTTTCAGGTGAAAACACAACAAAGCGATCATCATACCAAAGCTTATATCGTGCCGTAGCATGAAGAAATACTTGATATAAAGAAAGATTCGTTTCAACCGGAGTGGCACACGTTAAATTTGTCAGAAATGAATTTCCCGCATACAAATTACGATGTACAATATCAAACGAACGTAAGTATTCTTCATACGATTGCGGATAAGCCTTCCAGAAAATATTTTCAGGTTTCAATTCTGATACAGAACATACATTCGCTATCTCAGGAAAAATAAAAGCCAGTTGCCCGGCAGGGATATCATCCAGTTTTGAGACCAGACATTCCGTTTCATCAAAATTAATCAGAAAGAAAAATCGGGTTCTTTCCTTTCCCAACCGGTTCATGCGGGCTATAGCCTCATTGCGGTTACAAAAAGTTAATTTGTTCATCGGGGAGAACGGGTTTTAAAAGACAAAATATAAATAGTAACACCGATAGTCACTACGGCCATTATTCCTTTGAGCCACCAATATGGAAATAAAAAAAGCACACAGTGAATAGCTGTAATCCAAAGTAATGAAACAGAGATAATTTTAGCCCGAAGCGGAATGGCTCTGTCCTCACGAAAACTGCGGATATACGGTCCCAAATACTTGTGTTCCAGCAGCCAGGTGTATAAACGTGGCGAGCCTCTGAAAAACAATGCGGCAGAAAGCAGCAAGAAAGGCGTAGTAGGCAGTATAGGAAGAAATATTCCTATAACTCCCAGCACTAAAGATATGGAACCAATGGCAACATAAATATATTTCATTGTACAAATATACGGAGAATGCGGCATATTTCACTGAAAAGACGACTAAATACATCTATATTTTCATTTTGCTTCTTTTTATTCTATCTTTGCAGAGAGTGTGCGACAAGAAGTCGTACAAGTAATTGTTCAGCATGATGTCTGAACCTGTTGTT
>OGXA01003098.1_pt1 | contig 11058 bp, 8 predicted proteins | sample 1576171 | NCBI WGS metagenome assembly OGXA01 (sample SAMEA3541587, study PRJEB24748) | human gut metagenome | biome: human gut; feature: human-associated habitat; material: faeces | place: China | collected 2012 | reverse complement strand
GCTGTTTTAATGGAAGCATCCACAGGAAAGCTGTTATTTGAGAAAGATGCAGACGAAAAGCGCAGTCCTGCCAGCGTGACCAAGGTAATGACACTGCTTCTGATCTTTGATGCTTTAAAAGCAGGCAAGATCCAGATGACGGACCAGGTGACCACCAGTGCATACGCAAAGTCCATGGGCGGTTCCCAGGTGTTTTTAGAAGAAGGAGAAGTACAGACCGTAGAAACACTGATCAAATGCATTGTGATCGCTTCCGGAAATGATGCTTCTGTTGCTATGGCAGAATATATTTCTGGGACAGAAGAGGCTTTTGTAGAAGAAATGAACAAACGGGCAGAGGGGCTGGGAATGACCAATACCCATTTTTCGGACTGCTGTGGCCTGACAGAAGATCCGGATCATCTGACCACAGCCAGGGACATTGCCCTTATGACCAGGGAACTGATCAACTGCTATCCTGAGATCCATAATTATTCCACCATCTGGATGGAAAATATCACTCATGTGACGAAGCAGGGAACCAAGGAATTTGGCCTTGCAAATACAAATAAGCTTCTGAAAATGGCAGCAGATTTCCAGGTAACCGGTTTAAAAACAGGTTCCACCTCCAGGGCAAAATACTGTCTTTCCGCTACTGCACAAAAAGACGGGATCCGCCTGATCGCCGTGATCATGGCAGCGCCGGATTATAAAGCACGTTTTTCTGATGCCAGAAATCTTTTAAGCTATGGTTATGCCAGATGCAGGCTTTATGAGGACAAAGAAAAAATGCCTCTTCCTGAGATGAAAGTTGCAGGAGGAGTGAAAGAAAACGTACTGCTGGAGGCAGAGGGAACCTTTACCTGGTTGAGCACAGAGGGGGAAGATCTGGGAAAGATCGAGAAAAAACTGGAACTGGCAGAGCAGATGGAAGCACCCTTAGCCAGGGGGGAACGTGCCGGCATGATCGCTTATTATATGGACGGGGAAAAGCTGGGAGAACTTCCGGTTGTGACGGCAGAAGCAGTAGAAAAGGCCGGATACATAGACCAGCTGCAGAAATTATTTGGAAAATGGGCGGGTTTTCGCAATAAGGCAGCATAAAGAAGCTGTTAAAATGCAGGAAATGACAGGGAAAACCTTTGACGGGAGCGGTTTTATACCATTATAATACCTTTCATATTATCATGATACCAGGGTCCCCCGCCCTTTATGTGGGCGGCCGGCTTGCCGCCGTGTGGCGGCTGGGGACGGACGTTACTTTCCTGCCGAAAGGCGGGAACATGGCGTGCTTCGTGCGCGTCGTCCCCCGATAACGCCAATTTGTGCAACCTGCGGCGGAATGCCGCATCAGATACAACAAATACGAATAAAAAGAAAGTGGAGAAAAAAGCTATGGCTAAGAGCAATATGGATCAGGACATCCTGAAGGTACTGTATTCCGAGGAGCAGCTCAAAACGCGCGTGCAGGAGATGGGCGACGAGCTCTACGAGCGCCTCAAGGACAAAAATCCCCTGTTTCTCGGCGTGCTGAAGGGCTCCTTCATCTTCATGGCCGACATCGTGCGCGCCTGCCAGCTCAAGAGCGACATTGAATTCATCGCCGTCTCGTCCTATCAGAACGCGACGACCTCGTCCGGCGTCGTGCAGATCACGCGCGATCTCCAGCAGGACATCACGGGCCGCGATATCGTCGTCATCGAGGACATTCTCGACTCCGGCAACACGCTCTACTTCCTCAAGAATTACTTTATGACCAAGGGCGCTTCCAGCGTGACCGTCGTGACGCTGCTCGACAAGCCCGCCCGCCGCACCAAGCCCATCGCCGCCGACCTCGCAGGCTTCGAAGTGCCCGACGAATTCGTCGTCGGCTACGGCCTCGACTACGCCCAGAAGTACCGCAATATGCCGTACATCGGCGTGCTCAAGCCCGAGGTTTATTCTGAAAATTGATCTTTCTGGCTCCTCAAAAAGCCTCGCAGAGTTTCGTGCCGCGCACGGCACGAAATCAATTCAAATCTGTTTTCTGCCGCGACATGTGCGTGGCAGAAAACACCTTGCGCGGAGTGTTGTGTCGAATTGTTCGCTTTCAGCGGACAACCGAGGCACAAAACGCAGCGAATCTTTCTCAAAAAAAGAGGCTTTGCCTCTTTTTTGAATCAGCAAGGAGGATATCCCATTGACTCAACAGACCAAGCGTCCCAATCTTTTGCCGTATCTGCTGGTGCTGCTGGTGCTCGTCGGCGTCTACGGCTTTATGAACAAGCCGGTGGAGGCCGAACCGTCGTATGCCGAGGTACGAGAGCTGTTCGAATCCGAGCAGGTCTCGGCCTTCACGGTGACGGACACCACGCTGCGCATGAAGCTGCGCGAGCCCATCGACGGCAAAACGGAGCTCAAAAAGGACCTTTTCAGCGTGACGCTCTTCTATGACGACTTAGGCGAGCTCATCGAGCAGCAGAAGGCCGACGGCATCATTGAGGACTACGACTTCACCGCCGACCACTCGATCAACTATGTCGCGATGTTCGCGCCTTATATTTTAGCGGTGCTCGGCATCTTCGCCATCTGGTACTTCCTCTCCCTCCGCTCCGCGGGCGGAGGCGGCGGCGACCGCATGGCGAAATTCGGCACGGCGTCGTTCAAGACCGGCGGAGACAACAAGCGCCCCACAACGTTCTCTGACGTCGCCGGTGCGGACGAGGAAAAAGAGGAATTGCAGGAGATCGTCGACTTTTTGAAGGCGCCGGGCAAGTTCATCGACCTCGGCGCGCGCATCCCCAAGGGCGTGCTGCTCGTCGGCCCTCCGGGCACGGGCAAGACGCTGCTGGCCCGCGCCGTGGCCGGTGAGGCGAATGTGCAGTTCCTTTCCATTTCCGGCTCGGATTTTGTGGAGCTGTATGTCGGCATCGGCGCGAGCCGCGTTCGCGACCTGTTTGAGCAGGCCAAGCGCAGTGCCCCTGCCATTATTTTCATCGATGAGATCGACGCCGTCGGCCGCCGCCGCGGCGCCGGTATGGGCGGAGGCCACGACGAGCGGGAGCAGACGCTCAACCAGCTCCTTGTGGAGATGGACGGCTTCGGCAGCAATGACGGTGTCATCGTTATGGCGGCGACGAACCGCCGCGATATCCTCGACCCCGCCCTTCTGCGCCCGGGCCGCTTTGACCGCCAGATCTATGTGAACGTGCCCGACGTCGGCGGCCGCGAGGCCATCCTGCGCGTCCATGCGCGCGACAAGCAGCTCTCCGATGACGTCGACCTGCGCACCGTCGCCCGCGCGACGGCGGGCTTCACCGGCGCGGATCTGGAGAACCTGCTCAACGAGGCGGCACTGATCTCGGCACGGAAGAACCTGCCCGTCATTACGATGCAGACCATGGAGGACGCCGTCCTCAAGGTCATTGCCGGGCCGGAAAAACGGAGCCTTGTCAATATCGAGCGCGACCGGCGCATCACGGCCATCCACGAGGCGGGCCACGCCGTTGCGGCATACTTCCTGTCCACGCAGGAGCCTGTCCACCAGATCACCATTGTGCCGCGCGGCAATGCCCTCGGCCTGACGATCAGTCTGCCGGATCAGGACACGCTCCATACCACGCGAAACGAGATGCGCGACCGCATCGTCGTGCTGCTCGGCGGCCGCGTGGCGGAGCAGCTGGAGTTTGACGACATTTCGACCGGCGCTTCGAACGATCTGCAGCGGGCCACGAAGCTGGCGCACGATATGATCGCAAAATACGGTATGAACGAGCGCATCGGCGCCGTGGCCTATGACGACGACAGCGAGATCTTCGTCGGCCGCGACTATGAGCGCACGCGTTCCTATTCCGAGCAGACGGCTGCCGAGATAGACGCCGAGGTCCGCAAGACCGTGGATCAGGCTTATGCGCACTGCACGCAGATCCTGACGGAGCACCACGAGAAGCTGCAGGAGATCGCGCAGTGGCTGCTGGAGCACGAGACGATGAGCCGCAGCCAGTTCGAGGCCTGCATGCAGGCCCTGCCGATCCCCGAGAAGCAGGAGGGCCTGCTGGCCGGAGAGGAGAAGACCGATGGAGCCGAAGAAGATTAAAAACCCGACCGGCATGCTCATCATGCACGGAACGGTCATTGCCGTTGTGCTGTATATGGCCTGGCAGCTCGTGCGAAGCTACCGCGCGGGCGGGGCGGAGGCCCCGAGCCTGACGACCCTGATCGTCGGCCTCGTGCTGCTGGTCGGCGGCTGTGTCGTCGTCGGCTGGCTTGCCGTGCGGCTCTTCCTGCAGGCAAAGCGCGAGGAAAAGGCGCTGGAGCAGGAGACCGAGCAGCTGCATGCCGCAGCTGCGCAGGAGAATTTGAAGGCTCCGGAGAATTCGGAAGAATAACGGAAGTGCTCTGCTGCGCATAACGGCAGAGCGCTTTCTTGTAGAACGGGGGGATAGCCATGGGCTGGAAGATCGCGATCTGTGACGACGACGCCGGACAGGCCGCACGGCTGCAGTCGGACGTGACGGACTGGGCGCACGGCGCCTGCGCCGTGACCTGCTTCCTGAGCGCGGAGGCGTTTCGTTTCGCCGGAGATACCGACTGGGATATCCTGCTGCTGGATGTTGAAATGCCCGGCATGAGCGGCATCGATCTTGCCAAGCGCCTGCGCGGCGCGGGCTGCCGGGCGGAGATCATCTTTATCACGTCGCATTTTGAGTGCATGGCCGAGGGCTATGAGGTCGATGCCCTGCACTATCTCGTCAAGCCCGTGCCGGCGGAAAAGCTTCGCGCCGTTCTGGACCGCGCCGCCGCGCGGCTGGCCGTCGAGCCGCCGTCCGTCGTGATCGCGTGCGAGGAGGGAAACGTGAAGCTCTATGAGAGCGAGCTTCTGTATGCGGAGTCCTTCCTGCATGATCTCGTTCTCCACACGACCGGGCCGGACTACCGCATCCGCGAGAGCATCTCGGCCTTTGCCGGGCGGCTGAGCGCGGACTTCTTCCGCACGCACCGGTCGTACCTCGTCAATCTGAAGGCCGTGGTGCGCATCGGGCGCACGTCCGTCCTGCTGCGCGGCGGGGCGGAGGTCCCGCTGGCGCGGGGGAAGTATGACGCCATCAACCGGGCGTTCATTGACAGAAACTGAGGACCGCAGAAACAGAGGAAATGCCATGTTGAAGAGAACCTATCTCAGGCTGGTCGAAATGCAGGAGGAGCAGGCGCGGCAGCATCTGGAGGAGGTCCGGAGCATCCATAACGAGATGCGCGGCTATAAGCACGACTTCCACCACCATCTGCAGGCGCTCAAGGGCCAGCTGGAGGCCGGGCAGGTCGACCGGGCCATCGCCTACCTCGAGCAGCTGGACCGGAGCCTGCAGACGGTCGACACCCTGCTCAAGACCGGCAATGTGACCGTCGATGCCATTCTTTCGGCCAAGCTCGCGCAGGCCCGCGCCGCCGGGATCGCCGTGACGGCGGAGGCCAATCTGCCGCCGGAGCTGTCGCTCACCGATCTGGAGCTGAGCATCGTCATCGGGAACCTGCTGGACAATGCCATCGAGGGCTGCCGGAGCGCGGCTGGCGAAAAATTCCTCCGCCTTTCTCTGCGGATGAAGGGCGATATGCTCTATTTCTATCTTCTCAACAGCGCCGGGAAGAAGCAGAAGAAGGTTGGCTCCCTCTTCCGGACGGGGAAGACCGGCGCACACGGCTTCGGCCTGCACCGGGCAGAGGCCATTGTGAAGCAGCATGGCGGCTGGGTGAAATACAACAGCGAGGACGGCGCGTTCACGTCGGAATTCCTCGTCCCCGCCGCGTGCTGAATGCGATTCGTGCACCGCTGGAAGCAGTTGGTGCACGATCTCTCTTTTTTGGGGCCTTGTGTGCTACAGTGGAAGCAGAAGGGGGCGATATGCCTTGAAGGAATCAACCAAAAAGCCCTATCGGGGTCTTATGAGCAACGCTGTGTGGAGCTATCGGCAGATGCTCCGCGGAACGCCTGCGTCATTCTTTGTCATGGCGGCCGGCGTCCCGCTGGGCGTGCTTCTGGCTTGGGCGGAGCTTCGCCTGCCCGCACTCGTCGTGTCGGAGGTGACGGGAGGACAGACGTTCCTCCATGCCGCACTGGCCGCCGGCGGCCTGCTCGCGCTCACATTTCTGGCAGTCGGCCTGCGGGACTTCTGCAAGACCATTTTGGAGGCGCAGGAGAGCCGCTATCGCTTTTATCTGACCAGCTGCCTGGAGGAGAAGAGCATGGCGATGTTCTATCAGACCTATGAGAAAAAGCAGACGCGAGACCTGCGCAAGCGGGCCGAGGAAGCAAGCTATATGATGAACGGCAAGGTGCCGCTGTGTCAGGTCCCTAACCTGATGACGGAGCTGATCCGCAATGCCCTGTGCTATGCCCTGTTCGGCACGATCCTCTCGCGCATCAGTCCACTGCTGTTGGTGCTGCTGACGCTTGCGGCACTGATCAACCTGTTGTGCGTCCGGGCCTATAACCGCTATGAATACGCCTCCCGCGGGGAGCGGACGGACATTGGCCGGAGGCTGCGGTATGTGTCTAAAAATGCTGCCGATTTTGCGGCGGCCAAGGATATCCGCATCTACGGCATGGCGACATGGCTGCGCGAGACGTTTTCAGACCTGTTCCGGCAGGATACCGCGTGGTCCGCACGGCTGAACCGCCGTCTGTTTCTGGGGCGGCTCGTCGACCTGCTGGTGATCCTGCTGCGCGACGGCGGGGCCTATGCCCTGCTGCTCGTCATGGCGGTGCGGGGCGAGCTGCGGCCGGACGAATTCGTGCTGTATTTTTCCGCCATCTCCGGCTTTGCCACGTTTATCGGCAACATGATCTCCGCCTGGAACGAAATGCAGACCGCCAGCCTGAAGGTCAGCGATTACCGGCAGTTTATGGAGCTGCCGGACACGGACGGAACGGGAACGGCGCATGCGGCGGACCACCGGGAGCACGCACCGGAGATCACGTTCGACCATGTATCATTCCGCTATGACGGGGCGGCACATGACACGCTGCACGATATCAGTCTTACGCTCCGTGCCGGGGAGCATGTGGCGCTTGTTGGCCTGAACGGCGCGGGCAAAACGACACTCGTCAAGCTCCTGTGCGGGCTGTATGCGCCGACATCCGGCACGATCCGGATCGACGGCGTCCCCGCGGCGGAGTTCCGCCGGGACGACTATGCGGCGCTGTTCGCTCCGGTGTTTCAGGAGGTCCGCACGGCCTGCTTTTCGCTGGCCGAGACGGCCGCCTGCGCCTTCGGCCCTGAGGTGGACCGGGAGCGGGCGGAGCGGTGCCTGCGCGCGGCCGGGCTGGGAGAAAAGCTGGATACCCTGCCGCACGGCATGGATACGCACCTGGATAAACAGGTGAATCCGGACGGCATTGAGCTGTCCGGCGGCGAGGCGCAGAAGCTCATGATGGCCCGCGCCCTGTATAAGGACGCACCGGTGCTCGTGCTCGACGAGCCGACGGCGGCGCTCGACCCCATTGCGGAGAATGAGGTCTATGAGCAGTACCGGCGCATGGCGGCAGGGAAGACATCCCTGTTCATCTCGCACCGGCTGGCCTCGACCCGCTTCTGCGACCGGATCGTGCTGCTGCGCGACGGCGGCATCGCCGAGGAGGGCACGCACGAAACGCTCCTTGCGGCGGGCGGAGAATATGCAAGGCTGTATGAAATTCAGAGCTGCTGGTATCAGCCCGGCTATCAGGGAGGGAAGCAGGCATGAAAGAACGTTGGGATCTGAACCGCCGCGCGGTCCGGCTGCTGTGTCATCTGGATCGGAAGTACTTCCTCTGTACCCTGTTTTCCAGCCTGACGACTGCGATCGCGCCCTATATCCCGATCTATTTTTCGGCTAAGATCATCGATGCCCTGACGGCCGGTGCGGGCGGAAAGACGCTTGCCCTGTATGCTGCGCTCACCGTCGGCCTGACGGCCCTTATCGGGCTGGCAGGCGCCCTGCTGAAAATGCATGCGGACGTCGGCGAGGCCGAGCTGGACCGGCTGGTTGACTGGCAGCATGCGGAAAAAGCCATGGATCTGCCCTATGCCCTGATCGAGGACCGCAAGACGGCCCTGCTCCGGGAACGGATCGAGATAGAGACGCAGACAGGCTATAATGTGTATTACTATGCCGTGACGGCGGGCGGCCTTGTCCGCTATGCGGTGCAGATCGCGGCCGCCGTCCTGCTGACATTCTCCCTGTTCCGGCCCGGCCTGCTCTCCGCCGGGGCAAAACTGGCGCTGCTGGCGGGCATCGTGCTGACGGCTGTGGTCAGCGTTCTGACCGGCCGCCGGTACGGCAGACTGCGCAGCGAGTTCTTTGCCGGATGTGTGGACGACAACATCCGCGGCGAAAAGCTGTATGATTACACCAGCAACGATTCCTCCGGTAAGGATATTCGTCTGTACGGTATGCGGGCCGCACTGCTGCAGAAGGAGCGGGACTTTAACGAAAACTTCTGCAGGCGGGAGAGAACCATGAATTTCGGTGTTGCGTGGATGGGGCTCCTCTCCAATTTTGTGACGTATGCGCTCCAGTTCGGTGTCTATCTGCTCCTGATCGCGGCGGCGCTGCGGGGCGGCCTGTCCGTCGGCTCCATCGCGCGGTATGTCTCTTCCATCATGCTGCTGCTGGCGGGCGTCTCCGGGCTGGCGCGCACGATTCGGATTTCCGTCACGAACGAGGAATACATGAAGCGCTATCTCGACTACTTCGATATCCCAAACCCCATGTATCAGGGCTCGCTCAGTGTGGAAAAGCGCGATGACGATCGCTATGAGGTGGAATTCCGCGATGTGTCCTTTCGCTATCCCAACACGGAGGCCTATGCGCTGCGCCATGTGAGCATGAAGTTCCGCATCGGCGAAAAGCTGGCCGTCGTCGGCCGCAACGGCAGCGGTAAGACGACGTTCATCAAGCTGCTGTGCAGGCTCTATGACCCGACGGAGGGCGAGATCCTGCTCAACGGCGTTGATATCCGAAAATATGACTATGCGGAGTATCAGGCGCTGTTCTCCGTTGTGTTTCAGGACTTCCGCCTGTTCGCTTTCTCCCTCGGGCAGAATGTGGCGGCCGGAGCGGATGTTGACCGCGCGCGGGCGGAGGTCTGCCTGCGGGAGGCCGGGCTCGGCGAACGCCTTTTGTGCATGCCGGACGGCCTCGACACGATGCTTTACCGCGATTTTGACCCGCATGGCGTGGTGATCTCCGGCGGCGAGGCGCAGAAGATCGCCATCGCCCGCGCACTTTACAAGAATGCGCCCTTCCTCGTGCTCGACGAGCCGACGGCGGCGCTTGACCCCGTTTCCGAATATGAGGTCTACCGGAAGTTCAATGCGATCTCCGGCGGCAAGACGGCGCTCTATATCAGCCACCGGCTGGCCTCGTGCCGCTTCTGCGATGAAATTCTGGTGTTCTCGGCAGGCAGTATCGTCCAGCACGGCGCGCATGAGGCGCTTCTGCAGGAAAAAAGCGGAGAATATGCCCGCCTCTGGCACGCGCAGGCGCAGTATTATGACGATTCTTTACAGAAAAAGAATCCTGTAAAATAGCTGGAATACGGATGAATATGAACGGACTGTGAACAAACATCGTGCATTGTGTGAATATTAGCACTCTCCTATTGACAGTGCTAAAAACGGTGGTATAATGCAGTTGAACCTTGAGAGAGGGGACAGAAACCCACCCCCCAGGGGAACAAAACCACAACCACATTGGGTACATAATACAGGCCCGGCTGCACGGGAGCCTCTCCCGGAGGCGGCCGGAGCGAATGGAGGTATGACTTATGCTGCCCAGCATCTATAGTGAAAATTTGTTTGATGATTTCTTCTCGGATCCGTTTGATATGGTAATGCCGCGTAGCCTCAATGCCCTGTACGGCAAGCATGGCAAGAACCTCATGAAGACCGACGTCCGTGAGACCGAGGACACCTATGAGCTTGACATCGACCTGCCGGGCTTCAAGAAGGACGAAGTGAATCTGGAGCTGAAGGACGGTTATCTCACCATTCAGGCCGCAAAGGGTCTGGACAAGGAGGAGCCGGAGAAGAAGGGTAAGTACATCCGTCAGGAGCGTTACGCCGGTGCGTGCAGCCGCAGCTTCTATGTCGGTGAGCATGTGGAGCCGGAGGACATCCGCGCGAAGTTCGAAAACGGCATCCTGCAGATCTCTCTGCCGAAGGCCGCAAAGAAGCAGCTCCCGAAGAGCAATGTCATTGCCATCGAGTAACGGCATATTCAATATCCCGCAGAGGAATTTCCCCCTGCGGGATATTTTTTTGCGAAGGCACATTGAAAATGCGAACAAAAGCCTCGCAGAGTTTGCGCTCGCAAGCGCAAAGAAAGTAGGAATCATTTTCTCCGGCGGCGTGTACGTCGGAGAAAATACCGCTCGGCTCGCAAACGTGCGAAGGGCGTGCCCTTCGTGCGCTGCAGCGAGCCGCAGCCCTTTCAAACGAGAGCCCAGTGAAACGGGTCTCGTTTGAGAGCTTGGCAAAAATCCTTTTTTGACAAGCTCATACCCCGCCGGGGTTTCCCCTGCGGGATATTTTTATGCCCGTATAGCCGAATCAAAATGCTGCGCATATGCTGGCAGGAGGTGAGTGCGATGATCCACACCGTTTTGCCGGGAGAGACGCTGCGCGGCATCGCTGCGATGCACGGGACCGGACCGGACCTGCTTGCCGCGTGGAACGGGACGGCGGAGCCGCTGACCGGGCAGGAGCTGCTCGTGCTGCATCCGCAGGTATTGCACACCGTCCGGTGCGGCGAGAGCTGGCAGAGCCTGTCTGCGCGCTTTGGCCTTCCAGAGCTGCGCCGCTGCAATCCCGGGCCGTTCCCTAGTCAAATTGAGATTAGTCGCGGCGACAAGAAAAATCTTACAGAACAGCGACTTGCCAAGCGTAAGAAATATCAGAAAACTGCCGGGGAAAACCGCAAAAAGAAACGTGCTGCTCTGCGTGAAGCTGCTAAAACTGATCCACAGGCGGCAGCAGAGTATGAAGCCCTCTTGCAGAAAGGCCGTGAACAATGCCGCAAGTATGCCCAAAATAAAAAGCTGGCTCAACAGGAGCCTGCTGA
>OGXA01003087.1_pt1 | contig 11076 bp, 11 predicted proteins | sample 1576171 | NCBI WGS metagenome assembly OGXA01 (sample SAMEA3541587, study PRJEB24748) | human gut metagenome | biome: human gut; feature: human-associated habitat; material: faeces | place: China | collected 2012 | reverse complement strand
GGATATGGCAATGAATGCCTATAAACTGGCAAAGGCACAGAAAGACATGCGGCCGGTGGACTCCCTGTTCCGGGATCGTCCGGCCTATGTGCTGCCTACCCCATGGGCTGTGGCCCGCTGCCGCAACGGCAATCCCGTCTCCGTGTCGGAGCCGCTGCCGGAGGGGGAGTACCGGGTCTACGACCCGGAGGGCGATTTTCTGTGCCTGAGCCGCTTGGAGGGCGGTGTGCTGACCTCCATTAAAAACTTTTTCGGAGCGTGAATGAATTTGGAACGTACTGTCATCGCCCTGGGCTTTTTCGACGGTGTCCACCGGGGCCACGGAGCCCTGCTGCAAAAAACGGTGCAGCGGGCCGGGGAGCTGGGGGCGATCCCCGCCGTCTTTACCTTCGACCGTCCCCCGAAGGAGGTGGTCACCGGACGCCCCATGCCCCTCATCAACTCCCCGGAGGATCGGGCTGATCTGGCCCGGCGCATCTATGGCATTCAGCAGGTGATCCTGGCCCCCTTTGACGAGGCCATGATGACCATGCCGTGGCAGGATTTTATCACGGAGCTGCTGGTAAAGCGCCACGGGGCCGTGCATCTGGTGGCGGGCCACGACTACCACTTCGGCTACAAGAATCAGGGCGATCCCCGGCTTTTGCAGGAGAAGTGCCGGGAGCTGGGGATAGGCTGCGACATCATCCCCAAGGTGGAGCTGGAGGGCGTTACCGTCAGCTCTACCTACATCCGCACGCTGGTGGAGGCCGGGGACGTGGAGCGGGCGGCGCTGTTCCTGGGCCACCGCCACTGCCTGACCCAGACCGTGGTCCACGGCCACCGGCTGGGCCGCACGCTGGGCATCCCCACGGTGAACCTCACCTTTCCGCCCCATGTGCTGGCGCCCCGTCGGGGCGTGTACATCACACGGGTCTATCTGCCGGACGGCACGTCGCTGGCGGGGGTCACCAACGTAGGCACCCGCCCCACCGTCTCTGAAGGCACTGCTGTGTCCGTGGAGACCTTCCTGTTGGATTTTGACGGCGATCTCTACGGGAAGTGCATCCGGGTGGAGTTCTGCCAACGCCTGCGGGACGAGCAGAAATTTGATTCGCTGGAGGCGCTGAAGGCACAGATCCGGGAGAATATCCGCCAGACCCGTGACTATTTTACCGCCGAGAGTACCCGTGGGTGAGGCGAAGGGCTTACATATTTGCAAACGAGAAGGGAAGTCCTGCGGGGCTTCCCTTTTTTTGGCGGTGGGGGTGTTTTTTCAAATGTTTGATTGCCTCCGGCGGGTAACTTTTCCCATGAGTTGGAAAAGCGGGCAAAAGAGCCTGCAAGAAAACCATAGCGCACAGTGCCGGGGTGTGCTATAATGGCCCAAACGGATCAAAAGGAGGACACCGCCATGCAGCATGAGATCACCGCCAGCGCACCGCTTCTGGACGAAAAGGGCAATCTCCGGGAGCCGGGCTACGCCAAGCGCCTGCTGCCCATCTATCGTCGGGTGGACATCAAGGCTCCGGTCGCCCGCATCAAGGAGTGGGACTACTACCTTGTGACCAACGACCACTTTGCCGTGGCGCTGACCATTGCCGACAACGGATATATGGGGCTGGACTCCGTCTCCTTTCTGCAATTTGATGAGGGGTGGCAGATGACCCGCAGCCCCATGCGGGCCTTTCCCATGGGCCGGACGGGCCTGCCGGAGACCTCCGCCGCCGGAGATACCGCCAGCAGCGGCAAGCGCCATGCGCTGGTGTTCCGCCATGTCCCCGGCGGCCGGGAGCTGACCTTCCGCATGGAGGACTTCCTGAACCGGGACACCATCGAGGGCCACCTGCTGCTGACGCAGGAGCCGGAGGAGTCCATGGTCATCTGCACGCCCTTTGACAAGCCCGGCCACTTCTACTACAACCAGAAGATCAACTGTATGCGGGCTGCCGGGACGGTGCGTATCGGGGGGCAGACATACACCTTTGACCCCGCCGACTCCTTCGGCGTGCTGGACTGGGGACGGGGCGTGTGGACGTATCACAACACATGGTACTGGGGCAGCGCCTCCGGGCAGGTGGATGGCGTTCCCTTCGGCTGGAACATCGGCTATGGCTTCGGGGATACCTCTGCCGCCAGCGAGAATATGCTGTTCTACGATGGCAGGACCCACAAGCTGGGGCAGGTGACCTTCCACATTCCCATGGCGGGGAAGCGGGAGGACTATCTGGCCCCGTGGCGCTTTACCTCCGACGACGGGCGGTTCGAGATGGACTTTGCACCCATTCTGGATCGGGCTGCCTGTACGGATGTGAAGCTCATCAAATCCGACCAGCATCAGGTGTTCGGGCGCTTCACCGGCACGGCCCTGCTGGACGACGGCACGCCTGTCCGGGTGAAGGACCTTCTGGGCTTTGCCGAAAAGGTGGACGCAGACGGGTGATGGCGACGAAATCCGCCGCGTTCATCCGGTATTCATCCGGCCAATGGCCGGGGCGCTTCCGATTTTTGCGATATAAGCTTTTTCGGCGGTTACAGGCTCTCTGCGATGTGCCGGGCTACATACACGCCACTGGCACTGGCATGGGACAGGGAGTGGGTGACACCGCTGCCGTCGCCGATGACGAACAGGCCCTTGTGGGGCGTCTCCAGATTTTCGTCCAGCTGGACCTCCATATTGTAGAACTTTACCTCCACACCATAGAGCAGGGTGTCGTCATTGGCGGTGCCGGGGGCGATCTTATCCAGCGCATAGATCATCTCGATGATGCCGTCCAGAATGCGCTTGGGCATCACCAGACTCAGGTCGCCGGGGGTGGCGGCCAGCGTGGGGGTGACAAAGCTCTCCTCCACCCGCTTGGGCGTGGAGCGCTGGCCACGGATCAGGTCACCGAACCGCTGGACGATGACGCCGCCGCCCAGCATATTGGACAGCCGTGCGATGCTCTCGCCGTAGCCGTTGGAGTCCTTGAAGGGCTCGGAGAAGTGCTTGGCCACCAGCAGGGCAAAGTTGGTGTTCTCCGTATGGAGGGCGGGGTCCTCGTAGCTGTGACCATTGACGGTGACGATACCGTTGGTGTTCTCATTGACCACCACACCCTTGGGATTCATGCAGAAGGTGCGTACCCGATCCTGAAACTTCTCTGTCCGATAGACGATCTTGCTCTCGTACAGCTCGTCGGTGAGGTGGGCGAACACCTCATAGGGCAGCTCCACCCGCACACCGATATCCACACGGTTGGAACTGGTGGGGATCTTCAGCGCCGTGCAGACCTCCTCCATCCACTTGCTGCCGCTGCGGCCCACGGAGATGACACAGGTGCGGCCCTCATAGCGCTCCTTGTCGGTGGTGACGGCGTAGCCGTCCACCAGCTTCTCCACGGAGCGGACGGGGGTATCGAAGAAGATATCCATCCGGTCCTTCAGACCGGCATAGAGGTGCTCCAGCACCACATAGTTGATGTCCGTTCCCAGATGCCGCACGGAGGCGTCCAGCAGGTGCAGGTCGTTCTCCAGACACAGCTTCTTGATGCGGGTGTTGCCGGTGGAGTAGAGCTTGGTGCCCTCCCCGCCGTTTTCCATGTTGATCTGATCCACATACTCCATCAGTTCCAGCGCCTTCTTCTTGCCGATGTGCTCGTGGAGGGTGCCGCCGAACTGATTGGTGATGTTATACTTTCCGTCGGAAAAGGCACCGGCGCCGCCGAAGCCGTTCATAATGGCGCAGGTGGGGCAGTGGACGCAGCTTTTGACCTTCACACCGTCAATGGGACAGCGGCGGCGCTCCAGCGTGTGGCCGGATTCAAACAGCGCCAGCTTCAGATCCGGGCGCTTGTTCAGCAGCTCCCAGGCCGTATAGATGCCGCCGGGGCCGCCGCCGATGATAAGAACGTCATATGTCATAAGAGATTCCTCCTGTTCTGAAAATCAACACAAGTACTTTTATTATGCCACAAATTCCGCCGGAGGGCAAATAAGAATCCCTTCTGCCAGCTGCCGCTGCTGCTCATGACGGCAAGCGGTTCTTTTCAGCTGGGATGGAAATTTTCCTTTTCAACGTCGCCGGCCTGTGATAAGATGAAGAAAACAACAGCAGCAACAGGAGGACAAGTCTAATGAGCTATGCAGACGAACGCTTTATCCAGAACTGCCGGGATATTTTGACCAACGGCGTATGGGACACGGAGCTGGAGGTGCGCCCCCATTGGGAGGACGGCACCCCGGCGCATACGGTGAAAAAATTCGGCATCATCAACCGCTACGACCTGCGGGAGGAGTTCCCCATTCTCACCTTGCGCCGCACCTATTTCAAGACCTGCATCGACGAGCTGCTGTGGATCTGGCAGCAGAAGTCTAACAACATCCACGATCTCCGGGGCCACATCTGGGACAGCTGGGCCGACGGTACCGGCTCCATCGGCAAGGCCTACGGCTATCAGCTGGCGGTGAAGCACCAGTATCCGGAGGGGGAATTCGATCAGGTGGACCGGGTGCTGTATGACCTGAAGCACAACCCCGCCAGCCGCCGCATCATGACCAATATCTACAACTTTCAGGATCTGCATGAGATGGCCCTGTACCCCTGCGCCTATTCCATGACCTTCAACGTGTCCGGTCATACCCTGAACGCTATACTGAACCAGCGCAGCCAGGATATGCTGGCCGCCAACAACTGGAACGTGGTGCAGTACGCCGTACTGGTCCACATGATGGCGCAGGTGTCGGGACTGGAGGCCGGAGAACTGGTCCATGTCATCGCCGACGCCCACATCTATGACCGCCATGTGCCTATCGTGGAGCGGATGCTGGAGAAGGAGCCCCGTCCTGCGCCCAGATTTGTCATGGATCCCTCTGTCACGGATTTCTACCGCTTTACACGGGACAGCTTCTCGCTGGAGGGCTACGAGCCCCACCCCTTCGAGGACAAGATCCCCGTAGCCATTTAAGGAGGCAGTGATGGATGCCATCGTAGCCGTGGATGCCCGCTGGGGCATCGGGCGGGACGGCGGTCTGCTGTTCCGCATCAGCGCCGACCTACGGCGCTTCAAAGCCCTGACCATGGGCCATACGGTGGTCATGGGCCGCCGGACCCTCCAGTCCCTGCCGGGGGGGCGTGGCCTGCCGGGCCGCCGGAATCTGGTGCTGTCCCGGCAGGGGGACCTTGTCCCGAAGGGAGCGGAGGTGTTCCACGAGGTGCAGCCGATGCTGGACGCCGCCGGGGAGGATGCCTTTGTCATCGGCGGAGCGCAGGTGTATCGTCTGCTGCTGCCCGCTTGCCGGCGGCTGTACGTGACCCAGATCGACGCCGATGGTGGGGCGGACGTGTTCTTCCCGGAGCCTGCGCCGGAGCTGTGGCGCATCACGGAGCAGTCCCCGTGGCAGGAGGAGCAGGGTCTGCGGTATCGCTATTTGACCTATGAGCGAAAGGATGGGACGGATGGAATATAAGCGTTTTGGCAGCCGCATGGTGCTGCGGATCGATCGGGGCGAGGAGGTGCTGACCCAGCTGCACCGGGCGGCGGAGCAGGAGGGTATCCGGTTGGCGGCTGTCAGCGGGCTGGGCGCCGTGGGGGACTTCACAGTGGGGGGGTTCCACACGGCGGAGAGGCAGTACCATGCCCACCGCTTTCAGGGGGATTTTGAGATCGTCTCGCTGGTGGGGACCATCACCACCAAGGACGGGGAGTTTTATGCCCACCTCCACATGAGCGCCGGGGACACGGAGGATCGTGTGCTGGGCGGACACCTGAACGAGGCGGTCATCAGCGCCACCTGTGAGCTGGTGCTGGAGATCATGGACGGCACGGTGGAGCGCCGGTTCGACCCGGAGACGGGGCTGAATCTGATGGAATTTTAAGGCGGCTGCGAGAGCTTCTGCCTGTATCCGATGAAAGGAGAGGCCCGGCCATTTTGGCCGGGCCTCTCCTTTCAGGTGTTTTTCTCATGGAAATGGTCGTATACCGCACGGGCGGCGGCCTTGGGCAGCAGCACCTCCAGCTGGAGCAGCTCCGCCTCCGAGATGGCCTTGACGCTCTTGAAGTGCTTCAGCAGCGCCTTTTTCCGCACGTCCCCTATGCCGGGGATGCCGTCCAGACGGGAGGTCATGGCGCTGCGGCTGTGCTTTTCGTGGTGATAGGTGATGGCGAACCGGTGGACCTCCTCCTGCACCCGACCCACCAGCGCAAACAGCGGCGGGCTCTGCTGGATGCCCAGCTCCCGGCCCTCCGGCGTCACCAGCGCACGGGTGCGGTGGCGGTCGTCCTTCACCATGCCCAGAATGGGGACATGGATGCCCATGGACTCCAGCTGCTGCTGCGTGGCCTGGGCTTGCAGATGACCACCGTCCATCAGCAGCAGGTCCGGCAGGGGAGAGAAGTGCTCGTCCCCGTCCAGATACCGCTGCATCCGCCGCTGCAGCACCTCCTGTAAGGCCCGCAGATCGTCGGCGTGATCCAGCGTCTTGATCTGGAAGCGGCGATAGTCCCGCTTCAGGGGCTTGCCGTCCACAAAGACCACCATGGAGGCCACCATGTCCTGCCCCGCCGTGTGGGAGATATCGTAGGATTCCATCCGCCGGGGAAGCACCGGTAGGTCCGCCAACTGCTGGAGCTGCTCCAGCGTCTTGTTGACCCGCTCGGCGTCGGAGGTGATGCGCTCCACCTCCTCACGGGCGTTGCGCCCGGCCATCCGCAGCAGCTCTGCCCGCTCGCCCCGCTGGGGGACCCGCAGAGTCACCCGGTGGCCTGCCCGGCCCGTCAGCAGGGCGGCGAGGGTCTCCATGTCCTCCACCGGCTCCGGCAGCAGAATTTCCGACGGCAGTGCGCCACGCTCCAGATAGTACTGCTGCAGCACCGCCGCCAGCACCGCCGGCAGGGCCTCATCGGCGGCGGTGGGGAATACCTCCACCTCCCGGCCCAGCAGATTGCCGTCCTCGATGTGCAGCACGGCGCAGCCGGAGCGCACCTGCCCCACGTACACGCCCCACACGTCCGTGTCGGCGCAGACCCCGGCAATGACCTGCTGCTGCTTGCCCAGCACGGAGATGGCCCGGATGCGATCCCGCAGGGCGGCGGCCTTTTCAAAGTTCAGCTCCTCCGCCGCATCCTCCATCTCCGTTTGCAGCTCCGCCGTCAGCTGGCGGTAGTGGCCGGAGAAAATGCGCTCCGCCTGCCGGATGCGCCGACGGTACTCCGTCTGATCCGGCCCGCCCGGCAGACAGAAGCCATCGCACCGGCCGATGTGGTGGTTCAGGCAGGGCCGTTCCCTGCCGATGTCCCGCGGGAACTGCCGGGAGCAGATGGGGAGCTTCAGTGCCCCGCACACCGCCTCGATGGCAAGACGTGTCTCCCGGCGGCCACCGAAGGGGCCGAAGTACCGGGCGCCGTCCTCCTCCGCCTTTCCCGCCAGAGTGAACCGGGGGTAGGAGGCCCCGGTGTCCAGCCGGATGAAGGGGTATCCCTTGTCGTCCTTGAGCAGGATGTTGTATCGGGGCTGGTGGCGCTTGATGAGGGAGTTTTCCAGGATCAGCGCCTCGAACTCCGACGAGACGAAAATGGTGTCGAAGTGGTCCACCTGCGACACCATGGCTCTGGTTTTCTCATTGTGGGAGGCGGTGTCCTGAAAGTACTGGCTTACCCGGTTTTTCAGCTTCTTGGCCTTGCCTACATAGATGACCTTGCCGGTTTTGTCCATCATCAGATAGACCCCCGGCAGCAGGGGCAGGTCGTTGGCTTTTTCCCTCAGCTCCTCCTTGGTCATGGCGCACCTCCTGACTGGCGTATTTTTCCCAGTATAGCACAAATTTTTTCAGGAAGGAAGTTGCATTTTCCGACAGATGCGGTATAATCATTCCATCGATTTGCAGAATGGGGGATATCCCGTGAAAAAACAAGCCATGACCCTGCTGCTGGCGGCGGTGCTGGTGCTCTCCGGCTGCGGCAGACAGCAGCTGCCGGAGGAGACCCCGGCGGATATGGGCCTTGCCGCCGTGGCGGCCATAGAAAGCCATACCCCGCCGGCGCTGGAGCTGACGGAGGCTCAGACACCCCCGGAGGAGCCGGACTGGTCCGCCGGAAGCAGCGACTACCCGTGGGTGCGCTCCGGCTACGCCTACTATATCCGGGTCAACCGCAGCGCCAACGTGGTCACGGTTTATACCGCCGGGGACGACGGACGATACTCCGTCCCCTACCGGGCCATGGTGTGCTCCTCCGGCGGCTCCGGGACGCCGCTGGGGGACTTCTCGCTGGACGGCTGGTATCGCTGGGAGTGGCTGGGGCTGGTGGGCGGTGTGTCCGGTCAGTACTGCACGCAGATCTACGGCGACTACCTGTTCCACTCCGTCCCCTATACGGAGCGGTACAACAAGGGCTCCCTCCAGCCGGGAGAGTTCGACAAGCTGGGGACCAGCTGCTCCCACGGCTGCATCCGCCTGCAGGTGGCGGACGCCAAGTGGATCTATGACAACAAGTACGATATCGCCGGAGTGACCATCTACGACAGCGACGACCCAGGCCCGATGGGAAAGCCCTCCGCCCCCTCCATCGGCGGCAGCGCCTATCCCGGCTGGGACCCCACGGATCCCGACAGCGACAATCCGTGGAACAAGCCGACGGATGTGGCACCCGAACCGAAACCCGAACCGAAACCCGAACCGGAGCCTGAGCCGGAGCCCGATCCGGAGCCGGGGGAGGCCCCTGGCACGGGAAGCGACACACAGCCCGACCCGGCGCCCGGCGGCGGGAATGTTGGCGGAGAATGAGAAAGGACCGACTATGAGGATCGTAATTAAAGTGGGAACATCAACGCTGGCGCATCCCACAGGGCGGCTGAATATCCAGCGCATCGAGCTTTTATGCAAGGTTATGAGCGACCTGAAGAATGCAGGACATCAGATCATTCTGGTGTCCTCCGGAGCCATTGCTATGGGCTTCGGCAAGCTGAACCTGCCGGAGCGGCCCAAGGACGTTCCCACCAAGCAGGCCTCCGCCGCCGTGGGCCAGTGCGAGCTGATGTATACCTACGACAAGCTGTTTACCGAGTATAACCACACGGTGGCCCAGCTGCTCATCACCCGGCCAGATATCACCGGGGGCGGACAGCGGCGAGAGAATTTCCACGTGACGCTGGAGCGGCTGCTGGAGCTGGGAGCGCTGCCCATCATCAACGAAAACGACACCATCTCCACCGAGGAGATCAGCATCGGGGACAACGACACCCTGTCTGCCATGGTGGCGGCCAGCATCCGGGCGGATCTGCTGATCCTGCTGTCGGACATCGATGGTCTGTATGACAGCGACCCCCACAAGAACCCCGATGCCCGGCTCATCCCGGTGGTGGAGCGGCTGGATGACCACATCCGGGCGCTGGCGGGAGGCAGCGGCTCCAGTCTGGGGACCGGCGGTATGGTGACGAAGCTGCAGGCAGCTCAGATCGCCACGGAGGCGGGCTGCGAGATGGTCATCGCCAACGGCCACCATCCGGCGGCGCTGTATGACATTGCGGCGGGTCAGCCGGTAGGCACCCGCTTTCTGGCAGGGAGGAAAGACCTATGACCACATTGGATATCCTGAAAAAGACACGGGCGGCGTGGCCCAGCATCCGCAACCGGGACGCAGAGGGAAAGAACGCTCTGCTGCGGGCCATGGCGGACAGTCTCATGGCCTGCGCCCCCGCCATTCTGGCGGAGAACCGCCGGGACATGGAGGAGGCACGGGGGACCATCAGCGATGTGATGCTGGATCGGCTGTATCTGGATGAAAAGCGGCTGGCAGGCATGGCGGAGGGCATCCGGGTGCTGACGGCCCTGCCGGATCACACGGGCCGCATCCTGTCCCAGATCACCCGGCCCAACGGCATGACCATCTGCAAGCAGCAGGTGCCCATGGGCCTCATCGCCATTATCTATGAGAGCCGTCCCAACGTCACCTCCGATGCGGCGGCGCTGGCGGTGAAGAGCGGCAACGTCTGCGTTCTGCGCAGCGGCCGGGAGGCCTACCGCACCGCCAAGGCCATCGTGCAGGCTCTGAAGCAGGGCATTGCCGCCGCCGGAGGGGATGCGGAGATCATCAACATCGTGGACGACACCAGCCACCAGAGCGCCGCCGATCTGATGCGGGCCAACGGGCTGGTGGATCTTCTGATCCCCCGTGGCGGGGCGGGCCTGATCCGCCGCTGTGTGGAGAACGCCACCGTTCCCTGTATCCAGACCGGTACCGGTATCTGCCATGTGTATGTGGATCAGTACGCCGATCTGCAAAAGGCATTGGCCATCATCATCAACGCCAAGACCAGTCGCCCCTCTGTGTGCAACGCCGAGGAGGTGTGTCTGGTGCATCGGGCGGTGGCGGAGGAGTTCCTGCCCATGCTGAAGCAGGCGCTGGTGGATGACCGGAGGACCGCCGGGGCCGTGCCGGTGGAGCTGCGGCTGGATCAGCGTGCGGCGGCCATCATCCCCGGCACCCCGGCATCGGAGACGGACTTCGACACGGAGTTTTTGGACTACATTCTGGCGGTGGGGGTGGTGGACAGCGTAGATGAGGCCGTAGCCCATGTGCTGCGCCACTCCACCGGTCACAGTGACGCCATCATCACGGAGAACGCCGAGAACGCACAGAAATTTGTGGACGGCACCGACAGCGCCGCCGTGTACGTCAATGTCTCCACCCGCTTCACCGACGGTGGGGAGTTCGGCCTTGGCTGCGAAATGGGTATCTCCACCCAGAAGCTCCACGCCCGTGGGCCTATGGGGCTGGACGAGCTGTGTACCTATAAGTACATCATCCGTGGCAACGGCCAGACCCGGTAAAAAACGCATAAACGCATAGAAGAAGCCCCACCTGCCTGATGCGGGTGGGGCTTCTCCATGTGAAAAAGCGGGTCGGCAGTATCATTCCGGCCACTGGGGGCAGGTGCGGCGGATGTAGGGCAGTACCTCCTCCTCCGGCAGGTCCAGAGCGGCGGCCAGTTCACCGTAGAGGGCGTCCTCCGCCCGGCGCAGGTAGCGCTCGTCCATCTGGCTGACCTTGCGCCCGGTCCGCAGGGTGATAAATCACGTCAATGCACAAATCGAGCAAGTCCTTGCTGTTTTCTTCCATG